>Ga0115002_10005544_pt1 | contig 14847 bp, 29 predicted proteins | sample ArcticOcean_MG_C_8_FD_89576 | JGI IMG/M metagenome (GOLD analysis project Ga0115002, IMG submission 89576) | Marine microbial communities from western Arctic Ocean - ArcticOcean_MG_CB11_86 | ecosystem: Environmental > Aquatic > Marine > Oceanic | place: Arctic Ocean: Canada Basin | collected... | reverse complement strand
ATGTGGTTGTTTTGGGTAAGACTCTATGTTTTTGACGTAACCCCTTGGTATCAAAGGACTTATGGCACGCGGGCCGGGGCCTGCCCTCTTTTTGTCAAGGGCTATTTTGGAATTAAACCTGATAACTCCGAAGTTTTTCATGTCGAAAGATGTTCACGTTTTCTTCGCTATCATCGTAGAAGTAAACCTTATCGTGTTTCTCCACAATGTCAAGCAACACACGCTTTTTGCTGATTGGAATGGTATCTTCACCACCACCAACGCAACAGACGGTTGCGGCTTCAACACCATGTTTCTTCAACCAAACGTAGATAGCGTCGGAAACCATGTGTTGACGGGCGGTGAGAATAAACACCGGATGACCCTCAGCATGAACCTCTTTCACCAATGCCAGCAACCACAAGGGATTCGCCTGTTGAACGAACGTATCGTCCTCGAATTCCCTGAAATCGTAATAACACTTAGGTGGCAGTTTATGCGTGTTCATCTGTTGTGGGGTCAATCGACCCACCACATTACCATGAACATGCGTGCGAACCAGTGTCAACGCATCGGTAGTTGCCAACGTGTCATCAAAATCAAAAACGAAAGCCTTATTCATCTGCTTCTGCCTCTTTCCTGTGTTTCAGCATTCCAACCCAACGGGCTGGTGTGATCCCCTTTGGGGGATTCGCGGCAACATCTTCAAATGTCATAATGCCGCTGTTGATGCAACGCCAGCCTTGGGCGACTGAGATCATTTGCATTTCCCGTTTTGTTTCAATCATCATTCACACCCATTTCTTGCACAGTCTCTTGCCTTCGCGGCGGTGTACGCTGCGATGCGTGTGGCGAACTCAGGAACGCGAAAAACCCTTCCATCCTTCACAATCTCAACATCGCTATATCGTTCAACATAGCTGTCAAGCTGACGGAGATTGCTGATCAACTGAACAGCATCGGTCGGCGTCTCAACTCTGTGGGTCGTGCCGTCGATTTGAAGTTGGGAAACTCTCATAACTCTCTCCTGTGTGTTGTTGTTGTTTGTCATATATGTATTGTAACAAGTATTCTCTGATTTGTCAAGGCCAATCAGCCACAATTCTAAGTATTCTCAGAAATAAACCCATGTGTGATTGCCCATCGAATCATGCCAACCCATCGGGCAGCGTTGATGCGTTCTGGGCGATTTGTGGTGTATCGAATGTAGTTGAGAAATTGTGTTGTTGTCATTGTTGTTTCCTTTGTTGTTTCCTTTGTATGTTACCATTATATATATATTATCGGCATTTGTCAACCCCGACCGCCACCTATTCGGCATAGAATTTTAAAGTTTCTCAAAGTTTCCCTAAGTCGTTGGTGTCAAAGGACTTATGACCTTCGCGGCCCGCCCCGCGAGGCGTAAACCCTTATACCACAACTCCTTACGTCCATTATTTAGTGAGGACGTTGCGAATAGGTTTGGGTGGAGCGGGTAGCTTAGGAGTTTTTTTGATTTTCTCCCAATCAAGTCCGTCATACTTCCAGCGTTGTCCATTGTTGTCGGTGAAGTATTGCATTGTGTTTTCCTTAGTCGTGTTATCGTTTCTTGTACGTGTATTATATCAACTCTTGATTGATTTGTCAAGCCCCAACCCCAAGAATCCAGAACATAAACGCAAAGTATCCCAACATCGCAAACGCACCGAGCGGAATGATGATTCCGATCAGTATCGCCCAATTGTATACTACGTCGGTCCAACTGTTTAGTTCTCTCATCATTCACATCCGTTTCTTGCACAGTCGATTGCCTTCGCGGCGTTGTACCGTTCGATCTGCTCTTTGAATTCGGGAACGCGGAAGGTTGACTTCCAACCGTCGTCATCCTTCACAACCTCGACATCGCCAAACTCAGCAACGTAGCGTTGTAGTTGGTCATAGTTGCTGATCAGTCGAATCGCGTCGGTGGGCGTTTCAACTCTGTGAAGCGTTCCGATTGTGATGGGAAGTTTGGAAACTCTGATTGTCATCGTGTTGTCTTTCATATGTGTATTGTAGCAGAAATCGCAACCGGCGTCAAGCGACAGCCTTGATTAATTTGCGGATTTTGTGAAATCCGAGGTGAGAGTAATGGGTCGCGGACAAGTACTGTCCGTCCACTACTGCGGAAAAATGGTAAAGGCGAAAACTCAGCTTTTTGACTGTTACGTCTTGACCTTCGACTTTGACAACTTTTACTTGTTTCGTGTTATTCATATATGTATTATATCGACCATTCACGGAAATGTCAATAGTAATGGTACGAAAAAAAGCAAGTTTCTCAAAGATTTATGATTTAGTCATAAGTCGTTGGTACCAAAGGACTTAGGGCGATTTTTCCCCGGCCCCTGTTCCCTAAGTCGTTACAGGGAAAGGGGTTAGGTTTATTTCTACTTGCCACGGTTTTTGGCTCTATAGGGCGGCAGCCCAACCGTTTCAATTCAATATGTCATATCAGTATTGTATCCTATGCTGGGGCCGTTGTCAATAGGTTTCTTGCGGGTTTTCGGAAATAACTTGAACTGGCAAAAACGCGGCGTTGAATTCTTCAATTACCCAATCGGTCATTCTTTCGATGAAATGGTCTGGTGGGACTGCTTGTTTGTCCACCGCCTTGATCTCGTTCATTTCCTCATTAAGTTCGGGTGGCATGTCAACCAACAGGGTCGATCCTGTTGATGGACGGTGTAATTCAATTCGCCACTGATGTGTTGTTTTCAATTTCAATCCTCAATCAAATCGTCATCGGAAAGTAAACCGCCCGAAATCATCCCGTCGATCAAAATCGACTTGTTGCGATGCAATTGCAGTTCATCGCATTCATTCGCGGAATAATCGAACGGCTTGGTAATGTCGTGTGAACCTTCGTCCACTTGTGCGGACAGTCGTGCAACATTGCGTTCCCGCAATGCTTTTAACTTTACATGGTCGGTAATTCCATCACGCTTTTCTGTCAACTGTTCCAGTCGTGCCAGTGTGCGACCGCCACGAACGTTGTCGTGGAACTTCGCGGGCAACATCGAATTTGGCACAACAATGGCTTCCATCACTTCTGTCCGAAGTTCTGCACAGAGTTTGCCACCGATGGTATTCGCGAAGTTGTAAGTCATGTCGTTTCCTTGTTCGTTGTTGTTGTTTGTCATACGTGTATTATAACGACCAAAGCCGTCCACGTCAAGACCCAAAGGGGTCAACATGCAACAATTCTTCACAAATAAACTGAAATTCTTTGAGTGTGACAACGCCAGTTTTGACCCATTCAAACACTAGCTTAACGCGGTCTTCAACCTGAATGTCGCACAGTTTCTTGTATCGGTCGTCGTCCATGTGATGTGCATTTCCTCCAGATAGGTCGAATCCGTCATCGTCATCGAATTCCAATTCGACATCCGGTGCGTCGTAGTCACGCCAAGGCTCTTTTGGTCCGGTGTATTCGTCGGTCATACCTTCTCCAACAGTTCGATTTCTTCGCGAGTGAAAACGCCACATGTGGTTTCGTACACGTAGTAGCCGGGAGTTGTGTTTCGCACATATGTCACGCGAGCAACACCGTTAATGGTCTCAACAGTATCGCCCGCAGTAATGTCGTTCATGGCCGCTATCCTTTTGGGTTGAGTAGTACACACCAGCACGGAACTGGTCAAGTCGGTTCGCCTGTTATGGCCGTTGTTTATCCGTGGTTAACTCGATTGCGTTGTTTCTTATATATGTATTATATCATATCGGCAGATTTTGTCAAGTGCAATCACCCTAAAATAAGAAAAAAGGAAAAGAAATAGAAATCGCCCTAAGTCGTGGCTATCAAAGGACTTATGGAACGCCCGCCGGGGCCTGCCCGAAAATGAGTGGGAATTAGCCACTCACCCACGGGAAGGTGAACGCCCTACCACCTCAATTCAAGATTGAAGCGTTTCTTGGCGACCCGCCGAATGTACTTCGGTTGACCAGTGTGCAGAACGACACCAAGTGGTGTTACGATCTGTGCCCACTGCGACTTGCTCGCGTCCGTGGTGTTCAGAGTAATGCGGACGGGTTTGGCGGTGTACGTGTGTGCTGTCTTCAAGGTAGTCTCCAGTGTAGTGAAAAGGGAAAAGTGGTGTACTGCTGTATCGTGGCAGGCTTAAAAGGGAATGTCGTCTTCGTCTTCGTCGCAATCGAAACCTTCGGGGTCGCCGTCTTCTTCGTCTTCATCCCATGCGTCGGCTTCTTCTTCTGCCATAGCCGCCCAATATTCGTCTTCCTGTTCTTGAAAGACGGCGTCTTCTTCGATCTGCTCTTGTTCGATCCGTTGCAGATCATAAACCGATTCGTCAAAACACATGTGCGATTTCCTTAGAGGGTTTTGAAATGTTCTTTACGTTCGTCGTCAGTGGCTTTTGCCAAGTGCCATGCCGCCGCGAAGGTGGTAAGGTTCGCGACCGGATAGCGACCGGCTGCTTTGAGTTCCTTGCGATAGGCAAAGAAAGCGATTCGCAGTTCGTCAGTGGCTTTCAGCAGGTTGATTTTCATAACTGTATTCTATCTTATGTTGTGGCTGTTGTCAAGGGCTTTTTAGCTATTGCAGGGAATGGTGAAAACTTCAACACCGTTGACTCTAACAATCCAATCGGCAACTTGTCCGAAATTCGCCCCCTGCCCTAAACCCTTGCATAGCAAGAGCTTAGGTCGGGCGTTTCCTATTACCACTGTTCGGCGGAATCAACTTCCACCTTTGCAATGTCTGTCGCTTTCTTGGCGATAAGCAAATCTCCGGCAATAACCCGAACAGCCTTGATTACCCCAATATGGGTCAATAGGCGAGTTCTCAACAACTCTTTTGCCAAGTCTACCAATTGGTCATCAACGCCAACCAACATTGGAACTTGAGACGCCCGGCAGTATTTCTTGTCGTAATTCATTGCTTCGCCTTGTTTGGGTTTCGTGTTTCGTATGTATGTATTATAGCGAATCATTCGCCATTGTCAAGGGCGATTTCAGATTTCTTTCAATTCGCCAGAATAATGTGTGGTGTAGGTGCCGTTGCCCTTGCCATTGATTCCACTCGCATCGCGTGCAACGAAACCCACATGTTCCAGTTCGTTGTCGATATCGAAAACGTAAACCGGACGACCGGTGCGAATGATCCGGCAGTAAATGCCACCGGAAGATTTGATCGCGGTCGTGAGTTCGTCGTTTGTGAGTCTGGTCATGGCTTAACTTTCGAGTGTGAGTTGTTGTTGCTTATGTCTCTATTATAGCGAATTGTTCGCCACTGTCAAGAGCAACACTTGCTAATTTTGGAATAAGTGAAAGTTTTGAATGCAAGGGGCTTGCCCTTGATAATGTCTCGAATGCAATCAGCATTCAGTTGAATGCAAACCGCATTCTTGAAACACTTGTGAACCGTACCACCGCGAATCTTACCATTGTAAGAAAAACGCACTTGACGACCGATTGCCCGAAGACCCATGTCCAGTTGTTCTTGAATGTTCATCTTAACTTCCTTTGCTTGGTTGTTGTTGTTTCTTATGTCCCTATTATAACAAGATCGGCAGATTTGTCAAGTCACATCACCCTAAAATGAAAAGATTGTGAGAAAAAAGGGAATTCGTTTTGGCATGGAATTTGCTCTACGGAATTGACGTAAACCCTTACTACCAAAGGACTTATGGAACGCGGGCGGCGGCGGCTCGGCCATAAGCCCTTACGTGATAAAGACTTATAGCCAAGATTGAGGTCGTCAAGCCAACGGTTTTTCGGCCTATATCGGGCAGCAGCCCACCGTTTCAGTTCACTGTGTCATGTGTACACCGTATTCCTATCTACCCTAGAGATGAGCCTTGGCAACGTCCAAAGCGTCGGCCAAATCTTCAATCGACTCGATATCGTGATCACCAAGCAAGCCCATCAACTTACGCATGGCAACGCAAGCCGAACTGTCAGCGTCCCAATCCCTTGCTCCACTGTCCTCGGCAGAGATCAGAATGTTGTCAAGCATGTCAAGCAGTTCATTATCGTTATTCATCTTTTGCTCTTTCTTAGTTAAGCAGTGTGTTTCGTATATGTGAATTATATCACACTTCGCGGCGACCGTCAAGCCTAATTGGTAACAATCTCTGATTTCTTAGCAAGTTTTCTTAGCTTTGAGATAAAGCTGAAATTGTTAACCGGTGCTTTGAGTGTACCGACCAAAGCCTTTTTGCTGCGGGAATCCGTTGAACCGACTGTGATTCGGCTTTTCCTGCGATTGATGATTTCAAGGTTATTCACGATAAGGAAAGAAACCTTCGTTGCTTTCGCGACCATGCTACCAACAGCCTTTGAGGGTTCGCCGCTTTTCGTTTTACATGCACCAGACAGAACAACGAAGCTATCCGCAGCTTTAACGGATTTGAGGGAATCAACGAAGTTTCCACCAAACAGCTTTGCTGCGATTGTTGTTTTTCCACATCCTGCGGGACCGTGAATCATAGAGAACGGCTTGCCACTTGCAAGGACTGCTTTGAGGACGGTCGCCTTGTCGGTTCCGGTGAAGTTGTCTGCATCGAAGATTTGTGTTGTATTTCTCATGCACGTATTATACCACGACCATACGGGAAATTGCAAGCCCGATGCCCACGTTATTTAGAAAAGATAGAAAGATAATTGCAATTAGTTTGGCATGGTATTTGCTCTGTGGAATTGACGTAAGTGCCTACTATCAAAGGGGTTATGGAACAGGTGCCGGGGCCTTGTGCATGTGCGTGGTGCGGGCCAGACGACTGCATAGGCTAGTACATGCTGCCTTGCCCATGTGCTGCCGTAGGCGACTACATTAGGTAGTACATGCGTGCATGTGTGTGTGTGCGTGCGTGTGTGTGCGTGTGTGCGTGTGCATGTGTGTGCGTGTGTGTGCGTGCGTGTGTGTGCGTGTGCGTGTGTGTGTGCGTGTGTGTGCGTGTGTGTGTGTGCGTGCGTGTGTGTGTTACTCAGCACATACGATTGATGTGATCAGCCTGCACAGATAGTCTACTTCCTCACTATCACCACACCACTTAGGTGCGAGGATGGATGTGTATTCACCCATACCCTTGTACGAAATGGACCTATAAATAGCCTTCCATTCCTCTAGTGTAGGCTCACCCTCTGTTACCGCTAGTGTTAGTTCGTCAAGCATCGTATTACCTCAAAGTGATTTGATTTTGTGTGCGTCCATGTGGAACTTAACATCTGTCCCTGCGAAGTAGACCGTCACCAAACTGCCATCAATGGCCGTCACTTCCAACAGCTTACCAGTTGTGAAGCTGCGTGCATTGAAGTCGCCTTCGTTCGCAAGGCGTGCCCGAACCAATGCGGGAGTGTAAAGCTCTTGACCGTCAAGCAGGGTTGATTGTGCCATTGTCTTATCTTTCATCGAATTTGCGTTGAATGTAACGGCGACTGTTGGAACAGCTAGTCGCCCTACGTGGTGAACCATCGAAGGCCGCGATCCAATAACGCTTGCCCATTGCGAAGCGTTCGGTGTGTCCTTCACCCGCATCCATGATATGAATGGTCAAGGGCTTGGGGCCAATGTTGATGATCTTACTTTGTAAACTCTGCATGTGAAACTCTCTGAACTCTCTGAACTGTGTTAACTTGTTGTCTCTATTATATACTATCGGCATTGTGATGTCAATACCTTTAGCTATAAATCGCAGTAACTTTTGCAAGTCGTTGGCGATTCTTGTTGGTGTGAACCGCGATGAGTGAACCATCGCTACGCTCGCAGCGTGCAACGAAGTACTGCTGCTTGGTTCCACGGAGATGACAAACGATCTTGACTCTGTTAGTTGTTGTTTTCATATTTCCATTATACCAACATCTCCCGAAATGTCAAGCCCAATCGTTAAAGTTTTGCAAAGTTTATTAAATTGACATAAGTTATTACTATCAAAGGACTTATGGGACAGGGGCCGGGGGTATGGGTGTTGTTAGTTCAGAGATAAACATGTTGCCGCTGCACAAAAGGGCCTTGGTCCTTATGACTCACCAAACCCCACCAAAACATGAGTATTACCCAACCCTCTCAGATAGAAACGTCTCACACCGAAAGTTGGCAAATGCTTCTGCTTCTTCCACAAAAATTTCCCTCGCGTATTTCAAAAGTTTCTAAACCGCCCCTATCAAAATTTTTCCGTCGCCATAAAGTCCAACCTCATCTTCACCCTCCCATTTGTCGCCCTTAGACAGATTGTCTTTAGCCCAGAGCGGTTGTAGATTACTGTAGTGAAAGCACGCCCTCTGTTGATCCTCTTGGGTCAGATCGAAACTTGCACAGGGTCTTATGTGGTCTACGTGCCAGCCGTAAAAGCCATAGGTGTCCCAACTCATACCCTCTCGAAACTGGCCCTCAAGATGTTGCCTCAACTCCTGTGTGCTACATCCAAGCAACTCTATTGTCCCGACAGTCTTTTCTAGATTCTGTGCAACAACGGCGTATCTCAACCTAGCGGACAGAACGGTTCTCATTTTGTAATTAGGGTCGTTGTCATACCTATTTTTTAGGTACTTGTTGATATGATTCCTGTTGTTTGCTTGCCACTTTCTTGTTCTTGCCCTGCATCTCTCAGCATGTTCCTCGTCTTCACGTAGTCTCGTCGAACGTTGATTGGAAATTTTCTCTCTGTTTTCCTCAAGATAGACTTTCCTACTATTAATGTTGTTTTTGTAGTATTCTACCCCAGCGATGCCTTGACAAATCCTACATTGTTTTCTCCTTATTTGCTTCACCTTGGAGTGCCAGTTGTAGTCGGTATCCGGTTTTTCTTTGCCACATCCTGTACATACGATAGTTTCCACTTTATCTCCTTGTTCTAAATTGTTATCCGGGCGTACCAAGTCCATTTATACCTGTGAAGGTAATAGGCTGTGTCAGAGAGCAGTGAGGACTTTTATGCTGAAATACTTACAAATGCAATATTAAGTCGCTGGTGGCTTTCGCCCTTCACAGGTTCGGGTCGGTTGGTAACACGTTGCCCAAAAACTCTGCCTCACCTTGGGGTTCTTGAGACCCTCCGGTAACTCTCTCTCCACCAGTGGGTCAGGAACGCAAAACTGCACCCGGTTACGTCTTTTTACGGATTTCTGGCGAATTGTGACACTTTACAGCCATTGCCACACTCTATTCTAGTCCAATTTGACGGTTTTGACAAAACCTTTTTGGAGAAAACGTCTGAATTGCGTATAATAGTATGAGTACTGATAACTTTTACATGAGGGAAAACCATGAGCGACGAAAAAAAGACACAAGAATGTGAAGTGACACTCTGTTGCAAGGCGACGGGCGAGTTGAAGCTGGAAGTTCAAAAGGAGCTTGAGTCAGAGGACAAGTGTTTAGCGACCCTCCTGTCTCTGCACGATGGAATTCCAGAAGAAGAAGATTCGGAGGAAGATGCCGATGAAAATAGCGATCCTGCCGAATAATTCGTACTGTCTTGCGACATGCGATGGGGGAGAGATCGTTATTGGAGACTGCACCCTCAAAGATTGCAGTGTTGGACGTGAACTTGAGGATTACCTCAGTAATTCAGACCATCCCTGCCTAACGACCCTCGTTGAAGATGAAGAACCCTTCTTCGTGGCCGTTAATTTCTGCCTAGGTGGACAACCCATCAGTCAGTCCACTCACGTAGGGCACTTTCAGACCGCTGACGGTAAAAAAACCCTCGTGATTGATGAGGATATCGCTGGAGATCGCATCTTAAAGCGTGACGGCGACCATCTTCTCATCTACGCCTATCAACCATCAAATCTCTCCTTTCTCCCTAATCAACACTGCTCCGTAATGACTTCGGATGCGTTGATCACTCTTGAGAAAGATGAGTATCTCGGCTATAAAGAGGGTCATATTGATTCCCTCACTGCCGATGAGCTACTTGAACAGCTAGGTCGCTACACAACGGGGCGATCACCCGCATATGAGCGTGTTCAACTTTCCCCAGTCTGGTCTAGGCCAGATCGACCGGTGGAAGGTATGTTCATATACAACAAGATATCTCAACGGTTGGAATATTTTGACGGAACTTTTTGGAGGACACTTAAAACAGAGGAACTAGAATGAACTTACCGGAAGGAATGACGGAGGAACAGGTGATTGCCCAGATTCAGATTGTCGTCAACAGGATAGCCCCCAAGTATGCTTTTTACGGGTATACGACGGACGACATCAGGCAAGAGGCGTTCATCTTATGTATTGAGGCCCTGAATAGATATGACCCCACGAGGCCGCTTGAGAACTTTCTCAGCGTGAACCTGTCGAACAGGCTGAAAACCTTTGTGAGGGACAACTACTTCACGGCACAGACCAACGAACAGCGGAAGAAGCTCGTACAACCGGCACAGCTTGACTACGAGGACTCGATCATTGATGTCGCAGAGACGTTCGGGAACTCATATGAGCAGATTGATGTCAAGTCGATGACGAGGGCCATCGACCAGTACATGCCAGCGAATGTCAGAATGGACTACTTGAAGCTGATCAATGATGTCTACGTGAGCAAACAGCGTCGAGAAGAAGTCATTGACATAGTCAAATCAATTCTTGAGGAACACGGCTACGCGGAGGGTATAAATGAAGAAGGGTAGAATATCAAAGGATGACGAAACCCTTATCAAGGGCAATCTTCATCTCGATCTCAAAGCACTTGGGGAACTTCTAAGCCGAGACCCTAATAGTCTTGCAGAGTTCATCAGGCGAAAAGTGGCTAGTGGGGACTTCCTCGCACCCTCATGGTTAGACGAGGGCGACGTAAACTCAGGGGAGTACAACCTTATGTCGCGACCCTATTGGGGGGAGCTAAAGCAGCAATTCACAACCGACGAGCTAATTCTGTTCAAATACCACTGGGTACGTATTGTTGGTCAGTTCAACAATGAAGTCAGTCCTACGGAAGAAATTCAGGTAGTCGATCTTGTGAAGATGGACCTTCTGATGAACCGGGCACTCAAGGGTAATAAGGACAACTTGGAACAGATCAATGTTCTAGAGGCCCTCATTGCTACGGAGCGAGAGCATGATGCTGATCAACAGAATGCCGACGAGATGTTCAACATGGAGCGGCAGGTAGCGTCCCTCAAGGCTTCCCAAGAATCCCTCAATAAAGACTACCGAGAGCTTCAAACGAAGAAGAACTCGATGATGAAAGACATGAAGGCCACCCGTGACCAGATACGCAAGAGGCTAGAGGATAGCAAGTCTAACTTCAATAGTTGGATGGCTCACCTCATGGTTAGCCCAGAGCAGTCAGCAGAGTACGGTAGGGAGATGGAAATGATGAGGCTGGCGATGGAGAAAGAGGGGGAGAGACTCTCTCAGTTCCACAAATACACCGACGACATGGTAGACCAACCATTTTTGACACCGGAAACAGTGAAGGACTAGGAATGCAAGAAACATGGTACGAGGCGACATGCGATGTGTGCGATACTCAAAACATGGTATACGTCGGAGACACCAACAACCCTATGGGTGATGATCCCGATTTTGTTCAGTGTTATAAGTGCGGCCACATAATCAAGACGGACGAGGAAGCGACGGACGACGGAATTTCTCATATTGAGCGTGGGCTTGTTTGCCCACGGGATTACGAGAACTTCTTGAAGCTACCCATTACGTTTATGGAAGACCAGCGAATGGGCGAATGGTTGAGACCTATTCAGAGGGACGGAACAGTCGAGGAATTACTAGACACTTGGAATATTGACGATCCGTCTGAAAACTCAGAGATGGCCCAAGTACTAAGACATTTAAGGAGAGTGCTGAATGACGGCTAAAGACTATTTTATTCACTGGATAGGGTCATTTTTAGGGTTTGACCAGACTATGACCCTAGACGATAGGCAAGTACAGGAGATCAGAGAGCAGTTGCAACTTGTGTATGACGAGGAGAAAGTGGAAAACCGGAAACATATTCCTCTCCCAAATCCCCAGAAATACGTCAAGGACGATAGAGACCCATACAAGACTACCGACCCGATTGTGGACGGGGAGTTTGTGGATTTCATGGAAAATGTCGGAGGCATACTTCCAGACCAAGACTGTTACTATCCCGATCTTTGCGATCCCGAATCTAAGAAAGGCGGGACAATCCAATGAAGAAACAGACGGCCATCATTTTCGGAATAACAGGACAAGACGGCAGCCACCTTGCCGACTTGCTAATCGGCAAGGGATACCACGTCATTGGAGTGGCGAGACGGTCCAGTACGGACTGCACAGAGAGAATCAAGCATCTTCTCCCATACGCGACTTTCGATCTGGTTCAGGGGGATATCACAGACGCACACAGCATTGCCAATATACTTTTGAAATACGCTCATGTAGATGAAATCTATAATTTGGCAGCCCAAAGTCACGTCGCCGTATCCTTCAAACAACCAGCCTTGACTTGGGATATCACGGGAAAAGGGTGCCTGAACATCTTGGAGACGATGGCGAATCTTGATGTTCGTGCGAAGTTCTATCAGGCCAGTTCCAGCGAAATGTTCGGGAAAGAGTGCGACGAGCGTCCGACTGGACGTTCCTTGTTGTCTAATCCCCCACAGGTGGAGATGGAGAAGTACCAAGACGAACACACCAAATTTATGCCGCAAAGCCCCTACGCTATTGCGAAGACCGCCGCTCACCATATGACCCGCCTGTTCCGAGAGGCTTATGGCTTTCATGCGTGTGCTGGTATTCTGTTCAATCACGAGGGTCCGCGACGAGGCGAAACCTTCGTTACGCGGAAAATCACCAAGTGGATTGGAGAATTCAAGAAGTGGGAAGACAGCTACCAAGAAGCCTGTGAATATCACGGCGATGCCGAACCATACACTTTTACCGAAAACGACATAGTTTCTCCTTATGTCTCAGACTTTCCAAAGCTGCGTCTAGGCAACTTAGAAGCATGTAGAGATTGGGGGTACGCAGGAGATTATGTGGAAGCGATGTGGATGATGCTTCAACAGGACAGTCCACAGGATTATGTTATCTGCACCGGCGAGACTCATTCTATTCGAGAGTTCCTAGACGCGGCCTTTTCTCACGTTGACATTGAAGATTGGGAAGACCTAGTAGTTCAAGACCCAGAGTTTTATCGTCCCGCTGAGGTAGATTACCTCCGTGGTGACGCCTCTAAGGCTAGAGATGAATTGGGCTGGACCCCCAAACACTCATTCACCGATCTGGTGAAGATGATGGTGGATAATGATCTGCAATGAAAATTTACACAGTAGAGGTAGACATGACCAATGTCCTTGGCAGCTTGCAGCGTTTTAAGCTGGGAGAATTTAACTCTCAGTTCCCGACGCTGTTCATTGAGGCCGAAGACGCGGATCAGGCATGTTACTACACTTTCTGTAAATTTTCCGAAATGTTGCTGAGACAAGAGGAGTCAATAGAAGTAGCACAACTTTGTAAGGAGCTACAACAAGAAATGAGGATCAAAAAGGTATTCTGCAAAGATGAAAAGAAACTACGATGATCCCGTTTACAAGCAGTGGCGTCGTCTGGTTTACGCGAGAGACAAATATCGTTGCCAGATGCCCAAGGGCAAAAAGTGCTGTGGAAATAAACGCAGCCTGCAAGCTCATCACATTAAGAAGTGGTCTACAGCCTCAGCGTTGAGGTACGATACCCGCAACGGCATCACTCTTTGTTGGGACTGTCATAAGTCCATTTCAAAGAAAGAACACTTGTACGAAGCGTTGTTCATGGAGATTGTGAGGAAAAATGGCAAGCAAAAGTAAGGCACCTCCATACACGGTGATCAAAGATACGAGAGAGCATGAGGGTCATGGATACACGTTTGAAAGGTTCGACGGTAGATACGCCTCTTGTGCGGGCATGGTTGTCCAGAAACTAGACACGGGCGACTACACGCTCGTTGGATATGAGGACAAGCTGACCATCGAGAGAAAAGGGTCCATCTCAGAGATGGCTATCAACTTGGGTTCAGACAAAATCAGGTTTATGGCTGAGATCGAAAGGGTGAAAGGGTTCCCTTTCAAGTTCTTAGTCCTAGAGTTTACGCTTGAAGACGTTATGAATTTTCCACAGAGTTCCAGTATTCCAGAAGAAAAGTGGAAAGACGTAAAAATCACGAACAAGTACATGTTGAAGATGCTCATTGAGTTTCAGATGTACGATGATATCCACGTCATCTTCTGTGGGAACAGAAAGAACGCCAAACTGGTAGTCAACAGCATTTTGAAAAGGGTGAACGAATTCTACTCAGTTGGGAGAAAAAAATGAGCGGAAACGTAGAGACCGTATCCGACTATGGGCTTGATTGTAAAAATCGAGAGATTTACCTTCACTCCTACGTTGGCAACACGGATGAAGACCCCGGCGTAGAGTATCGAATGGCAGTGGCGTTCTACAAGAACATTCGGCTGCTAGACACAATAAGCCAAGAACCCATTATCGTCCACATGCACAGCATCGGTGGCTGCTGGAATGATGGAATGGCTATCTTCGACGCAATTAGTATGGCTCGATCTGTCGTTACCGTTTTGGTCTACGGTCAGGCAGAATCTATGAGCAGCATTATCTTGCAGGCAGCAGACCGTCGCGTTATGATGCCAAATGCCTACTTTATGTGTCACTATGGCAAATCGGGGTATGATGGAAATTACCTCGATGTCCAGAAAGCCGCCATGTTCGAGAAAAGAGACTTGGAGGTAATGCTCGACATATATACAGAGAACGTGATCAACGGTGAGTACATGAAGGAACACTACTCTGATCCCAGTGAAGAAAAGGTGAAGAACTTTCTGAAACGCAAACTGAAAGACGGAGACTGGTACCTAAGTGCAGAAGAAGCTGTCTACTACGGATTTGCAGATGGCATCCTTAAAACACAGAAATTT
>Ga0115002_10005542_pt1 | contig 14849 bp, 13 predicted proteins | sample ArcticOcean_MG_C_8_FD_89576 | JGI IMG/M metagenome (GOLD analysis project Ga0115002, IMG submission 89576) | Marine microbial communities from western Arctic Ocean - ArcticOcean_MG_CB11_86 | ecosystem: Environmental > Aquatic > Marine > Oceanic | place: Arctic Ocean: Canada Basin | collected... | reverse complement strand
CGCAAATTTGTCTATGTTCTGGAGATAGCTCTGATTATGTCGTTCGGGCTCCATTTTGTATTCGCTCAACTATTCACCATTGATTTGCCCTGAGGATTAATTATGGAAGCCTTATATACCGCATCTACCTATCTCTTTAGCGTTCAGGGACTATTATTAGTCAGTCTTGGTACCGTGCTTGGCATTACGATGGGAGCCATTCCAGGTCTCACGGGTGCCATGCTGATTACCCTGACTTTGCCGCTGACGTTCAACATGGATCCGATAAACGCATTCATTCTTCTGATCAGCATGTATGTGGGAGCGATCAGTGGAGGTCTCGTTACGGCAACGCTCTTGCGCATGCCGGGAACACCATCGTCTATGATGACAACCATGGATGGCTATCCCATGGCCAGGGCGGGAAAGCCGGGCAGGGCGTTAGGTTTGGGTATCACGGCCTCGTTTGTGGGGGGTTGCATCTCGTGGCTGTTTTTAATTTCCTTATCGGGACCGATTGCACGCTATTCAACGAAGCTGGGACCTTTTGATTTCTTTGCCTTAGTGCTTCTTGCATTCGTGCTCATTGCTTCGGTTGGAGGGAAATCGATGAGTCGGGCATTTTTATCCGCTTCCCTCGGGGTCCTCGTCTCCTTGCCTGGAATTGATAGAGCCACCGGGAGTTTGCGGCTTACTTTTGGATTTGAGGAGTTGAATGGCGGATTAAAACTGCTGCCAGTGCTTATTGGTATGTTCGCCATCAGTCAGATAATCTCCGACCTGAGTCGCATAGATGAGAAGATAACCATCATCCCGGTCAAACGGACGCGGGATATGTTTTTTAAACTCAAGGATTGGAAGGATCAAGCGATCAATTTAATTCGCTCTTCAGTCTTAGGAACGTGGGTTGGTATTCTGCCAGGAATAGGCGCGAATATCGGATCCGTGGCTGCCTACAGCGCGGCGAAGTCGATGGCCAAGCCAGACGAACGGGCCAAGTTCGGTAAAGGTTCCGAAGTAGCCATCGTGGCTTCAGAGTCGGCGAACAATGCCACGATCGGGGGCGCTCTCATCCCCTTGATCTCCCTGGGCCTGCCCGGGAGCGTGATCGATGCCATTTTACTTGGCGGTTTGCTCATCCATGGCTTGCAGCCAGGTCCATTGCTCTTCCAGCAAAATCCCGAAATGGTCCATACCATGATGGGTGCCATGCTCGTTTCGAATGTATTCATGTTTTTCTTCATGATTGTGGCAGTTCGCTACCTGGCTCGTTTGGCCTCGATTCCCCGGAGCTTACTCATGCCCATTATTCTGGTCTTCTGCATTGTCGGATCGTTCGCTCCTTCGACGCGCATGTTCGATGTGTGGACGATGCTCTTTTTTGGATTGCTCGGATTCGGATTTGAAAAGATGAAAATCCCCCTGACTCCATTCGTTATAGGATTTATCTTGGCTCCGATCGCAGAGGAGAATCTGCAAATGGGCTTGATGGCGTCCAACGGCAGCTTTCTACCGATGATTCAAAGGCCGGTTTCCTTGATCTTCGTGATTTTCTCGATCGCCTTGCTTTCCATTCCACTGTATAAGAGATATCGATACGGACTTAACCAAAACGATTGATGCATACTATTTCAAAAATAACCACCGATGTGAAGGAGTTCCCTCTGAAGGATGGCGATGGTACCGATTCGATTCACACGGATCCCGTTTACTCATACATCATCACCTATTTACATACCGATTCTTCCATTCGCGGAACGGGCATTGTGTTTACTATTGGAGCAGGTAATCAGGAGATTCGATCTCTGGTCGAAGGGTTGGCGGGTTCGCTGGTCGGCTGTGAGATTGAGGAACTGATGGCGGAGTTTGGCATTTGGTTCAGGAAATTAGCCGACCATCCGCAATATCGTTGGTTGGGGCCGCACAAGGGCATGATCCACTTGGCTTTGGCGAGTATCACCAATGCCTGTTACGATTTGTGGGCCAAGACCCGGGATGTTCCCTTGTGGCGACTGCTCATAGATCTAAATCCGGATGAAATAGTAAACACCTTGGACCTCAGCTATCTGGAAGATGAGCTGACACCTGAGGACGCGATCCGTTTGCTGCAAGAAAATCAAGCGAGTAGTCCCGAGCGGGAAGCCATTCTTGGGGTGGGTTACCCTGGTTACGATACGTCAATCGGCTGGTTCAATTATTCGGATGAGCAGGTAAAGGAAAACGTGAAACGAGCCGTTGAGAATGGTTTCAAAGACATGAAGCTGAAAGTGGGTTCGCCAGATACGGAGCGAGATGTTCGACGTGCCTACATGGTGCGTGAGGCTGCTGGAGACGAGGCGAGGGTAATGCTGGACGTGAATCAAAGCTGGTCCGTTCCAAAGGCAATCCAAACCTCGAAAGCCCTTAGTGACATGTCTCCCTTCTGGATTGAAGAACCGACTCAACCAGACGACGTAATAGGACATCAGACCTTGGCCCGGGAAATTGCTCCTATCGATATTGCCTTGGGAGAGCACGTTTCGAACCGGGTGATGTTTAAGAATTTTATGCAGGCGAAGGCTGTTACCTATGTGCAAGTAGATTGCACAAGGGTAGGGGGCATAAGCGAATTCATCACGGTGAGTTTGTTGGCACGCAAATTTGGTTTAACTGTGGTGCCGCACGTCGGCGATATGGGACAGATCCACCAGCATCTGGTTTTGTTCAATCACATTGCTTTGGGACATGAAGCTCTTTTCCTTGAACACATTCCTCATCTTCGAGAATACTTTTTGCATCCAGCAGTTGTTCAGGATGGAATCTATAAAACTCCCGTTGAACCTGGAAGCAGCTCAGATTTTATTTCCTGACGCCATCGAAACCGACGCAAACTTTTACTTAAAATCAATCAAATGACCATGAACTCAAAGATAGTTTCCCGCGTATTAATTCCCTTATTGTGCCTGTTTGTGTTCAATACGATCACCTCGGCGATGCCTCTGAAGATGGGCCGGGAGGATATGATTCGTTTCACGCCTGAGTGGAAGGGCGAACGATTCGAAAATGGGAGGCCCAAGGTGTCCGATAGTATCATTAAGCGCATGAAGGCTGTTGATATAGAAGCCGCTTGGGTCGTTTTGAGAAATGAAGGCTATGATTATCAATTCGAAGAAGGTTGGGAGCACGTGCATCCCGGTGAGATTCTTTGTGGTCGTGCAATGACCGTGCAGTATATGCCCCTGCGAAAGGTGGCCAACGATGTGATAAACGAGATGGGTGAGGCAGACGGCCGGATAGGTGGTCAGGTCTCCTGGCCGATTGATATGTTGGTTCAGGGCGATGTCTACGTAGCGGATGTGTACAAACGCTTGGAAGGTGGACCTATTATTGGGGCCAGTCTCGGAACGACGATTTACGCTAAGTCTGGAAACGGGGTATTGTTTAATGGAGTCTCGCGTGACCTCGAACAGTTGGAGCGTATAGAAGGATTCAACGGATTTGTTCGTGGGTGGAATCCGGGCTTTTACTGGGCTTCGATGATTACTGGTATCAATGTTCCCATCAATATCGGCAACGTCACGGTATTGCCTGGCGATGTTATATTAGGAAAGCGAAGTGGCGTCATTGTGGTTCCTGCGCACCTTGCGGAAAAAGTGGTCAAGACCGCCGAGCTCATTCAGTTGAGAGATGCGTTTGGATTCGAACGCTTGAAGGCCGGTGTCTATACGTCCGGGCAAATCGATGACCGTTGGACCGATCCAATTGAAAAGGACTTCTCTCAATGGCTGGAAGCCCACATGGATGAGCTACCCGTTCCGAAAGAGCAAATACAAGAATTACTCAAAGAAAGAACTTGGTAGATCCTGCATTATTGATTCCGGGCTATCTTGATAAGCTAGATTAATTTTGTAGGCTTTGAAGAGCTCCAATGTTTAATCAAGTTCGGTCCCCAAATGGACAATTTCAAAGATACTGCACAATTTCAGAGTAGTACACCGGAGGAGCATTATGGTATCCTCGCTTGGAAAGTAGCGGGTCTCTCTCCCCGGTTCTGCATAGCGGCATAAACGGAGTCAACGAACTGACAGCTGCGGTGGGTTACCGGTGGCGCGGAGCTCCGATTTCACAATCTACACGGCGTCCTTCTTTGGACGACTGGTAGATAACGTCAATTAGCCGCAGTGTGTCTACGGCCGATTGGGGCGTATTGCGACAAGGACGGCCATCAGTTTGAGCCGACTCCAACCAGTCCTGGACTAACGCTTTTTTTGCGATATTTACGACTAAATTTGTTTGCTAGTGCAGGTGCGGACCCTAGGGTCTGAGTCTTCCTGCGATGTCGGTCCGATTAGCAAACTCCTCAGAAAGACAGCTGATACCTTTGGTGTGGCTACTTCCGTGTTCATTGATGAGCTTTTTCCCGCTCTATAAATACTGGAACTGTTTCTCGAAATTCTTCTATCAAGGAGATGAATGGGATCAACTCAATCAGATTGATTCCCATGGATATGTGGTTTGGGTGTTCAGTTTTTTCGGGGAGAATTTCGTGCCCGTTTTTAAGCTGATTTGGTCGAGCATACTTATTTTGAGTGGTGGCGATTATCATATGTTCATATTCGTATTATTCGGAGCTCATGCGTTCGTTGTATTTTTACTGGGATACCTACTCCGCATTTGGGGTTTTGGAGTATTCACTATTGTTTTTTCTCAACTTGTATTGGCTCTTAACTACACAAATATTGAGATTCTTTGTCAGAGCATACAGCTATCGAATTTGCTGTCCTATGGGTTCTTACTGTTGCTGTTGATCTTCTTTTTTAAACCTTGGTTGGAGGACAGGGACTACGATGGCAGACTGTGCCTGATGCTAGGCTTGTTGTCGGCTCTGGGTGCGCTTACATTTGCTCGTGGGGTTCTTAATGGAGTAGTGATTGCTGCCCTTGCCGGCTTACTCTATTTTGTGGGAGATCCCACAAACAGCAGGCTTTTGAGGCCTGCGAAGTATGTGCTGATTCCTAGCGTTATCGTAGGTTTGATTTTGATTGTCGGTTCCCTTAATCACGGCTCAGCTTTTGCAAATTTAGGAACCGGTCTTGGGGCTACAAAGGAACATTTTTTCTATCATATTTCCTTAACCCCCTGGTATCAGCAGATCAGAAATTTGCCCATTAGACCGAGCCAGGCGATCTTGTTGTTTGAACTGAATGCCATAGTGGTAGTCTTGGCATTCAAATGGGCGAAGGGCTTTCAGCGGATACTCATTCTCCAACTGCTGATTTTCTTTTTTGGTAATGCACTTATTCTGGCATTGGGACGTAATCACTTGCCCATAAATTCCGTTTCCGGGTGGCGTTATCAGTACGGTGTTTTATTGGTATTTACTCCTATGGTCGGCCTAGTCCTAGAGAAATTGTTGAGCCTTAGGCCCTTTCGACTCTTGCCATTGATATGCAGTGTTTTCGTTCTGTACTTTTGTGGAACTTGGGTGTTTGACGATTGGAAATATCATGCTCCCGTCTGGTCTGAAGAGCGAGGGGCTGTTATACGCGCTTCACTCGAGAATGAGGACTTAGAGAATGACAGTTTTGATATCTCTCGCTTCGACGGTGTTACTAATCAGCGTGCCCGTGAGTTGGAGAAGCGTTTTAATTTACACTAATGATGAGCGGGAATAAAATGGGAGAGGATATCCCCAAACGAGGAGGTGAAAGAATTCAAACTTTTTGGGTAATTGTCGGCGCACCGTTGAGCGTCGTACCACTTCTTTATTTCATAGCTTACTTTTGTCAGTTTTTCTTCTTTATGGATGAGTGGGAGCTTATCCATAAGATGAATTCTCTTGGTTATGAAAAATGGTTGGTTGAGTTTTATGGCGGTAACTTTGTACCAGTGTTTAAATTGTATTGGTCAGCATTATTGTTTATCGGTGGAGGAAATTACCATATCCTTATTTGGTCTGGATTTATTCTTCATGGAGTAGTGATTTTGCTGCTAGGACGTTTGCTACAGATATGGGGTTTCAGGCTACCCGTAGTCATAGGTAGCCAACTTATCGTTGGACTCAATTATACTCATATTGAGATACTGAGTTGGTCAACCCAGTCCTCCAATTTATTGTCGTATATATTCTATCTGGGGCTTCTGATCGTTTGGTCTGAGCTGTATTTTTCGAAACGATCCCCCGATTTATGGGATATAGTCATGATCGGATTTCTATCTATGTTAGGAGCGCTTTGCTTTCCCAGAGGCGTTCTTAACGGTTTCTCTGTATTTGTTGTATGGATATTAATGGTCATCGCTAAGGACGTAAAATGGTCACTGCTCTGGAAACCGATAGTCGCGGCTCTGATTCCGTCTGTTACGGTTGCTCTGACGACTGCGATCTGGACGTATGGTCACTCAGACGAGTTTCCTCAATCGGCTGGTCGCAGCGATCTCGTGCTAACTCATTTTTATTACCACCTTTCTTTGAACCCCTGGTATCAACAGATTCAGGGCTTACAAATCAGCGGTAGTTTGAGCCTGGTGCTGATACAACTGAACATCCTGTTCATTGGTTTGGGACTCTATCTTGCGACAACGAGACAGCGATGGATTCTTTTGATCTTAATTGTATTTTTCGTTACTAATTCCTTTTTTTTATCGCTTGGACGATACCACCTTCCTTTTTCGTCCGCGGCCGCTTGGCGTTATCAATACGGCGTATTATTAGTTTTTGCTCCCATAGTCATGTTTGTTTTGGAGCGGGCTTTGTCCAAAATACCATTTCGGCGGATAAGAATTGTGATAACGGTAGCCATTTTGTTTTGGATATCTTCGTGGGTTTTCAATCCTTGGAGCACGTTTTTACCTGCTTGGTCAGAGAGTCGAGGAACGTCGGTAAGGAACTTGATTACATCAGATAATCTGGATCCAGGTAATTTCGATATTTCCAGTTTTGACAAAGTATCGAATGAACGGGCACAAGAGCTTGCAGAGTTGTATCAACTGCACTGATTCAAATGGTTTGGATTAGTTGGCTTTTATTGGGCGGTTGAACGGCTTTTCATTTGAGAATCAGAATTTGTCGATCAGGCTTCTTCCATGTTGGAGACCACCCACAAAAAACAAGAACACTTGATCGGCTGCTACCATTGGCACCAATGATAATTGGGAAGATGATCTAGAACAAAAAACCCTCATAGAATCCACAGGCATTCCGCCGAGTGATTCAAGAGAATCTGCTATGGTGACTACGGTCGATCCCGGTGCTTATTTTTTTGTGATTAGAGGAGCCGGAGATACAACTGGTTTTGCCGGCCTCGAAATATACGAGTTTGCTGAATAGCACGGGAAGGGGGTTGCAACCACCCCCGATGAAAAATCTCACACTGACCCTTTTATTAATAGCCGGGACATCCAGCCTCGCCGCAGCCGAGCCTGATTTCGAAAGTATCTTCGACGGCAAAAGCCTTGAAGGTTGGGTAGGCGATACAAAGTTGTGGTCGGTGCAGGACGGCGCACTCACTCTAATGCTTACTGTCAGGTACCTATAGAATGTAGCTCCTCCCGTTATGAAAATATATAGTAATATCTTAACGCTTTTTGTTGCTTCATTGGTTTTCGCCAATGTCATAGCGAAAAGCCCCAACGTCATCATCATCTATTCAGATGACCATGGTTATACAGACCTCGGCGCGTACGGCATCGATCCTAATGTAGGGGCAGCCAACAGGGTCAATGGTCAATTATCAAGTTATGGGGGAGGAGAGCAGGTGGCAGGAGTTAATCATTGATCAAATAGGTCGAGGTAGGGGACAGTTCAAAATTAATGCACTGAATAGGTGTCTTTCCTGAGAGAAACGAAATTCATGTGCCCAGTTTTCAAATACAGCGTATGAGTCCTTGTATCCAAAAAGCCTTTTAAGCGGATTGAACGGAAAATCACAACCGTAATGCTGGTGAAGATCCGAGCCCAAAAAGAGAAGCGCTAGTCTCTTTCCCCGTTTTTTTGGAGTTGATAAAAGGAGAGGCGTAGAAGAAAAAGGAAAGAATTCTGTCAAGAATGCAGATATGACCCTTTGGCTTTTTCTACCCAGGCGATCTTAAAGGACGGTTGGAAACTCGTTCATTACATGGATGAAAAAGAAACCGAACTTTATCGATTGGAGGACGATGAGGGAGAGAGAAACAACCTCGAAGAAACTCAGCCCAAGAGGACCCGTGAACTACTTGAAACACTCAATCAGTGGGTGGAAGACACATTTTGAAGCTAGCCCGAGTTTATGGAATCATATTATCGTATGCGCACTTAGCTCTTAAACAGGAAAACATAATGAACACTAAACTTACCCCTAAACGAATTAATCGCCGATCCTTTCTAAAAACCAGCGCGGGCGTCGGAGTGGCCGGAGAGGGAGCGTGTATTCGATTTGTGGTTACTGTGGAGATAGAGCTTGGTTGATTCTCCGATTCGAGTTTCTCTAAACTTATGGACGCGAATCGGGATCGTTGTTGCGTATTTGGGGATTAAATGGGGAGAAGGGTTCGTGTAGGCACCAGGCGATGCCTCGTAGCAGGATGGCTTGGTAGATAGGGCTGTCGCGCATTTCGTTGAAATGTCCGAGGACTGCTCCAAATGCTCGGCCTCCGTCAGCGTTGCCGGTGGAGGGGTGCTGGACGGTCCAGAGGATGGGCCATTTTTGGTCGGTTTGCGATTCATCGACTCCGGGTGTAGTCGTCTCGCCGAGGATGGTTATTTCGCCACGGCTCCCTTTTTTTAGATTCCAGTAAAGTTCATCGCTGAATGTTATGCTAGCGGGGAAGTCGCCAAATATCTCGGCGCTAGTATCGAGTGTGATTTGATGGTTGTTGAATTTTCCCCATTTGGATCTTTCTTCGCCTTCCTCCCAGTTGAAAGCGAATCCGATGCGCTCCGCCCATTGGTTGTGGCTTCCTCTTTGGACTAGGCCTTGGTGGAGCGCGAAGATGGATTTGCCTTGTTCCAGGTGTTTGTCGATCTGGGCGAATTGCGAATCGGTCAATTGATTCTGCGTTAGGAAAAAGACGACGAGGTCGGAGTCGGCCCATTGTTCGTCGCTTGGAAATCCTCGAACCCCTTGGGCTTCAATGTTGTCGATGCGGCTGAAAAGAGCGGTCATTGAGTGGGTGAATTGCTCGTAGGCGTGGGTTCCTATTGGGTGGTCGGGCGCGGACCAACAGAACAGCACTTTTTGCTGACTCGAAGCATTTGCTTGGAGAGATGAGAGCAATGATATGAGGAATAGGGCTGCGGTTCCGAGGGTATGCTTTTTCATTTTGTTGATAGGAAATTCAATTGTTCCGATTTGATTCGAGGGGGAGGCTAAAGGTTGATTTCGTGCTATCAAGTTAGAAATTCCGTGGATTGGTTGGATCACAGGGAAGAAAAAGGGATAGGGAGTTAATCATTGATTAATGAGCAAATAGGTCGAGGTAGGGGACAGTTCAAAATTAATGTACTGAATGTGAGGTCTGAGCTCCCTCAGATCGGCAGCAAGTTACCTCCTACACATGGATATTCGACACGAAATGTAGGAGCGGCTTCAGCCGCGAATGTGCAGAAAATAATCGGGAGTTCTGTCGGATATTATTATCAAAATAGTATTGCGGCCTTCGTGGTGATCGCGGCGTAAGACTACTCCTACATGATTTCCGATTGGCAATGGCGAATGTTCCGGTTCACCAACATGACACGGTGTTAAAATCTTTAATTCTTACGGTGTTTGAGGATCAACTCAGTCTGTGCTTTGGCGGCAAGTTTGGTGTACTCCTTGAAGGGGATGCCTGTAACCTCCTCGATTGTCGTTGCAAATATCTCACTACCGTTGCTTGTTTTTTTCAGGCTGGTGAGTTTGCTTCGGAGCACGTCGAGAAATTTATCTGTATAACGCATATAGGCATCCAGCACGATAAAACGGGCTCCGCCAAGATTATTGAAGTTGAGCGATATTTTTGGATTGCGCGAAACCGGTTGCCCTTTGCGATCTTCATCAGGGTGCCAGTTTAACAGGTCCATTCTTTCACCCAAAACATTCCTTGAACGATCGAACTTTTGGTAGGCGTAGAGGGAATAGATTTCTTTGGTTCCGTGACGTTTGATGGTGATGACGTCGCTGAGGAGCTGAGTAAGGACTGGGTCAACCCATTCGCGGTCTTCGATCTTGTAGCGGCGACCACTAAAGTGCCTCAATAAGTCCCCTGAAAATCCTCCGCGAAATCGGTGTTCCCTTCGAGCCACCCAACTGAAAGGATCGTAAAGGTATTTAAGATTTTGTATATACGTTTGTTGTAAGCGTTTAACCTGCGTATCCCTCGGCTCTGTCGAAGATACAATAATGGGGTAGGTGAGCTTAACTTCCTTAAATGCCTTGGGAACCACCTGAGCTGTTAGACCACGGTCTATAATATGGAACCCTTCGTTGGTATCGAGATTGAGTCCTTGTTGTTTAAGAATATTGACCGGTTTGTTGGCGTATTTTTCCCTATCCTTTGTTAGCGGTCGGTAACTTACCTTCCACTCAGTTGTGACTCGTCTTTCCCAGATACTCTTCTTTTTGTTATACCGAATGTCCTCTGCATAATCGGACCTGGGCATCAGCGGTAGATCCCGATTCAGCTCATCTAAATCCCAGGCCACTAAAGCTTCGATTTTGAAAAACGGATCCTGAATAAGTCGTTGGACAATGGCTGTTTCCCGCTTCAACCAATTGTCATGGTTTATCTTAAAATTCGTAATACCAAAGGATTCCGCGAGATCCTTTAATTCCGTCTCAAACTCCTTGCCATCTTTGAGACGAAAATTGAGATGACCGATTTCGTAGGTTAACAGCTTTTTGTGAAAGCCCAGCAGAATTGCGTTAAAAGTATCTGCGAAATCCAGCACCACATCATTGTTGCCTGTATACTTCTCACCGGTATGACCATCGACGATATCCACCTCGGCCTCGTAAATAACAAAGGGGTTTAGTTCGAAAATTTGACCTCCGATCTTCAGTTGATCATCGTCCGCAGCGTTGAGAGACTGAGTCCAGGAAAACAGTAATCCCAAGCAAAGAAGTACAAACATACTAAGAGACTTTTTCAGGGTAGGTAACATTATGAAGCTGCTCCCAACAAAGCTTATTGTCACCACTGTGTCGAGAGGTTTTAAAAGTGATGTGTACTGAAAAATGGACAACGGATTCTCATAAAAAGACAAGAGAATCATGAAAAGACGACGATATAAATTGGAGTTCAAAGAAGCTGCCGAAAATGGAGACCCGGAAGCTCAGATTGATCTCGGGCTGGCTTATGACTTTGGGAACGGCGTTCCTCAAGACGACAAGGAAGCAGTTAAATGGTGGAGGAAAGCTGTGGAGCAGGGACATACCAAAGCTCAGTTTGCTCTTGGTTTTATGTATTATAAAGGGGACGGAGTTCTCGAAAACTACGTGCAGGCTTATGCTTGGTGGAACATTGCTGCCGCTAATGGGGATGAAGATGCCAAATAAAGAATGAAGGAGCTTAAGAGACTGGGAGCGGTGGCTACTTAAGCTATTCGTTTGAAACTCTAACTCTCAAAACTCTTTATCTGAGCTTGGGATCACTTCGTATTCTGGAGTATCAAGGGTGGTCCAGTTTTGTAGGTCGTCCGAAGCTTGAATTTGGAAATCAAACAACAGCTTACCCTCACTGTTCTTCCTCATCATCGGGGATGTATCCATAAAAGGATTCTATTAGGGCGTGTCTGGAAATAATCTCTTTGCTGGTTCCCCAGCCATTTGCTGCGGCAGAGTCGTTTACTGTGACAGGGTCGGCCCTTGAACATTGGTATTCGAAAGCGAAAAGGGTCGGCCCTTGATTCTTGGTATGTCATCCTTAAATCCATAAAATGGAGACGATTTTTTTTTGTTAAATCTGAACGAGAATGGTTAAAGGGTTCCAGTTAAACTGGGCGCTACTTTTTGGCAGCTTCTAATTCCGAAGCGATCACATCGCAGAAATCAACAAAGTATTCTTCGACAACGGCTTTCTAATTGTGGTCGTGAATCTACACGGAAGGTTGTCCATGGATATCTTGTAGCAATCAAACATATGTTGAGGAGAAACGCCCCATGCGACCATTGCCAGCCATGTAATCCTTATTTATTGCTATTCCATCCATAAATCATCCAGATAAATAGTATAACCAATAGAAACCCATATTAAGGACCATGCATACTCGCCGTGAATTTCTAAAGCTCATTTCTTCTGGTTACTACGTAATTACAGCCTCGGCATTACCTTTTGCGGGTTGTCGTCGCATTGGCACAGATAAACATAAACGATTTACCTTCCCTCAGGGGGTCGCTTCGGCGGATCCACAGCCCGACTCAATTGTTTTGTGGACCCATGTTCTGGATACAGAAGGAAAACAGGAAGCTATTCATCTCACTCTCCAGGTCTGTTATGACGAAACATTTGAGTCTGTCTTGGTAGAACAAAACGTTGAGGCTCAGTATGACAGGGACAATACGGTTCGCGTTGCATTGAATGGATTGGACCCACAAACGACTTACTATTATCGCTTCATTGCCTCTGATGACAGCGTCAGCCCGGTAGGCAGAACTTGGACAGCTCCCAGGCATAAGGATGAAGTTGAACTGTCAGTCGCAGTGGCTTCATGCCAGCATTACATGTTTGGATATTTCAGCGCCTATCGGCGATTGATCAATGACGACGCAAATGCCGCCGATAACAGAAAAATTGATCTGATTATTAACACAGGAGATTTTCTATATGAAACTTCTTTTTCGGACGTTCCGGACTTAAACGGCCAGGAGAGAAACCTGACTAATTCAGACGGCACAGAGCGAACGGTCTTGCCATTTCCAGATGGTGAGAAAGCGAAGAACGGAACGATGAGCGCAAAATCCCTCAACGATTTCCGTCATTTGTATCAAACATATATTTCCGATCCTGATCTCATGGAAGCAAGGCGGCTCTTTCCATTCGTCTATGTTTGGGATGATCATGAGTTGGTAAATGACTACTGGCAATCACACCTCAAAAATACCGTCTATCAAAATCGGAAAGTAGATGCCAACCAGGCATGGTTCGAATACATGCCCTGTGCCTTGAATACGGCATGGGAGGGTCCCATGGGCGAAAATCACGCCAAGGATTTTGAACACCCGGGCCAGTTGGAAGATGTTCAGGAACCGGATTTTGATGACGATTATTTAAACCTGGAACCCAACAACCTGAAGGCTATCCATTCTATCGCCATCTATAGATCTTTAAGATGGGGAAAGTTGGTTGATCTTTTCGCCATTGATGGGCGGAGCTACCGAGGAGATCGTGGTGTTCCTAATGAAATCCTTTCAGCTGGACTAATACCCTATCCCTCAGATCCCTTGGATCCAGCTTTTGTGGAAACGATGAATGCCGGTAGAACGGCGAATAACGGCAACCCTCCGGATACAGTGATCTACGAAGGAAAGGTGGTTGAGAATGTGCGAAAAACCGCCCCGGTCGGATCACTGCTCGGTCGTAAGCAAAAAGGATGGCTGAAAGGTTCGCTCCAGCAAAGCACCGCCGTGTGGAAGACTATTATAAACAACACACCTTTTATGCGATTTGGTTTTGATGTATCGTTTAAAGAAGGAAGGACTAAAGGAGGGATTTTCTGGTCAGACTCATGGGATGGCTACCCCATCGAACGTCGAGAAATGATGAATTATATCAAAGACCAAAAATTGGCCAATGTGGTATCCTTGACTGGTGATCGCCACGCACATTACGCGGGATATATTTACGACAACTACGAAGGAGAAAACCCGCAACCGGTTATCCCGGAGTTTGCCTGTGCCGGCATCAGTGCGCCATGCCGAATGGTCGTTCAGAATTCTGTCACTCAGGATAATGAGGATTTGGCTGACCTCGTCGTAGGAGATGGAGAAGCGCTTGGTTACTACAACAAAATGGCACCGACATTAAATGCTTGGTTAATCCACGGAGCTCTGGCAGCGAAGGCGATGGCCAAGGGGAACATGGAGGATGCAGAAAGAAAGAAGCGCGATGATATTAATCCTCACATGCACTATGCAGACAATGACGCCTACGGTTTTCTGTTAGCACGCTATTCGAAGGAAAAGCTGGAAGTGGAATTTGTCACGGTCCCGGAACCCGTACGAAAATATGGACCCGATGGACCCGATGCTATACGGAAGGTTATCTATTCAGTCGATAGATGGAAGTCGGGCGAAACCCCCGAACTCAATCTAGTCAAGGTGGAGGGCGAGGAGCCTATGATGGGTATAAGGACCTGATGGATTGAATGTCCGGTAGTTGATAAAGAACTTTCAATAGTCGAAGGTGTTCTTTTGCCCTTGGCCATCCCATTTGAGGGGGAGACGAATAGGGTCGGTCTTTGAGAGCGTGTTGCCCAAAAGGTAGCTGTAACTTATTTATGGGTACACGGGTCGGAGGTTAACTGTTTTTCTATTGAAGGCCTGATGTTTTGTAGTCGATTGTTAAACATTAACGAGAATGGTTAAAAGGTTCCTGTTGAACTGGGTGCTACTTTTTGGCAGCTTCTGATTCCGAAGCGATCACATCGGCCAAAAGTCGTTTCAGCCTAGCGTTCTCCTTTTCCAGTTCCTTGAGCCGTTTGGCTTGGTCCAGGGGCATCATTCCAAACTGACGCTTCCAGCGATGGAAGGTTTGCTCGCTGATGCCTTTCTGCCGGCCTCGAAATATACGAGTTTGCTGAATAGCACGGGGAGGGGTTTGCAACCACCCCCGAAAAAAAATAGTTCCCTTACCAGTCGGACGCATGCTATGATGCGAGTATTATGAAAGAAAAATTAATAGGTTTATTAGCAGGACTAGCTTTAGGAATTTCGCTAACT
>Ga0115002_10005540_pt1 | contig 14851 bp, 15 predicted proteins | sample ArcticOcean_MG_C_8_FD_89576 | JGI IMG/M metagenome (GOLD analysis project Ga0115002, IMG submission 89576) | Marine microbial communities from western Arctic Ocean - ArcticOcean_MG_CB11_86 | ecosystem: Environmental > Aquatic > Marine > Oceanic | place: Arctic Ocean: Canada Basin | collected... | reverse complement strand
TTTTGGAATTGAAGCATTTTTACCTGGATCTCAAATAGATGTCAAACCTATTCGTGATTATGATCAATATGTTAATAAAACTATGGAGTTTAAGGTGGTTAAAATTAATCATGAGTTTAAAAACATAGTTGTATCTCATAAAGCACTTATTGAATCTGACATTGAAGAACAGAAAAAAGAAATTATCAGTCAATTAGAAAAAGGACAAGTGCTTGAAGGATCTGTAAAAAATATAACTTCATATGGAGTTTTTATTGATTTGGGTGGAGTTGATGGTCTTATTCATATTACTGACTTATCATGGAGTAGAATTAACCATCCAAGTGAAATTTTAGAGCTTGATCAAAAACTTAATGTGGTTATTCTTGATTTTGATGATAATAAATCAAGAATTCAATTAGGGCTGAAACAACTTACCGATCACCCATGGGAGAACTTGAGTGATTCTATAAAGCAGGGTGAAGAAGTGAAGGGTAAAGTTGTAGTTATAGCTGATTATGGAGCTTTTATTGAAATTGAAGAGGGTGTAGAGGGGTTAGTTCATGTTTCAGAAATGTCATGGTCAACCCATTTAAGATCAGCTCAGGATTTTGTAAATATCGGAGATGAAATTGAGGCAGTTGTGTTAACTATTGATAGAGATTCAAGGAAAATGTCATTAGGAATTAAGCAATTAACCCAAGATCCATGGACTGATATAACAGGAAAATATCCTTTAAAATCAAAACATAAGGGTATAGTTCGAAACTTTACCAATTTTGGTGTATTTATTGAGTTAGAAGAAGGGATTGACGGATTGGTTTATATTTCAGATCTTTCATGGACAAAGAAAATAAAACATCCTTCAGAAATTTTAGCCCTAGGAGACTCTATAGATGTAGTTGTTCTTGAATTAGATGTAGAAGGTCGTAAATTAAGTTTGGGCCATAAACAAACTAAGGATAATCCTTGGGATAAATATGAAAAAGAGTTTGCGTTAGATACTATTCATAAAGCATCTCTATCAGAAATTGTTGATAAAGGCGCAACAATATCGTTTAATGATGATATAGTTGCTTTTGTCCCTTCTCGTCATCTTGAAAAAGAAGATGGTTCAAAATTGGGCAAAGGAGAAGAAGTTAGCTTTAAAATTATTGAATTTAATAAAGAGTTTAAGCGAGTTGTTGTTTCTCATACTGCTGTTTTTAAAGAACAGGAGCGTAAAAATGTAAAAAAAGCAACAAAACAAGTTCAAGTATCTAATAATGAAAAAACAACTTTAGGAGATTTAGACGCTTTAGTAGATCTTAAACAGCAAATGGATGATAAATAAAAAAATAAATTCATTTTTACCCAATTTAAAAACCACTTCTTTAGAAGTGGTTTTTTTTTCTCATTCATTAATTTGGTATTTTTGTAATTATATTAATATAGATGTTAAATAGAGTTCTTCTTGATGAGTTAAAAATTAATGTTTTGTTACACAGATTGTCATGTCAATTACTTGAGTTTCATGGTGACTTTACAAACACTATTCTAATAGGACTTCAACCAAGAGGAATTTATTTACTTGATCGTATTGTTGAATTACTTAAAAATGAATACGGGATCAAAGATGTTAAAGTTGGAAAATTAGATACTACATTTTACAGAGATGATTTCAGACGATCTAAAAAAATTCATTTTGCTAAAGCGACTGAACTAAATTTTGAAGTTGAAGGAAAAAAAATTGTTTTAATAGATGATGTTTTATATACAGGACGAAGCATTAGAGCAGCTCTTACCGCTATTGATTATTATGGGCGTCCATCAATTATTGAGTTGTTAGTTTTGATTGATCGTAGATTTTCAAGACATCTTCCTATTCAACCAGATTACCTTGGTGTCCAGATTGACGCAATTGAGGGAGATAAAGTTAGAGTGGAATGGAGGTCTGTAAAGAAAAGTGATTGTGTGTATATTGAAAAAGAAAGCTAATGAATGAACTTAGTATTAATCACCTTTTAGGTATTCAGAACTTAACTAAAAAAGATTTTGATTTAATTTTTACTACTGCCTCACAATTTAAAGAAGTAATTAATCGTCCAATAAAAAAGGTTCCCAGCTTAAGAGATTTAACTATTGCAAATTTATTTTTTGAAAATAGCACGAGAACAAAATTATCATTTGAATTAGCTGAAAAAAGATTAAGTGCTGATGTTATAAATTTTTCTACTTCTCAATCTTCCGTCAAGAAAGGAGAAACCCTAGTAGACACTGTAAATAACATTTTAGCAATGAAAGTTGATATGATTATTATCAGGCATCCTCATCCAGGATCTGCAAAATTTTTGTCTCAAAATGTAAATTCTCAAATAATTAATGCTGGAGATGGAACTCATGAACATCCAACACAGGCATTGTTAGACTGTTTTTCACTAAGAGAAAGACTTGGAGATCTTAAAGGTAAACACATAGCAATAATAGGTGATATAATTCATAGCCGTGTCGCAATATCAAATATTTTTGCCCTTAAGGCTTTGGGAGCAGAGGTTATGATCTGTGGTCCAAAATCATTGCTTCCTAAATACGCAGAATCTATGGGAGTTAATGTTGAAACGGATTTAATTAAAGCACTTAGATGGTGTGATGCTGTGAATATGTTAAGAGTTCAAAACGAAAGAATGGATATAAATTATTTTCCATCAACAAGGGAGTATTCTAAACTCTATGGACTTACAACTGAAAAAATAGAATCTATTAGGAAACCTATAACAATATTACACCCAGGACCAATAAATAGAGGAGTTGAGATTACATCTGAAGTCGCAGATTCAGAAAACGCAATTATTTTGGATCAAGTAGAAAATGGTGTTGCAATTAGAATGGCTGTTATTTACTTATTAGCCTCAAAAGTCAAAAACATTAGTTCTGCAGAATGACAATAAAGAAAGACAACAGTGTATTACAAATAAAACCTAAAGATGTCAATTTTATTATAACATTTGATATAAGGTCATATGATAAACAATACAATAACCAAAACATTATTTTAGTTATTGATTTTAATTTGACAGATATTCTTGATGATTGGATGATAGCATTGAAAAATAAATCCTTTATTTTTGTGCCAACTCTCAAAGAAGCTATTGATTATATTGGTTTGGAAAGAATTAATAAGGATCTTGGGCTATAATATATGAACATAACAATTTTAGGTTGTCATTCGGCTACACCCAGGAGCAGTTTTCATACTACATCACAGTTAGTTGAGTTAAAAAAACATATGTTTCTTATTGATTGTGGAGAGGGAACACAGGTTCGCCTTAGAGAAGAAAAAATTAAGTTTTCAAGAATTAAAAATATTTTTATTTCACATTTACATGGTGATCACTTTTACGGACTTATAGGTCTAATAAATACTTTCAAACTTTTGGGCAGGAGTGTTGAATTAAACATTTATGGCCCTAGAGGAATAAAAGAAGTTATTAAGCTTCAACTTAAGCTGTCAAATTCTTGGACTGATTTTAAGCTATTTTTTCATGAATTAAGCAATTCTAAACCTGAACTTGTTTTTGAAGACTCTATAGTTAAAGTAAATACTATACCCCTTATTCATAGAGTTTATACTAATGGTTTTCTTTTTCAGGAAAAAGAAGGCCTTAGAAAAATTCAAACTGAAAAAGTAAAACGTTATAATGTTCCTATTTGTGATTACCAAAATTTAAAAAATGGAAAAGATTTTATTAATAAGAAAGGAGAAACAATTAAAAACATTGAATTAACATTACCACCAAAAAAACCATTTACTTATGCTTTTTGCAGTGATACGGTATTTAACCCCCAAATGATAAGTCAAATAAAAAATGTTGACTTATTGTATCATGAATCAACTTTTCTGAATGAGCACAAAGATTTAGCTTTTAAAACTTTACACAGTACAGCTGAACAAGCTGGAAAAATTGCATCTTTATCAAATGCGGGTAAATTAATGTTAGGTCATTTTTCCACAAGATATAGAAATAAAAAATTGTTTATTGAAGAAGCTAATAAACAATTTGATAACGTATTTTTAGCTAAAGAAGGCGAAACATATAAGTTTTGAGTAACGGTTTTTACTAACTTGCAATAATGAAAAAAGATTTAGGGCATTTTCGTAAGACATATGAAAAGGGATCGTTAGAAATATCTTCAGTAGGTCACGATCCTTTATTATTTTTTAAAAAATGGTTTGATCAAGCTCAATCTAATAAAAGTATAGATGAAGCAAATGCTTTTAGTCTTTCAACTATCAGTAAAGATGGTTTTCCTAAATCAAGAATTGTTTTGTTAAAATCATTTGACTCTGATGGATTTGTTTTTTATACTAATTATAACAGCGCTAAAGGAAAAGATATTTTGAATAGTCCTAAAGTAGGTGTTTCATTTTATTGGCCATCTTTAGAAAGGCAAGTTATAATTAAGGGAATTGCTTGTAAGCTAGAAGGTAATATTTCTGATAAATATTTTGATTCTAGACCAATAGGAAGTAGACTTGGAGCAATAGTATCAAATCAAAGTCAGGTAATTCCAAATCGAAATATACTAGAAGAAAAACTTGATTACTTGAAAAAAATTTATAAAGAAAAATCACCTAAAAGACCTGAAAATTGGGGAGGTTTCAAAATATCACCTACTTCATATGAATTTTGGCAGGGTAGATCAAATAGATTACATGATAGGATAATTTTTAATGATCTACCTGATAAATGGACTATTAAGAGGTTATCTCCCTAAAATGAAAACGCTAATTCTATTGCGTCATGCTAAATCATCTTGGGATTATCCCTTAAATGATGTAGATCGCCCCCTAATTTTAAAAGGAATTAATAGAATTATTAATATTTCTAGAGAATATAAAAATATATTTAATAAATCAAATATAATTATTACGAGTCCAGCTAACAGAGCAATTCATACAGCTATTATTTTGGCAAGAGAAACTGGTTTAGGCTTTAATAAAATTTCAATTAATGAATCTTTATACACTTTTTCATCAACTTCAGTTGAAATCTTTATTAGATCTCTTTCTGATAAATTTGATTATGTTATTTTTGTTGGACATAACCCTGCTTTTACTGAAATAATAAAAGAATTAACAAATACAATAATAGATAATTTACCTACTGCGTCTTGGGTAAAAATTAATTTTAAGGAAAATAAATGGTGTGAAGTTACAAATGGAGAAGCAATTTTAGGTTTATCCGTTAAATAATTTAAATGAAAAATTCTCAAAGATTCATAAATCGTGAACATAGTTGGTTAGACTTTAATGAACGTGTTCTTCAAGAAGCAGCAGATAAAAGTGTACCCATTATTGAGAGACTTAGATTCTTAGGTATATTTTCAAACAACTTAGATGAATTTTTTCAAGTTCGGTATGCAACTGTTAAAAGAATTGCTCAATCGGTAAAGAGTGGTAAAAAAGTTTTGGGTGGAACTAATGCGATTGAATTATTAGAGGAAATTACTGAACGTGTTATTGATCTTCAAGCCAAAAGTAGTGAGATTTTAAATTTAATAGAGAAATCTTTGAAAAATGAAAAAATTTATTTTATAAATGAAAATGAAGTGCTTCCTGAACATGAATCATTTTTAAGGGAATATTTTTTGAGTAAAATCAGTCCTGCTTTAGTTACTGTAGTCCTAAATGAAGAACCTGAGCAAGACTTTACTGATAATACTGCATTTTTGGTAATTAAAATGGAGTTTGATAATTCTAAAAATAATCATAAAAAGCAATATGCTATAATTGAAATTTTAAACGACTTAGATAGATTTATTGTTCTTCCAAAAACTACTAATATTCAATATATTATGTTAGTTGATGACTTGATCAGATTTCATTTTGATAAGATATTTAGCTTTTTTAATTATAAATCAATTGAAGGTCACATGATAAAAATTACTCGTGATTCAGAACTTGATTTAGAGGGTATTGAATCAAAAAGTTATATTGAAAAAATTATTGAAAGTGTTAAGGATAGAATGTTTAGTGAACCAGTCAGAATGGTTTATGATAACACTATTTCTAAAGACACATTGTCTTTTATAATGAAAAAGCATCAGCTGAATCCAAATGGAAGTATAATTCCCGGAGGAAGATACCATCACAGAAGAGACTATATGAAATTTCCTAGTCTCAATCGTTCGGATTTATTATATCCTATACAAGATCCATTAACCATTCCAGACTTACCTTTGAGTGCTAATATTTTAGAAGCAATTTCAAAAAAGGACTATATGATTTTTACTCCATATCATTCCTTTGCATATTTAGTTAAATTTTTAAGGGAAGCTGCTTTAGATCCGAAGGTTAAAAGAATAAAAATAACAATATATAGGCTTTCAAAATTTTCTAAAGTTATTAGTTCACTAATTAATGCTGCCAAAAATGGAAAAAAAGTCCTTGTTCAAATTGAATTACAGGCAAGATTTGATGAAAAAAATAATATTGAATATGCAACACGGCTTGAAGCAGCTGGAGTTCAAATTACATTTGGAATACCAGGCCTTAAAGTTCATTCAAAAATATGTGTCATCGAAAGGGAAGAAAATCATAAAATTAAAAGATATGGCTTTGTAAGCACAGGCAATTTTAACGAGATAACAGCAAAAGTTTATACTGATTATACTTTATTTACATCTGATCAAAAAATTCTTAAAGAAGTGAACAAAGTATTTAATTTTATTGAGGTCAGTTACAAGTTGAAAACATATAAGCATTTAATTGTTTCTCCTCATTATACTTTTAATGCAATTAATAAACTGATCGATAATGAAATTTTATTACATAGTCAGGGAAAAAACTCAGGAATAAAGTTAAAAATCAATAATATTACTGATTATAAGATGATTGATAAGCTTTATCATGCTAGTCAGCAAGGGGTTAAGATTCAAATGATTGTTCGTGGAGTCTGTTGTCTTATTCCTGGCGTTAAAGGGTTAAGTGAAAATATCAAAGTTATAAGTATTGTTGATAGATTTTTAGAACACCCTAGAGTAATGATTTTTGAAAATGATAAAAATCCAAAAATATATATATCTTCAGCAGACTTAATGACTCGTAATATTTCTGAAAGAGTTGAGGTTGGCTGTCCAATTTATGATTTGGATATTAAAAAACAGATTCTTGATACATTTTCAATAGCTTGGAATGATAATGTCAAGGCAAGGCTAATAAACACTAAAAAACATCAAAATATTTTTAAGAAATCATACAATCCCAGAATTCGTTCTCAATGGGATACTTATAACTATTTTAAATTATTAGTTGAGGATAATGAAAATTGAAAAGTATGCAGCAATTGATATTGGATCTAATGCGATAAGGACTCTTATAGCTAATGTTGTAACTAATGAAAATGGCAATGTTTTTTTTTCAAAAAATGCTTTGGTAAGAGTTCCAATTAGATTAGGTGAAGACACTTTTACCTCAGGAAATATTTCTAAACATAATATTAAGAGAATGTTAAGAGCAATGAAAGCGTTTAAGCTACTAATAAAAGTTCATAGTGTTGTTGATTTTAATGTATATGCTACTTCTGCATTAAGAGAGGCAAATAATCGATTACATGTTGTTAAACTAATTAAAGAAAAGACAGGAATTGAAATAGAAATGATAGATGGAAAAAAAGAAGCAAAATTAATTTCATCATTAAACTTTTTTCAAGGAATCAATAAACAGTCTAATTTTTTATGTGTAGATGTAGGTGGTGGCAGTACTGAATTTTCAATACTTCAAAATGGAGATAGAGTAATAGAAAAATCCTTTAAAATTGGTACAGTTAGACTTCTTAACAAGATGGTTTCTGATTTATTATGGGATGAAGTGAAAAAATGGATAGTCGACAAAACAAAAGGTTTAGATAAATTATCCATACTTGGTACAGGAGGGAATATTAATAAAATTCATAGAATAACACAAACAAAAGAAGGAAACCCTATTACTTATGCAACCTTACACCTTATTTACGAAAAAATGTCTTTGTTAACATATAATGAAAGAATTATTAATTATCAATTGAATCCCGATAGGGCAGATGTTATTTTACCTGCATCACAAATATTTTTAAGAGCCATGCAATGGAGTAATACTTCTAAAATTTTTGTTCCAAAAATTGGATTATCGGATGGAATGATTGAAGAACTTTATAGGTCAAGAAAAAATAAAATTTTAAATATCTAGATCAAAAGTTTCTATTAGAATTTTAATAGCTGGATTAATTGATTTCATGTTTTCATATTTTTCTTGTGTCGTGTAGATAAAGCTTTCATTAGGCTTTTCAATTATGTTTACGTTAAAATTAATTTTATAATTATTTAATTTACTTCTTAAATAAGGTAACATTGACTCTAATTCTGTATTTAATTCAACTTTATTAATAGAATTAGCCACATTAAATTCAATATTATATTCATTGGTTATTTTTGGAGAATCCATTTTTAAAATAGCTAAAATATTTTGATTACCCTTAGACTCAATTTTACTTAAATAATTTGACCAATAAATCATTAGATCTTCTATATTAAATGGGTTTTCTAATTGATTTTCATTAGCATCTTTTTTGTTCTTTTTAATTACCTCCTTTTTGAATTGTACGCTTTTCAGAGAAAATCCAGAAATTCCATTAGAACTTGATTTATCAATATTTTTTGATTTTATAGTATTTTCTTCTTTGCTTTTTAAAACAGAGTGTGATGTTGGATTTATTTCTAATTTAATAGATTTTTTTGCGTGAATGAAGTTTTCAATTTCTGGTTTTTCAGAATCTTTAAAGAACCCACTATGAATTATAAATTTTTTTTTTCTCCATTAAACTGGAGTGATGCTAGCTGCAAAAGACAGAGTTCGGAGTTTAGTCTTTTATTTAAAGATAATTTATGATTTGATTCTGCTTCTTTTATTAATGAAAGTGCATCTACTAGCCAGTCAAAGTTAAAATCTTCAGATTGTTCTAGGTATTTTTTTTGAGTTTTTTCTCCAACCTCTAATAAATCAACTGTTGATGAATCCTTACATAAAATAAGCATGCGAATATGATTTGCTAAACCATTAATTAAATGTATTGACTCATATCCTTGATTTATAATTTTATCTACCTCTAAGAGGATATCTGGAATCCGGTTATTTTTTATTAAAATAGAAATAGTGAAAAAAGTTTGATAATCCAACACATTAAGATTTTTAGATACTTGTGATATTGAAAGATTTCCAGATGTAAAACTTACCATTCTGTCAAAAATTGATAATGCATCTCTCATAGCACCATCAGCTTTTTGAGCTATCAAAATTAGTGCATCATCATCATATTTTAATTTTTTTTCAGAACATATGAGAATTAAAGATTCTTTTATTTCTTGAACTGAGATACGTTTAAAATCATATATCTGACATCTTGAAAGAATAGTTGGAATTATCTTGTTTTTTTCAGTTGTGGCCAAAATGAAAATTGCATGCTTTGGAGGTTCTTCAAGTGTTTTTAGAAAAGCATTAAATGCTGATAGAGACAACATGTGAACTTCATCAATTATATAGACTTTATAATTCCCAACCTGAGGAGGTATTCGTATTTGTTCATTTAATTTTCTTATATCATCAACAGAATTATTGGATGCTGCATCTAATTCAAAAATATTAAAAGCAAAGTCTTGGTCTGAGGAGTTGTTTTCTTTATCATTAATTGCTTTAGCAAGAATTCTAGCACATGAAGTTTTACCAACACCACGTGGGCCACAAAATAATAAAGCTTGGGCTAGCTGGTTAGTTTCTATCGCATTTTGGAGAGTTGAAGTAATTATATGTTGGCCAATTACTTGATCAAAAGTTTGCGGACGGTATTTTAATGCTGAAACTGTAAAAGATTCCATGAAATAAAAGTTCTTTTTCAAAGATATAAATTGCCCTAACCTTCATTTTAATTATTAATTATTAATTATCAACAATGTGTACATTTGCATAAAGCAGGCTATCTTATCGCTGTATTAAATACAATAGAGAGGAAAGTCCGGACACCATAGAGCAGTATAGCGGGTAACACCCGCCCTTTTACATTAGTAAAAGCGGACTAGTGCAACAGAAAGCAAGTACAGTTAGGCTGTAGTGAAATCGGTAAACTCTATACGGTGAAACGCCAAGTATATCTGCAATTAAGGATAGCTCGTCCAATGTAGAAGGGTAGGCGGCTTGAACTAAGCAGTAATGTTTAGTCTAGATAAATGATAAGACACGACAGAATCCGGCTTATCGGCCTGCTTTATTTTTAAAAAACGAAAAAGAATTACTTCCATATTTTCGGCACTTTTTAAAACCAATTATTTTATCTAATTCAATTTTTGAGGAGTGTTCAACGATAATTAATCCTTCACTTATCAAATTATCTGATAAAAGTTTTAATATGATTTTTTCATAATCCTTTATTTCAAATATGTAAGGAGGATCTAAAAAAATAATACTGAATCTTTTTGAATTACTATTTAAAAAATCTATAACCTTTTTTTTGAAAGTAGTGATCTTGAAATCAAGATCTTCAGATATTTTATTAATGAAATTAACACAATCTTTATTTTGATCAACCGAAGTTATTGATTTAACTCCTCTAGATGCAAATTCAAAGCTAATACTTCCTGTTCCAGAAAAAAGATCAAGAACACTAACCTCTGACCATTCAAATGAATTATTTAAAATATTAAAAAGAGCTTCTTTTGATCTATCTGTTGTGGGTCTAACATGTAGTTTTTTAGAAGGACTTAATTTCCTTCCTTTATGAATTCCTGAAATAATTCGCATGAAGATCAATTAAAAAAGGAGTAGGAGTATTTTTTATGTCATTTTGACTTTTTGCCAAAACAAATTCTATATTATTATGATAAAGTTTTGCACCCTCATAATATTCTTTGAAAATTAAATAATTGCCAAGAAAACATATAAAAAACTCATTTTCATTTAACTCATGTTTTTCAACTATGAAAAATAAAAAGTACAAAAAACTCTCAGCACCCTTATTTGGGTACCTATTTACTAATTGGAGTTGTTCTCCAAAAAATAAAAAAACATCAAAAGACTTCTTTTGAATGTTAACGTATAATTTTTTTTCGTAATTATTTTTAGCAATTAAATAGTCATAAATTATTGTTTGATAATGAACTACATTTGAGTTGTTGAAATAATTTTCTTTTATAGTTTTAACAGAACTTGACACTTTATAAGTAATTGAGTTAATATGGTTTGATGATACATCTGTTTTAAGGATATCTGAATTCTCTCTATTATCAAACTTGTCATAATAATCATTTACTATCTTTTGATTAAATAATGCACGAGGAACAAATAAACCTACATTATTTGCAATAACTAATTGAGTATTGTCACTGATCTTATTTTTTAAAACCCATTCTTCAAATGATTTTCCTTCAGTTAAAGCAATTATTTCGAATTTAGTAAAAGGATAATCTTCAGAATCACAATATGTAAATCCGTCCTCGCTAATAATAATTGAGGATTTTTTAAATGAATTTATTTCAGTTTTTGGATACATCAAAAATTGTAGGCCAGTTACCGTTAATGCTAACATTTGACATTGACCCTAATACAATTTCAGAACCATTTACTCCATCTACTGAAATTGTTTTATTTTCTTGTTTAAGAAGGTCTTTGTTTTGATCATATAGAACAATGCTTTTGGACACTTTTACCTCAAAAACAGGCACATTATAATTAAAACTCCCACTATTTTTAACTAATACATCAGCATTTATTGAAAATTCAGCATCGATCTCCTTCATAGGAATTTTAGCCATATTTACATAATCATCATTGTTACTAAAAAGAGAATCTTTAACATTTACAGTGCCAAGGGTATCAATTAAAACAACTTCTTTAAGCATATCTATTCCATATGTTCTGTCATATTCTAAATATGAAGAATCCCTTTTTTCAATTAAAATAAAAACACCTTCATCAATGAATTTTATCAAACTATCAAAATTATTTGAATAAACTCCATTAACATCTTTATAAGCAATTTGAGCTTTACGGATTTCTTTTAAACGGTTTATAACTTTGGTATAACGTTGATCTCTAACGTTATTAAAATCTATTGGACTCATTATAGAATTATAAATTTGATAACTAAAGAAGATTGAAAGAATCCAAAGAAAGGCTTGAAGTGCTGTTTTCATTTCATTTTATTTTGACTAGACAAAACTACAATTTTTTTTTATTCATAAAAGAATTGCTTGTTAATTATAATGCGTAGTTTTCATAAATGAATTCATCTGAGATTTATTCAATTTTATCCAACACTTTCTCATTAAAACCAACTATCAAGCAAATTGATTGGTTTAGATCTATAGCTGAGTTTCTAGATTCTCCATTAAAAGAAAACGTGTTTTTACTAAAAGGTTATGCTGGCACTGGAAAATCCACTTTAATTGGCCACTTAGTTCAACATCTTCACAAGTTTAATTTTAAAAGCGTATTAATAGCTCCAACGGGGAGAGCTGCTAAGGTTATTTCTAACTATTCTAATAGAAGTGCTTTTACCATTCATAAACAAATATATTATCCTAAAAGTGAAAAGGGAGATGGCGTTAAATTTATTTTAAAAGCAAATAAATTTAAAAACACTCTTTTTATAGTTGATGAAGCTTCAATGATTGGGGATGACAGGCAACAGTCAAAATTATTTGAGAATGGATCATTATTAAATGATTTAATTCAATATGTTTCTAGTGGAAATTCATGTTTTCTGATTTTAGTTGGTGATTCAGCACAGCTACCACCAGTTAACCTAGAAATAAGTCCTGCTCTAAGTGAAAAGGAATTAGAAAATCAATACAATAAAAAAGTAACTGTTATTACTTTGACTGATGTTGTCAGGCAATTATCAAACTCTGGAATTTTGTTCAATGCAACTAGTTTAAGGGAATTTATTTTTCAAGAAGTTTATGATAAATTTAGATTCGAGTTAAGTAGTTTTAAAGATGTACACAGAATCCATGACGGAGAAGAATTACTTAGCACTCTTGACAACTCCTTAAACGAGTATGGAATTGATCAAGTGATTTTTATAGTAAGATCTAATAAGAGAGCTAATTTATATAATCAAAATATTAGAAAAAGAATTCTTTTTCTTGAATCATCACTATCAGTTGGAGATCAATTGATGGTTGTAAAAAATAATTATTTTTGGGTTAAACCAGAATCTCAAGCTGGTTTTATAGCAAATGGAGATATAATCGTTGTAGATAGAATCAATAAAATAAAAGAGTTGTATAATTTCAAGTTTGCTGAAATTACGGCTAGATTGATAGATTATCCAGAAATGTCCTCTTTTGAGACAGTAATTTTAACTGACACTCTTACCTCAAACACACCTTCATTAACTTCTGATGAAAGTCAGTCTTTTTATAAATCCGTGCAAGAAGATTATAAAAATGAAAAATCTTCATATAAAAAGTTTTTAAAGGTTAAAAACAACCCGTACTTTAATGCTTTACAAGTAAAATATTCATATGCAATTACTTGTCATAAATCTCAGGGAGGTCAATGGGATAGAGTCTTTGTAGAGTGTCCATATTTGCAGGATGGACCAAATAAAGATTTTTTTAGATGGCTTTATACTGCCATTACTAGGGCTAAAAAAGAATTGTATTTAGTTGGTTTTCCAAAAGAATTTTATAATTAATAATGAATTATTAAATTTTGCATCTTTGCATTATAATAATAATATAAATGAAAATTATTGCAGTTATTCCAGCTCGTTATGAAGCTAAAAGATTTTCAGGAAAACTTTTAATGAAATTAGGTGATAAAACTATAATAGAACAAACTTATTTGTCTGCATTATCAACTGGTTTATTTGAAGATGTTTATGTTGCTACTGATGATGAGAGAATTTTTTCTGTAATTAATGATATTGGCGGAAAAGCTATAATGAGTGAAGGTGATTTTGAGTGTGGGAGTGATAGGATTGCTTCAGCTATAATTAATATGGATGTTGATATTGTTTTAAATATTCAGGGTGACGAACCTTTTATGAATAAGACCTCATTATCAGCTCTTCTGGATGCTTTAAAAACTGACACTGAGAAAAAAATTTCATTAGCTTCTTTAATGACACCCATTATTGATCAAAAATTAATTGAGGATTCAAATACTGTTAAAGTAATAGTTGATAAAGATAATTTTGCTATATATTTTTCTCGCCTCCCATTACCTTTCAAAAGAGATGAGCTAGTTTCCGTTTGCTATCATAAACATATTGGAGTATATGCTTTTAGAAAAAGTGCTTTAATAGAATTTTATAAACAGAGCATGACTCCACTTGAAAAGTCAGAGAAAATTGAATGTCTTAGATACATAGAAAATGGTAAAAGAATCAAAATGATTTCTACATCATTTGAGGGTGTGTCAATTGACACACCTGCAGATTTGGAATTTGCAAAATTAATATGGAATAATAATGAGTAAATTTTATAAATGGATCTATTTTAGAGTCATAAAATGGGAATTAATAGGAGAGTTCCCTAAAATTGATAAAATGGTTTTGCCTGTTGTTTCTCATACTCATTGGAATGATTTTTTATTGGGAATTTTAATACGTAATGTAATTAATAAGCAAATTAACTTTGTTGGTAAGAAGGAAATTTTTGGACCATTAACAGGTTGGTTTTTTAAAATGATGGGTGGCACCTCAGTTGATAGAGCTAGTAATTCTAACACCGTCGATGCTATTGCTAATATTTTTAAACAAAAAAAAGTTTTCAGATTAGCCTTAGCTCCTGAAGGAACTAGAAAAAAAGTAAAAGATTGGAAAACAGGATTTTACCATATAGCCAAAATCGCAAAAGT
>Ga0115002_10005538_pt1 | contig 14855 bp, 16 predicted proteins | sample ArcticOcean_MG_C_8_FD_89576 | JGI IMG/M metagenome (GOLD analysis project Ga0115002, IMG submission 89576) | Marine microbial communities from western Arctic Ocean - ArcticOcean_MG_CB11_86 | ecosystem: Environmental > Aquatic > Marine > Oceanic | place: Arctic Ocean: Canada Basin | collected... | reverse complement strand
TGTAATCAACCTCTTTGGCGTTGATCGTGAGCACCGGATTCGAATACTCGTGGGAATCGCTCGTCTGATGAAATAGACATGACTCGTTGAACCCAAAGTGCTGTGGCGAATCCAACTCTTGTCCCAATTGCCACTTGCCGACAATGCACGTCTTGTAGCCGCCGCGTTTCATCAGATGCGCGAACGTCGTCAGCTTACGGTCCATCATGCCGAACCGGATGTAGTTCCTGACGTTGTAGTGACCGGTCATGATTTGAACCCGCGAAGGCGTGCAGAGCGGTTGCGAGTAGCAATGCTCGAATCGCATTCCCTCGGCCGCCATGCGATCCAACACAGGTGTCTTATACTACGTGCCGCCGTTGGCACCGACGCATTCGTAGCCCAGATCGTCGGTCATTATCAAAACGATGTTCGGCCGCGTTTTTGATTTGGCTGAAGTCGTGGCGTGCTCGCCGGTGAGTCCTGGCCGACAAGCCAATAACACCCACGTCGTTGACATGATCACTTTGGCGACCTTCCATGATCTAAAGCGTCCACGCATCATCGGATTGCCATGAGTTGAGGGATTACGAACTCCAGCAGACTACTTGTCCGCTCGCCTTAGTAGGCAATATAGTTCGCGGCGCGCGTACTTACCAATGCTGAACAAGTGCACTTGGCAAGTCATCAACTGTGAGCGAATCTTGCAGATACCCAATTCCCCTTACCCAAACCATCCTCGACCCTCATATACGTTGAGATTTCCGAGTTTGGATCGTGATTCGGCTTTTGAAGAAGAAGAAAGGGGGCAGGGTGTGCCGGGATAAACCGGTTTGGAGTAGAGAATGAAAGTATCTTACGAAGAAGTTTTCGCCAATCGCTTCGGCCTTCAGCGGAGGGGCGGTTTTAGTAATTCAACTGTCTTAAGCGTCCGTGGGAAGGGAAACGCAGGCCAGCCATTGAGCTCCGAAATCACCATTTCCGTGTGCCGATCTTGTCCTGTCTTGGAGAAGGTCACACTGCGCGTACCGCTATCGGCAAGGTGCGTGTGGACACGGCGGAGTCTTAGAACCTGTGCATGCGTGGAAACTCCAAACGCGAGAACCGGGAGATCCCATCGGCTCCTCAACTAATGCCTAACAGCAGATTTGAGGACGGTCGGCGAACCTTTCCGAGGGCACGGCTGACATGAACGCCGATGGGAATTCAGATGACTTCGTAGTACCGTCGACTCGGACGAACAAAACTGCAACCGCAGTGGCGGAGTCCGCCGAGGAAAGGAAGTCACCGAAGGGAAGTGTTATCGAATTGTCGTCGACGTTGCGGACTCAGAGCCGCATTAAGCATCATAGGAACGGCACGATAACCACGACCGGTAACGATGTATCGCATCGCGATCGTTTGACCTAACGGAGGAGCCGTATGAAGTAATACTTCACGTACGGATCTGTGCGGGGGGCGGTCAGCAATGACCGTCCCTACCGCGATACTCTTTTCTCTGTTATGGAGCTGTTTTGAAGTAGTTTGGTGGCATAGTTTGACAAAACTGGGTGGAGCGATTTCCTTTCTCAGGAGTCTAACTGAGCGGAAGGAAATTTAAGAACGTCTGAATACTTAAAATTCCGTCGCACCGCAAAGATTCGGTAGCGCATTTGCGAGCGTATCGAGATGCTCATCGGTGTGCGAGTAACTTAGGCTAATTCGAAGTAACGACTCTCCCTGGGGAACCGTTGGCGGTCGAATGCCGGGAACTAGCATTCCCATCTCTCTTAGTTGAGTGGAGATCGACATTGTCTTCTTGGGGCAGCCGATTGCGACGGGAATAATTTGGCTTTTTGAGTTGAACGTATTTAGGCCAAGTGCCTGCAGTCGGCATCGGAGTTCGTTGGCGCGAGTGAGCAGGGTTACTCGCCGCTGCGGTTGCGAACGGATGTTGTCGAGAGCCGCGAGGCCGGCGATGGCGAGCGCTTCGGGAGCTGCCGTGGAGAAGACATATGACCGTGCCGAATTTTCCAGCCACTGGATCAAGTTGTTTGTTCCTACTACAAAACCTCCGGCTGAACCCAGTGCTTTGCTCAGTGTTCCAACACGAATGTGTACCCCATCCTCAACTCCAAAGTGCTCGCAGACTCCCCTGCCCTGCTCGCCGAAAACGCCAGTCGCGTGGGCTTCATCCACCATTAGCATTGCGTCGTGATCGGCGGCCAGTTGGGCCAATTGTGGAAGCGGTGCGAGATCGCCGTCCATGCTGAAGAGAGTATCGGTAACGATCAAGCGTTTACCGAAATTGCGAGCATCGTGTAGGAGTTTGCTCAGTTCGTCGACATCGGCGTGCGGGTAGACGACGATCTTTGCTTTTGACAAGCGGCAGCCGTCAATGATACTCGCGTGATTCTTGGCGTCGCTAAAGATCACGTCGTCCGGTCCCAGCAAAGCTGGGATGGTGCCACAATTTGCCGCGAAGCCCGTTGGAAATAGCAGCGCGTCTGCGGTGTGTTCGAACTTGGCCAGAGCGGACTCTAATTCTTGGTGTCCGCTCGCTCGGCCAGATATAATGGGACTCGAACCGGCGCCCCAACCCGTTCGGTTGAGGTTAGCGGCAACTGCGTCGGCGAGTCCCTCTGCTGCTAGACCGAGGTAGTCATTGCTACTGAAGTTGATGAATCGTTGGTTCTCAACGATGACACCATCGGCGCGTTGCATTGAAGATCGGGCGGTGCGATGGCGCAGCAAGTTGTTCTGGTCGAGGCTTTCAAGCGAATCGTGAAGCCAACGCAGTGGATCGGAAGCCATCGTAACTTTCGCTGTAAATCGTAGCTTTCGCTGTAAATACGATCTAACTTACTTGCGTGCACAAGGTAATTTGTGAACAGCTTGTTTTGGTGGCGAATTCTTAGCAAAACAGATGTTCTAGGCTTTTTCGCCACTTTTCCTCCGATAAAAGGATTGAGCATGCGAAGATGGTAATTGTGACATGAAAATTACAGTTGTCGAGGTGTTTAACATGGGGATCGGAATGTTGGAATTATTAATCATTGTGGTTGTAGGCGGAGCGTTGGCCCTTGGTGGATTGGCTGGAATTGGACTGCTGATCTATTTTCTTCTCAACAAGCAAAAGCCATCTCATGCCGATATGCACGCAAAAGACCTTAAGGGTTAAGCGATAACCATCTCATTTGGAGCACGTGATTATGTTTGGTATTGGCCCCTTGGAAGTCATTATCCTATTGGGACTGGCAGGAGTTTTTATTGCCACCCCAATTATAGTTATCCTTGTTATTTTGTACGTAGCCAAGAAGAACAAACCGCAGTTCGACGATAACTTAAAAGATAAAAGCTAATTCAATATCCTGGAAACTGAATCATGCTGTTAGCTGAAGTGATGATTTCTGTAAAATTGTTCTTTTTCGCGGCTGTGTTTGTGGCAGCACTAATACCGCTCGTCGTTGGTTTCGTACTCTATTTTGTGTTGCGACCAAGACCGGCTTCGGGAATGGATGGACCGATCGAGGATTATAAGAAATAGAGAATTGGAAGAGAATGGCGAATCGATTTCGCCGCTTCTTTTAAATGGCGGCTTCTTTTAATCGCCTATTCCTCTGGTTCGATAGGCGTTGCACCCGGAGGTGGAGTTCCACCCCCTTCTTTTACGTACGTGGATCGGGAATGATGATATTCATCTTTGCCCGGAAGTTCATTGCCTTCTGGATTGCCCGTTTGTTGTTCAAACAACCGTCGTAAGAATGGCCGGCACCAACCACAGCCAGTTCCCGCGCCGTAACAATCGCTTATCTGTGCCGCTCGGCGTGGCTTTTCGATGCGAATATAGTTGACGATTTTCCGCTTGGAAATGTGAAAGCAGAGGCACAGTTCGTCATCGAGTTCCACGGTCGAATTCCTTTGAGGCTAGCTCATCGTTCTGGTTGAGATCGATCTGATTGCTATCGATTTAGTCTGGCATGATCGACGAGTTATATTCTGCACCGATTATACCAGATTTCGCGTATGCCAGATTTGGCGGGCCACACATTTGCTTTATTTGGCCGTTGCGGATGGCTTCCTTCGCTAAAACTCCAGCAATGCGAAACCGAAATGAACAGCCAGGACGAAGAGCGTCGACCACAAAACAGTTTGGGTGATGGAACGGCTGACACTGCGGCTAGAATCTTTTGGAGATGCGCCGAGGAAGTAGGAGACCGTCGCAACACCAGCCGCACACGTGAGCAGCTTTCCTGCCATCCACTCCCATCCGACGAACATGAATTGTTCCGGACTGAACAGTAGTTGGTTAAAGTGTAACGACCAGTATTCAAAGCCCAGTTGTGGATGGAGTGCGTTGAAAACCAGCATGCTCGACAGGGCAGCACAAGCGTAGGCAAATGCGGTGAGGACTGGCACACCGATCAGGAAAGAATACAGGATTGGCGTTGCCAGGTATCGACTTGGTCGAGCGCCGAGAGACTTCATCGCGGAAAGTTGTTGTCCGTAACTCTTCGCCGCAACGTCGGACGTAACCGCAGCTCCGCATCGCGCCGCGATAAGGATGGTCGCCAGAACAGGAATGAGGACTCGGCAGAGCAAGTAGCCAACCGCTTCCAAGACATCCTCTAGAATCAATGCTTCGGTGTATTGTGCGTAGGGCAAGAAGCGAAACGTAAAGTAGGTGGCGACAAAACCAGTGAGGAATCCAGAGACTCCCAAGTAGAGCCACGCCGATGGACCAACAACGAGTCTGAGATAGTGCATCAGATATCGCATTGCCCAATAGGGAGATCTCCAGAGCGGTAGAAGCCGCAGCGGCAAAGCTGCCAACTGCAGACAAGCGTCGCTCGTCCCCGCAAAGAATCCGCTGATGGCAGTTGCCACAGCCGATGTTTGTGGTTGCGGAATCGGGTCATCGGTTATTGGTACAGAAACGGACAGCAACTGTTCCAAGTTGTTCCACTCCTCTTGGGGGACACATCTCAATGTTTTCAGGTCGGCGTCCAGGAACAGAATTTCATCCGCGATCGGCAGCAGTGCAACGTAATCGTGGGTGACGATGACGGACGTCTTATTGTGTAGGCGATGAGTTTCACTGATCAGCCCAGCGACCTTGCGCCCTGTCGCGATGTCGAGACCAGACGTTGGTTCATCGTAGAGCAGAACATCGGGACCATAAGCCAAAGTTCTCGCAATTGCCAGGCGTTGTTTTTGACCGCCACTGAGCACGGCGACTTTATTTCGAGTTGGTACATCCAGTTCTTCTAGCAATTCCTCTGGCGACTGCCGCATGCCTTTGCTGCGGCGGTGGTCGGCAGCAAAAGCAACATTCTCCAGTGGACTAAGTTCGTCCAACAGGGCGAACGATTGAAATACGACACCAACACCCGAGCGATGGGCGCGGCCGTTAACAACTCGGTCGTCTATCAGTACATGCCCGGTGACTTTGATGTCGCTCTCAACGTCGTTCAACCCGGCGAGTGTCTTCAGTAGGACAGATTTGCCCACGCCACTACGGCCGACGATCAACGTGATTTTTCCCGCGGCGATATCGGTATCGACATCGCGTAGCAGTACGTGTTGTCCCGCTTGAACGGTCAACTTTTTTAGTTCGATTGGAGGGGAAGCCAGAGGCGGTGTTGCTTCCGTTTTGGTGTCTTGCAACGTCGTCATGGTTGGCTCCTTGTCAATTGAATTTGGCTCGCGAATGGATTGACGTGTGGCACGTCGCCTACCAGTAGCGGTATGTTACGAGTCGGTGTTGTTGAATCATCCGTGAAAGGTTCTGTTTCCAGAACCAACCAGCGTTGGTCTTTTCGCAGAATTTGGTTCCGTAAAACTTTCGCAAACTCGGGCGTGATTCCGTCTTCTTCGTTTCCGAAGAGAATCTGTCCGATGCGAAGTGAAGTTGGTTCCAGTCGAGAAGTTGCCATTTGAAATGCAGCATTGGCTTCTGGGCTGGTCCAGTTGTCTTCCATGATTTGTTTGACTCGAGGGTTGTCGACGATGACTTCTCGAATGATCGTCCACACGAGTTTTTTCATTTCCGGATCGGTAACGATCTTGCCGAGGTTCTTCTCGATCTTTGCTTGGACAACTTTATTGGCGGCGATGTCGGCGAGAATCTTCTTCTGCAAAGTGATAAAGTCTTCGGTGTGGTCGGACAGAATAGGGGCCGCGTCGGTTTCGACGAACCGATCCCATTCTTCTTTGACGAGACTATCTTTGGGCTGAAACGACTTGTCGTAAACGTATCGCCAACCGAAACGCCAGACAGATGCTTTCTGCCAAATTTCTTTGCCGACTTCCGTGACGACTGGTACTGACTGCTCTTTGACGATCGGCCAGATCTCTTGTTTTACCAATGGAACGATTTCGCTCTGCACAATTTCCCTTTCGTAGCGTTTTCCAATGGCTTGGATTTCGGCTTGATGAGCGGCGAGCGATTTGGGTAAATCTTCTTTGACAACCTCGTAGGCTTGTTGCAGGCTACGAGCCATGATTGGTTTTAGTGCAGCAACGATTTCGCCTTGATGTTGTGCGAATGCCTGTTGGATTTCGGTGGCGACTTCGGCTCGCTTTTGCGGCGGCAACATCGTTTCCAAAACCCAACTCATCGAACGCGGAGCTTGGTGGGAGACGAGTACACTGCCGTCCACAACTTGCGGTGCATCTGCGTAAAGAAGAACTTGGCCTTTGCGAGTGCGGACGGCAACGCCCCGTGTATTGGGGATCGGATCCAATTTAGTGACTTCACCAATTTGATGGCTTTCGCCAGCGGCATCCACGATGAAAACGGGGTCGCCGACTGCTAGTGCCACTTCGAATTGGCTTTCGAATTCAATCGGAGTCCGTTTGCTTGTAACGTAATCCCAAGCCTGGGGAACCAGCCGGTCAGCGACAGTGCCATCGCCGACCGGTTGGTTGTGTCCCCAATGATACATGGAAACCAAAACCCCGGCCCAAATCAGGATTCCAAAGAATATTTTGACACGCTTTATTGCCATGTCTTTTTTCCCTATTAAGTTGAGTTGAGGGATGCGCTGCAGATCGAAAATGGCAGCTCAAAAACAGTGCGAGAACGAAGTGGAAATCGCAATGTTTTCGCCCTTTAGTAGTTCGTTATTCAAACGGGTATATTTTCGCGGAATTGGGCGACAAAGTCGCGTCTTTTGTGCTCTCAGAGTATTAGTTGCCACAATTCGGATTCCAGTCACAACATTTTTTCGAGTCAGCAAAGATACTGCCCAGAGCGTGTTAGGTAAAGACTGACGATTGCGACGAATGTTCAACGTCGTCTGGAATTCTGCTAGACGAAAACGAGGACGCGGTAGACACTTGGGATGAGACCGCACTCAGGCCTGTCGGGTCCCCCGCAACTTTCAGTTTGCAAAAAGCGAGCAGGTCGTCGTTGGGCCATCCTGGCCGTGGTCTCGCAAAGTTCACGTTTTGGTTAGTTCCGCATGTTGATTCTTTACGCCGAAGGCGTTGCAATAAGAGCCTGGGGTCAGTTCGCCGAGCTTCAGCGAGGTAGAACGCCACCCTAGGTATTGCGGCCAAAATCGCACAAGGGCGAGCCATCACGTTTGGCTTCGGAACGTGTTAACCGAGCCTTCAAACGCCGTCGAGTCGATATTGGACGATTTGCGGAGTGGTCAGCCAGCATGGCCATGCACACGCCTAGATGTCGTCTTGCCATGGCCTCGTCAAACGAAGTTTCTAAACCCTCCCCGGAGCTGAGACTCCGACCCTCCCAAAAAATGGGAGGGTGACTCGCGTTGCGAGTTGACCAGAAGAAGAGTGTGACGGCAAAAGATGTGGGTAATGGTTAGCCGACATGGCCATATTGGCCGTGTTCTAGCAAGTTGTGATTTGATTCAATCCCGCAGTTCGCTTCTTTACGCGCGAATGCGGCGCGACAGGAGCTTAGGACTCCTTTCGCACCGCCTTCGGCGAAAAGAATCGACGCGCGGAACTAAACCAAAACGCGGGTCTTGCGAGTCCACGGCCTGGAAGGCCATGTTGCGTTACTTGCCAGCGGCCTTTAACTCAGATATCTTGCTCTACTCTCTTTTGCGCAATTTCAGCGATCTACATGCTTTGCGAGGCTTTGAATGTTGACGAAAAATGCCCGGCTCGGGCTCATCCTATTTGCGGTGTATTTGATCTTTTATGGCGGATTTGTTTTTATCAGCGCATTTCGAGCGGACTTGATGGAAGCTACTCCATATGCCGGAGTAAATCTGGCGATCCTTTACGGCTTCGCACTGATCGTAGGTGCTTTCGCCTTGGCGCTGCTTTACGGCTTTCTTTGCACCGACGATGAAGACGAAGTGAAGGGAGAGCAGAAATGATTTACGAATCCTCCACTTCCGCCGCCGCGATCTTCTTTATTTTCGTCGGCGTCACTTTAGCAATTAGCTTTTACTTAGGCGGCAAAGCAAAGTCATCGCAAGGTTACTTCGCAGCGCACGGTGAGATTCCTTGGTTTATCAACGGTGTTGCCTTTGCGGGCGACTACCTATCCGCCGCGTCGTTCTTAGGCATTTGCGGAATGATCGCGCTCTACGGATACGATGGATTTTTGTATTCGATTGGTTTTCTAGCTGGTTGGATCGTGGCGTTGCTCGTCGTCGCGGAGCCAATGAAGCGAATGGGGAAATTCACTTTCGCCGATGCGCTAGACTCTCGTTTCCAATCCAAGGGAATTAAGATCGCCGTCGGTATTAGTACCTTGGTCGTCAGCGTGTTTTATCTAATTCCACAAATGGTGGGCGCCGGCGCGTTGATTACTCCACTGCTCGGATTTGACCACTGGGTAGGAGTGCTGATCGTTGGTGTCACGGTAATCACGATTGTCGTTACGGCCGGCATGGTTTCGACGACCTACGTTCAGTTCATTAAAGGTGCGCTGCTAGTCGTATTCAGCGCCGTACTGACGGTAGTGATCCTGCAACGCGGATTTGATCAGAAGAAGGGCGGCGAAGACGGATACGAATTTAGTAATGTGGGACCGGTCGCCACGGCCGACATCGAGAGCTCGCTGAGGCAATTAGACGGGATGGATGACGCCGAGTTGTTGGCGGCAGAAGGTGACTGGAAAGACCAACCCTTTATTCGTTTTAGCCAAGGCGAGAAATTGCGAGTTTGGCACGTCGTCCCGGCAGCCGAACCCGAGGATAGTGAAAACGTATTGCTGCGCGAGGCTCAAACGCTGCAAGAAGTCGGTGGAAAGACTCTCGTCAACGGCGAAGAGAAAGGCAAGACAAAAGGGGAAGCTGAATTGCACCCCATCGGCCACGTCAGTAAATTACCCGGTGGTCAAGAGAAGACCGGGCCACTTGGGCCTCTCTCCTTCTTTTCGACTTTGCAGAAAAGTGAAGTTGTACTTTGGCGGAAACAAGTTGTTGGCACAACGGCGACCAAAACGACCGTCTTTTATCAAGAGCCAACACACGGCAGCGAAGTGCTTAGTCCAGGCGGGAAATTTAAAGGAATTCGCGAAGGTAAATTGATCGGTAAAATCAATTTTCTGTCGCTAATGCTGGCCCTCTTTTGCGGCACAGCTTCGTTGCCGCACATTCTTATTCGATACTACACCGTTAAGGATGCGAGTGCCGCTCGTAAGAGCACCATTGTCGGTATCGCAACGATTGGATTCTTCTACGTGCTCACTCTCTACTTGGGATTGGGAGCGATGACTAGTGGCGCACTCGATGTGTCTGACTCCGGTAATATGGCCGCACCATTGTTAGCCAAGAGTATGAGTCCTACGCTGTTCGCGATTATCTCTGCGATCGCTTTTACTACAGTTTTGGGTACAGTGAGTGGACTGATTCTGGCATCGGCAGGCGCGGTGACTCACGACTTGATGGCCAGTGGCATGGGCATCAAAATGGGTGATGAAGCGAAGGTCCGTGTCGCCAAGATTTCGTCTGTCGTCGTCGGTGCGATCGCCATCGTGCTCGGTATCCAGTTCAAAGGGATGAACGTCGGATTCCTGGTGGGGTGGGCATTCAGTATTGCCGCATCGGCCAACTTGCCAGCTTTGGTAATGTTGCTGTTCTGGAAAGGAACAACGAAGCAAGGAATCATCACAGCGGTGGTCGTTGGAATGGTCACGTCGCTCGGTTGGATTCTGCTCAGCGCCGATACGATGCAGTCAGTTTATGGCATAAGCGATGCGAAAGGCTTCGTTCCGTTCGGTCAGCCAGGTATCGTCACGATTCCACTCGGCTTCCTAACATTGATTGTCGTATCCCTGATGACCAAGGATTCCAGCGGTAGCGAGAAATAATTCGACTTCCCGCTCGCCCTCATTTTCGTTTGACAGTGTACTCAGCTGTGGTTTCAAACGAGGACTACTGATGCGCGCGTTGACGATTTCGAAAGTTCGTTTGGCTTCAATTTCGTTACGAACTGCGAGATTCTATCGCTGACTGTCGTTGCAATCCTCACGTTTGATTCAATGCACATGAAACCATATTGAGTTTTGTGCGGATTGTGATTTGCTGTCTTACCCGCAACCTATAGTTTTGTGGTCTTCTGCGCTTTCTAACGTCGTGTATGTAGGGTACTCGAACGTTTGAGAGACGAGGAGTTACATCGACTACGAACTTTGGAGGCAGGGGATGTCGACGGCGACAAATACGACAATTATCGATTGTTTGGACGATCTACCCGAATTGCGGCCCTTTCCAACGGCCGCTAGCCGCCTGTTAAGCGCGTGCGAAGACCCAACGACGGATTCCGGCGTTCTCTCGGAGATCATTTCATGCGATCCTGGTTTCGCTTCCAAGGTTTTGCAAGTCGCAAATAGTTCTTTTTACGGTTGCTCTGGCAAGATCAAAACGATTGAGCAGGCAGTTGTCATACTCGGTTTTCGATCGGTAAAAGACATTGCGGTTTCGATGGCGGGCGCCGCTGTCTTTGCAAACGGTAACACCGCTCAAAAAGAACGCGAATAGCTTTGGTTGCACTCGTTAGGGTGTGCGACTGTTGCGCGAAAGTTGGCTCATTTCGTTCCCGGTGTGCTACCCGACGAAGCCTTTTTGGCAGGCGTTTTTCACGATGTGGGAAAACTGATTTTCTACGATCTCGTTTCCGAAGACTACACGCCAATCGCCAACGAGCACTCTCGATCTGCGTTGCTCGATGCAGAATTTGGCACGTTTGGAATTACCCACGAAGAGTTGGGAATTGAGTGTGGTGAAGACTGGGGATTGTCCTTGGCCGTCAACTACTCGATTGGATTTCATCATTCGATCGAGGAAGCTCCCGACTTTGGCGATTTGGTGGCGCTGACAAGTTTGGCTGACGCACAGGCCCGACGTTGGGGGTTGGGTCAACAGGCGACGGCCGATCTGGACGACGAACTGTGTGGTCTAGGCCTGGATCTAGTCGAAGAGAGTAGTTTTTCAATCACGGAAGAACAGCTCGAAACAATATGTTCCGAGTCATTGGAGAACTTTGAGGAAGTCCGTGACATATGCAGCAACTAAGGTACTTGCTCACATTCGATGACCCAATTGTATCGCGACTCGCCAAGGTGTGCGTCGCTTTGGTTGCGATCATCCTATTTGGCACCCTTGGATTCATGTTGGTCGAAGGCTGGCCCCTGCTGGACGGTTTTTTCATGACAGTGATAACGATCTCGACTGTCGGTTATGGCGAACCTCAAGAGCTCACAACGGCCGGGCGTTTCTTTACCTCATTTCTGATCATCGCTTGCCTTATCGGGATGACGAACTGGACTGCTGCACTGACGAGTTTTATCGTCGAAAACGACATGGGTGGAAATTTCCTCAAGCGGAGACACAGGAAAATGATTTCGCAATTAACTGGCCACACAATCGTCTGTGGCTCTGGATTGATGGCACAGGCTGTGATTGAACGATTGCTTCGCAAGCGAAAGCACGTCGTGCTGTTAGATGACAATGAAGTACGAATCGACGAACTTCGCAAGCGCTACCGCAAGCTTCTAATCGTGCAAGGAAATGCGACAAATGAACTGGCTTTGGCCGAAGCGAATGTCATGGCCTCTGGCAATGTCGTCGCTTGCATGGAAAAAGAAGTCGACAATCTACTCGTCGCAATCACGTGTAAAGATCTTGGAACGGAAGTGAAGATTTACGCTCGTTCAAACGACGTTACGATCGCGAATCGACTTCGCAAAGCCGAGGTCGACCAAGTTATTTCGCCCATGCAATTAGCCGGCGATCGGATCGCGGATCTGATTTTGGAGTAGTGCGAGCGTCACCGCATAGAACGCCACCGCATGGAACGCCACATCAGCTGCTGCTTGAATGAGCTGAGTTTGGGGTTCTTTTCGAGCTCTTTAGGTAGGTTTCTAGCGGGTTTTCTAGCGAGTTTTCTAGCGGGGCGGATTGCGATAATCTAGCGGCGGCTTTTGACCGGGCTGCATCAGTGTCTTGTATTTGACCTGGCCCAATCTTTTTTGGTGTTCGCGTTTGGCTTCTTCGATAAGAGGCGGATTCTTCATTAGGTCCCATGCGGTTGCTGCCAACACGCGCGAGGCCATCGTCATGCCCCGCTTGGCAAACGGCTGAATGCCGCAGGCAACTGCCTGCCAAGAGTGTCCCGGAGTTCCAGGGACCCAGCACGAAGCGGAGAAGCCTGTGGTGGGGACGACCCAGGAAACGTCACCGACGTCCGTAGACCCGCGACTGATCGTTCCACTCTGATCTGTTACTCGTTCGATATTATCGAGCGCCAACGGCTTTGCGAATGTCTGTTGCAGACGCAAGGCAAACTCCCGATCTTGGGGCGTGTACTTGAGGTCGTTAAGTTCCCGCAGATTTTTCAGGGTGAGTTGGGCGAGTGTATTGTTCGGTAAAATCTCGACGATGCCGCCTTCGAATTTAATCTCCAACTTCGTTTCGGTAGCCAAAGCACCAGCTTGAGCACAAAGTAACAGTCGTTTGTAGAGCGGCCGTACGATTTCTGCTTTGGGGTGACGAATGTAGTAATAGACTTCCGCGAAATCGGGCACGACGTTTGGCGCCAGGCCTCCCGATGTGATGACGTGGTGAATTCTCGCCTGCTCGGGAGTGTGCTCGCGAAGCAACTGCGCTGCGTGGTTGGTCAGCTCGACGGCATCTAATGCGGAACGGCCTTCTTCAGGCTGGCCCGCTGCATGTGCACTCTTGCCGTGGAAGCGAAATTTTACGGCGATTCTAGCCAGTGAGCTGCGGTCGCCCGCCGAGTTTTGATGACTGGGATGCCAGTGCAAAACGGTATCGCAATCTGCGAAGAGTCCCGCTTGCACCATAAAGACCTTGGCGCTACCGCCTTCTTCTGCGGGGCAGCCGTAGAAGCGAACCGTTCCCTTCAATTGTCCGTTTTCAATTTGTTGTTTGATGGCGATTGCCGCGTTTGCCGATGCGGCTCCGAAGAGGTGATGGCCGCAACCGTGACCGTACTTTCCTCCCGCTGGTTGACGAACGGGAACGCCTTGTTGCGAAAGTCCTGGCAAAGCGTCGAACTCTCCTAGGATGCCAATGACGGGTGCCCCTTTTCCATAGGTGGCAATGACCGATGTGGGGATTCCCGCCACGCCCGTTTTGACTTCGAATCCCATTTTCGTGAGCCACTGGGCAAGGGCTCGCGAGGAATTCTTTTCTTGGTATCCAGGCTCCGCATATTTCCAAATGTCGCTGGCAATCTTCCAAGCGTCTTGTTCGCGCTGCTTCACTGCTTCCAACATCTTGCTGCGCTGAGCGCGAGTTTCAGTTGGAGGGAGCCAAACGAGGAGAGTAGTGGTGACTAACAAACAAAGGGAAAAACGATGACAGTTCATTTGATGTCTTGTCGAAAGAGGAGAAGATATACGAGACTTGGTAAATCATGGTACGTGTTCGGCCAATCGAAACCGGGGAATCGAAACCGGGGAATCGAAACCGGGGAATCGGTTCGAGGCGAATCGGTTCGATTCGACGCCGATCGGATAGACATTCTTTCATTTCCCCATTACAACCACAAGATTACCGGCTGTTTATCTTTGCGTTTTTCGTTGACGAGTTACGTCTGGTGGTCGACGAGTCGGTTAAACGCCTGTGGGAACGCTCGGAATTCACTTTCGCTTGGGGAATGTAGATAGATGCGAATTATCGATTTGAGTGCAACGCTGGCCGACAATCGCGATTGGTCGCCATGGTGGGCTCGCACCACCGTGAAGAACCGCGGCCATCGATTCGGCGCTTGGGTCATCCGCCTCTTGTTTGGTATCCCCGCTAGTCAACTAAAAACGGGACTGGGTTGGGCCGATGATGTCATTACTCTTTCGACCCATGCTACGACACACGTTGATGCTCCCTGGCACTACGGTCCGGAGTGCGAAGGCAAGCCGGCGAGAACGATCGATCAAATGCCACTCGATTGGTTCTACGGTAATGGCGTTCGTTTGGATTTGCGACATCTCGATTCTGACGCGGCAGCTTCTGTCGAGGATATTCAAACGGCCTTGAGCAAAATAGATTACGAACTTCAACCTCGCGATATCGTGCTTATTCAAACTGGCAACGACGAACACATGGGAAGTCGCGAGTACTTTGGTCGCGGCCCAGGTGTCAGTGCCGAGGCGACTCGATGGATGCTCGATCAAGGTGTCCGCTTGACTGGCATCGACGCCTGGGGCTGGGATGCACCGCTGAAGAAGTTGGCGAGCGACGCCAAGGAATCGGGACGAAACGATGTCTTTTGGGCCGCACATTTTGTCGGAGTGGAGAAAGAGTATTGCCACATGGAACGTCTCGTCAATTTGGACAGCTTGCCTGCGACTGGATTTCGCGTTTGCGCGTTTCCGTTAAAAGTCAAAGGTGGCTCGGCCGGGCCAGCAAGGATTGTCGCGATGATTGACGAGATGATTGACGAGA
>Ga0115002_10005537_pt1 | contig 14855 bp, 13 predicted proteins | sample ArcticOcean_MG_C_8_FD_89576 | JGI IMG/M metagenome (GOLD analysis project Ga0115002, IMG submission 89576) | Marine microbial communities from western Arctic Ocean - ArcticOcean_MG_CB11_86 | ecosystem: Environmental > Aquatic > Marine > Oceanic | place: Arctic Ocean: Canada Basin | collected... | reverse complement strand
TTTTTGTTTGTTGGTTTTACGCTTATTTACCACAATATTTCACCGGTGTTAGATCATTCGCAGTCTATTTTGAAGCGACAATTTTCACAGGATAGATCGTTCAATGGCCCTATGGTTGGTTTTTTAGATGAGAATGTAAAAGCGGGTGAGACGGTGGCGTTTAGTCAAAATGACATTGGCATGGTGGCTTATTTTTATCGGCCAGATATCAAGTGGTGTGCCATTTTGGAAGCGATGAACCCTTATAACCAGCCTTATAAAAACAGGTTGTCAGCCGAGATGTTTGACAATTATTACAATATCGATTGGGTCATTGTGTGGGGACAGTTGGGCTTGCCACAACGGGTTGTATATGGATATGAGTTGGTTTGGCACTACCGCTTTGGTTTGGATGTGTTAAAACCGAGCGTTGCGCAGAAAATTTATACACCTGAGCAGTATACCATTACACAGGCCGAAGCAGGGATGTCGAGTGATTTGAGGTATTTTGATTTTTATCGCAAAAAACAATCGTCGCAGAACTGATATCTATGAATGTATTTTACGACAGTTTTTTGGCAATGGGCACCCGGTTTGAAATTGTTTTGCCGGGTGTTGATGATGCTTATGGGCATATGTTGTCGCGAGAGGTTGAAGACGAAGTGATTCGGTTAGATAAAAAACTGAGCCGATTTTCGCCTAAGAGTTTGGTGCGGCGCCTCAATGTAGAAGCCTATGATCACGCTGTTTTTTTGGATGCGGAAATGTGGTCTTTGTTCTCGCTGTGTTTTGACTATTATCATTTAACACACGGTGCATTTGATATTGCCATTTTGCCCCTTTTAGAACTTTGGGGTTTTGGACAAATGGAGACTCGGAAATGGGTCAAACCATCAGCAACCGATGTGGATGCCTGTCTCAAACATGTAGGGATGCAGTATGTTGCACTGAATGAAAAAGAACGTTCAATCAGGTTTATGAAATCAGGCGTGCAGATCGATTTGGGTGCCATAGGCAAGGGTTATGCGTTGGAGGAAGTGAAGGGGATATTGCAGGCGGAAGGCATCGAAAATGCCTTTGTCAATTTTGGAGGCAGTTCCATTTTGGCTTTGGGTAGCCATCCTTATGGCGATTGCTGGCGCGTGGGGGTGCAGCATCCGGAGCAAGCGGGTGAAACACTATATGAATGGGAGCTGATGGATAGTGCAATCTCTACGTCGGGCGTTGCAAACAAATTTGTGGCCATCGATGGAGAACAATATGGCCATATCCTTCATCCGAAATTCGGTTATCCTGTAGACGATACAGGTCTGATTTCTGTTTGTGCGTCTTCGGCAATTGAAGCAGAGGTGTTGTCTACCAGTTTTTTTGTGTTAGATGCGTCCCAACGTCAAGCGGTTCTTGGTCAGACATCTGGGGTACGTATTGCAGAAATCCCCATAGGAGAACAGGTTTAAGATGCCGAGCGTTTTAAACATATCAAGACGGGCATTTTTGGCGCAGCTCTCTGTGTTTGCTGGGGCATTGTCTTGGATTCCGATGCTTGTCGAGGCGGCAGACCGTTCCAAAACTTCTGGTAAGGTTCGTGTTGGCATCATTGGCGTGGGGTCGCGCGGTTCTAAGCTGTTGTTGCATTTGCAGACAATCCCTCAGGTGAAAATTGTGGCGGTCTGTGATACGTATCAACCGCATTTGTATGGCGCAAAAAAGATGACCGATGGTCACGCACGAACCTATCAGAATTACCAGGATCTATTAGATCAGCCCGATGTCGATGCAGTGGTGATTGCCACGCCCCCCAGTTTTCATGCGTCCATAACCTGTGACGCATTGGGGGTTGGTAAGCATGTGTTTTGTGAAAAGGTGATGGCATTGACGTTGGATGATTGCAAAAAAATGATGCGCGTGCAGAAGGAAACTGGGCGGATTTTACAGATTGGCTTTCAGCGGTTGTTTGATGTGCGCACGATTAAAGCTTATGAGGCGATTCGTCAGGGGAAGGTCGGTACATTGACGTGTCTGAAAACACACTGGCACAGAAACGACAGTTGGCGTCGCACAGTGAAGGATCCCACACGTGAAAAGAGTGTGAATTGGCGTTTGTATAACGATGCTTCGGGTGGGTTAATGGCAGAGTTGGCGTCACATCAAATTGTGATTTCCAATTGGATTTTGGGTGCTGTTCCCGAGAGTGTGACCGGTTTAGGAGGGATCAATTATTGGAATGATGGACGGGAGACACATGACAATGTGAGTGTGATTTTTCGTTTTCCGAATGGTGTTCTTTTGAATCAAACGTGCATCTTGAGCAATCAGCATTATGGTGTGGTGGAGCAATTTATGGGTTCAAAAGGAACCATTGAATTGGAGGCAGGTAAGTTGTATTTGGAGTCTCAAGAACCCAGCCCGGGCATTTATCAGTTGATCCAAAGTATTGAAGAAAAGGTTTTCCGAACCATTCCCATTGGTGGGGCAAGCTGGGTGCTCAATAACAATGCCGAACCTAAGGCAGAACATTTGGTAGAAGGTTTATATATGCCATCGCCCACACAGCTTGAATTGGAAGCTTTTGTAGAAAGTGTTAGTTCGAACAAGCTTTTGCCCGATTTATTGGATCAAAGTTATCAAGCGAGTGTGGCCGTTATTCTTGCCAATGAAGCGATTAATAGGGGAAAAATCGTGCATTGGCCCCAAGAGAATATGTGATGAAAGATATTGTTATCACGAGGGCTCAGATTAGACTTGAGGGACAGCGGTTTGGCCTGTGCGTTTTGGGTGCCTTTTTGATGAATGCGTTGTCTATTATTTATTTCCAAACCCATTGGGTTGAGCTTGTAACAACGCTGCCAATTACGTTTGCACTTGCAGGTGTTCTCTATCTTTTTTCTATTGTTTTTCGAAGTATGCGATGGTTGTTTTATCTCTTTAAATCCCGATCTGGATGAATTTTTTATAAACGCATGAGAAAGCCCCCATACACCAAATTGTATGGGGGCTTTTGCGTAAATGGTTATCTGTGGATGTAGGGGCGTGGTCTCCGCACCCGCCTACGCGTTATCGACGTAGACGTTTCCCTTTTCATCGATATTGAGCTTAAGGTCGCTGGTCCTGGGTGCAGAGGCCGGGCCATACATGACGGCGCGTTGTTCGGGTGTCATACCGTCGACGATATCTATATCCCAATATTTTTCGGGTTGGAGGCAATCTAAGGATGCACCTTGGCGTGTGACGGTTCGGCTGGCGTATTTAATTAAGATGGCACGGCGTCCATGATCAGCCATCCAGGGGCGGGCACCGTGGGTCTGTGCGCCGTCCATAAAAAAGAGCACGTCGCCTGCTTTGACATTGGGTTTGGCAACCACACCCATGTCGTTTTCCATTGTGCGCACGCCATCGGGCATGGGGTAGCGCGATTTGTGGCTTCCGGGCACACACGCAAATCCACCGTCGTCGGGGCCTGCATCGGCGAGGTTATAGGTTACTGTCACACCGCCAACGTGGGTGTGGCCGTTTTGGTTGTGGTAGGAGACATAGGGTCGGTGTGGTTCACCTGCACCGTGAAGTGCGTGGCGCAGTGTGCCTTTGAGGCCCCCGATAAATTGTGGGCCGTGATCGAGACGAAAGCCTTTGCCACACATGACTTGGAGACGAGACACAATTTGAGCATGGACAATCATTTTTCGAAATGGATCGCAGTAGGGTGACTTGAGCTTGAGCAGGAAGGGCGCGTTGTTGCGGGTACGTACAAGTGTGTCGCCATCCCAACGGGGTTGGGCCGTTTCGCGCAAGAAATCTGATTCTTCGTCTGTGCCATCGGCGCATCTGTCGGCAAGGTAATCCAATGCGTCGTTTGCCGCTTTGACTTCTTCTGGGGTGAGAACGTTTGGGATGACGAGATGACCGTTGAGATCCCAGAAATACCGTTCCTTGGCGTTCATTGTCTTCTCCTCAAGGTTTGTGATTGAAAGTTCGTGGGCTGCTATTTTGTAATAAGTCACATCATTTTAAAAAGTCAAGCAACCAGAGCTTGGGCGCATTGCCCAAGTGACCGAATAGTTCGATCAGAAGCAATATTGTTCAATTTTATCACGGTTGAGCGTAACACCTAAGCCGGGTCCCGATGGGGGACTCAAATACCCGTCGTTGATTTGAAAGGTTTCATTAATAATATCGTCGGCGTGATAGATGAAGCCATTGACATCGCTTGCATACCCCAAGTTGCGCATTGCAAAGGCGAGGTGGGCTTGGGCAGCGGTGCCAATTCCAAGCTCGGGCATACTGCCAATGATGCAAGGGAGACGTGCGGCTTCGGCAATGGCGAAAATCTGGGTGGCTGGAAAAATGCCACCGGCCTCAGCGACATAGACGTTGAATACATCAACGGCTTCGGCGCGGATGCAGGCCATTGCATCGGAAGGTGTCCACACACTTTCGTCGGCCATAATGGGTGTGTCAACGTGTTCCCTTACGTGATGTAGGCCCACGAGGTCGCTATAATGTAAGGGCTGTTCCACCAATTCAATGTGGAATGGTTCCAGTGTTTTAATGTTGCGCACGGCTTCTTTGGCATTGGCCCACCCCATGTTGGCATCCACACGCAGGGTCACATCGTAACCAATGCGATCTCGAATGGCAGATACGGTTTCCACGTCGGCTTTTTGGTTTTGGCCGATTTTGGCTTTGATGGTTTTGTATCCCTTGGAGACCAAGGATGCGGCCATTTCTGAAATTTGCGCGGGTTCGCCCATCGATAAAGAGTGACTGAGGAGAACCTTGTCGCGCACCTGTCCACCCAATAAATTGTAGACCGGTGTGTTGAGCGCCTTGCCCACAATGTCGTAGAGGGCCATATCTATGCCGGCTTTTGCAGGATAAGAGCGGTGTAATAGGCCGTCCATAAGGGTGTGGATTTGGGCGATGCAAAAGGGGTCGTGCCCGATGAGTACTTGTGCAAGCAGGTCATTGATGTCTTCGGCTTGGCCTCGTCCTTTGCGGTCCCAAATGCTGCATATTTCTCCCAGGCCAGTTATGCCTTCGTCTGTTTCAATTTCGACAACGGCATTTTCGCTTTCAGAACTGCGCCCCAAACTGCTGGTAAATTGCTGAGGGCGAGGCACGCGTATGGGTGTTGCTGTTATACGTGTGATTTTCACTTTTAACCCCTTTTTATATCCAATATGTGACTTGAAAACGCTACAGAGTGCCCTTTAGGCCTATCGTGATGTGTTTTGCATCTGGTGGTGGGCAAATGCTGATTGCCGTCGCTGACCGCTGTTCGTCACAACCTGAGTGAAAGAAAACAGCGATCTGGGATCCAATGCCCTAAAATACAACCTACAATTCACAAGCGCAAAAGGTTATTTTTACTGACCCTTACCAACTTTCTTAATGAAAAGGGTTAGTATTATTTCACTTTTGCTGTATATTTGCTTAGAATGTAATCCACGCAACAACAACCCTCCTCAGATTTCCTGCGTCAAATCTCGGCCTCCAAAACCTGTTTTGAGTGTTTCCCCGAGCATCTGCCGTCTTCTATCTCGGAGAATACCAAGACTGGAACATATGCAACAATCCTTTAGTAGTCTCTTGCTTCACAACTCTATCCTTCGTGCATTATCTGATGAAGGATATCACACCCCCACACCTGTCCAAGAACAAGCCATTCCCGAAGTGCTGTCTGGCAAAGATTTGATTGCCGTTGCACAAACGGGCACGGGCAAAACGGCTGCATTTTCGCTTCCGATCTTGCACATGCTTCAGGCAAAAAAGCCAAATGGCTCCAGGCGCATCCGCACACTCATTTTAACACCTACCCGTGAACTGGCACTCCAAATAGACGAAAGCCTGCGCACCTATGGGCGTCATTTGCCAATGCGTACAGCCGTTGTGTTGGGTGGTGTATCTGCTGGCGCGCAAATTAAAGCACTTCGGCAACATCCCGATATTCTTGTCGCAACACCTGGGCGTTTGCTCGATCTTTTTAATCAGGGTCACGTTCGTCTTCAGGAAGTTGAAACTTTCGTTCTCGACGAAGCCGATCGCATGCTAGATATGGGTTTTTTGCCCGATGTAAAAAAGATCGCGGCTCAGTTGCCCACCCACCGACAGACGCTGCTCTTCTCAGCAACGATGTCTCCTGACATTGCCCGTCTTGCCAACCAAATGCTAAAAACACCGGTCACCGTTGATGTTACACCCACGGTTTCTGTGCCATCTAAGATTGCGCAGCAGGTGCTTTTTGTTGAAAAGAAAAACAAACGTGCCCTTTTATCCGACATTTTAAAGGACAAGGGTGTGCTGAGAGCACTGGTCTTCACGCGCACAAAACATCTGGCCAATCGCCTGATGCAGCATTTGTCCAAGCAGGGCATTGCTGCCGATGCTATTCATTCTAACAAAACGCAGAATGCACGTCAAAAGGCCCTGTCGGCTTTTCACAGTGGGCATATCAAAGTGCTTGTAGGTACCGATATTATCGCTCGTGGCATTGATGTGGATGGCATTTCGCACGTGATCAACTATGAATTGCCTCATGAACCCGAGAGTTATGTTCACCGCATTGGTCGCACCGCGCGTGCCGGAACCGAAGGTACTGCGTTGTCGTTTTGTGACGCCGAAGAAGTTGGGTTGCTCAACGGTATCGAAAGACTAACCCGCGTTCGCCTGACACAGGTAGAAGATCATCCCTACCGTTCAAGTGCCATCGCCGAAATGCGCAAAAGTGGCAATGTTGTCAGTGCCCCCGCACAACGCAGGGGAAATGGCAGATCATCCTCCCCGCGCAAACAAAACACTGCACGGCCTCAGGCGACAACACAGCCCGAATCTGCGCCTAAGTTCGGACGTAGAAATCGAAGAGCGAAATAGTTTTTCTGCGTAAACCGCCAATAACGATGCGTGATGAAGAAGGCGAATAACGCAGAATACCCGTACACAAAAATGGACAGCCGCATAAAATGCGACTGTCCATTTTTATTTTAATACTGAAATGGCGAAACTGAACAGATCTTTAAACCAGTGTATGTAAATGTCTTATTATCTGATAAGGCATTTTTTTTGACGCGTTCAATTGCAGCTTCCCAAACAAATCTTTTCCCGCGGAAAAGGCTTATGATTCTTTTTCATAAGCTTTGCGTTCCTCTGGGGTGTAGACTTTCATTGAATAGGGAGGACCCTCCAGCAACTTACGCGCCTTCTCGTCGCCAGCACTGGCCTTCTGAATCAGTTTATAACGATCTTCGCGTTCTTTGGCAATCGCTTCATTGCGTTTGCTAATCATACGACCTCCTATTACAGTTGTTGAATGGGGATTAGCACCGACGTAAAAATTACAGGAAATCGGGCATCTTGTCAAATTCATAAAGACCCGGTCTTCTACAGGGTGCAACGCCATTCCGTATTTTCTCTATCGCTTTTGATCGTCTACTCCCCTTTTGGTAAACTGTGGCACCAGATGTCTTGGAGCTGGTTAGGGGCCCAGTTGTATTGGTATTTCAATTGAAAATGGTGTATCATAGAGTAATTACGTGTCGGTTTTTAAGAAGTTGAAGAGGGATGTGTGACGTATGCTATTGAAAAATAAGGTGATGCTTGTAACTGGTGGCAGTTCTGGTATCGGGCGGACCACGGCATTGGCATTTGTTCGAGAGGGTGCAAAAGTTGCAGTTGCCGATGTGGATGAGGTCGGAGGTATGGAAACGGTTGATCTTATTGAGGCCGCGGGTGGCGAGGCGATTTTTGTTCGGGCAGATGTTTCACAGGCGGTTGATGTTGAGGCGATGGTACAATATACGGTCAAACACTTTGGGCGTCTCGATTGTGGTTTTAACAATGCGGCAGCGGTTCGGGCACATTTGGAGGCGATTGGCCCCACGCACGAATATCCCGAAGAAAATTGGGATCAAGTGATTGCTGTGAATCTCAAAGGGGTTTGGTTATGTATGAAGTATGAACTGCGTCAGATGCTGAAACAGGGAAACGGGGCGATAGTGAACGCCGCTTCTGCATTGGGTTTGGTGGGTGTGGAAAATTTGTCGGGATATGTGGCGAGTAAACACGGTGTGGTGGGCATTACCAAGACGGCGGCTTTAGAATATGCCAATCAGGGCATTCGCGTCAATGCAGTTTGTCCGGGTTATATCCAAACGCCAATGATTGAAGGCAGGTTAGAAGACCCTGAGGCCAAAGCGCGTATGTTGGCAAAAGAACCTATGGGCCGTGTTGGCACGCCAGAGGAGGTGGCAGAAGCGGTTGTTTGGCTTTGCTCCGATGCGGCATCCTTTGTGACTGGGCACGCGATGTCTGTTGATGGGGGTTGGACAGCGCATTGAATGGGGAAGGATGGAGGCGTTGAAATAATCAGTCATCTTATTCTTGATTATACAACATCAATTTTACGATACTTGCTTTGGCTGGATAAGGGATCTCAGCCACCTTTCAAACAGAAGAAGCCCCGTGGTTATAACACTCGCGGGGCTTCTTTTATTTTCTGTAAATTTGCAAAGGTGCGACGTGTTTTGTTTTTGAGCGAAGACGCAATTGCAATTTCTGGAAGATGGGTTTAATAGCTGCCATAAGATACAAAAAGGGCTTACGATATATTAATCGTAAGCCCTTGATTTTATTCGTATTAAAATGGTGGAGCCAAGGGGGATCGAACCCCTGACCTCATGACTGCCAGTCATGCGCTCTCCCAGCTGAGCTATGGCCCCACCTCAGTGGAATGTAGAGTAACAAAAGGGCAGATTTCTGTCAAGTAAAAAGCCGTTTTTATGAATCAAGTTATTGGCCAATAAGTTTGGCGAAGGCTTCTTCTTCAAGAATCTCTATCCCCAATTCTTCCGCTTTATCCTTCTTAGAGCCTGCATTTTCGCCAATAATCACAAGATCCGTTTTTTTGCTGACACTGGATGTGGGTTTGCCACCGAGTGCGCGGACGAGGTCTTGTATTTGTTGACGGCCCCAGCGTGAGAGGGTGCCCGTGACGACAACGATTTTTCCATCGAGGGGTCTGGGGCCTGTTTCTTTGGGGGCTTCGGCTTCGAGTGTGACGCCAGCGGAGCGGAGTTTTTCAATGACGGCCCAGTTGTCTTCAATGTTGAGATGGTCGTGGATGCTTTGGGCGATTGCAGCCCCAATTTCGTGAACCGCTTCAATTTCTTCGGGAGGGGTTTCACGTAGTTTATCAATGGTATGGAAGTTGTCGGCCAAAGCGCGGGCAACGGTGGCGCCAATGTGGCGAATGCCCAGCGCGAAGAGTACGCGGTGAAAGGGTTGTTGCTTGCTGGCTTCAAGGGCGTCGCGCACGTTTTGGGCAGATTTTTCGGCCATTCGTTCGAGATCGGACAGTTGTTCGAAGGTGAGGGTGTAAAGATCGCCGACATCTTGCACGAGTTTGTTGTCGACAAGTTGTTCCACGAGGGCCGTGCCAAGGCCTTCAATGTCAAGGGCCGTGCGCGAGGCAAAGTGGCGAATGTTGCCTTTGAGTTGGGCTTCGCAGCGGGTATTGACACAGCGAATGGCCACTTCGGTTTCATCTTTGACCAGAGGCGTGTTGCAGGCGGGACAGTTTAGGGGAAATTCAAAGGGTTTGGAATTGAGAGGACGTTTGGTGGTGACCACGCGCACGACTTTGGGGATGACGTCGCCGCCTTTTTCGAGAATGACGGTGTCACCTTCGCGAATGTCTTTGCGTTCGAGTTCTTCGGCATTGTGTAGGGTGGCACGGCTCACTGTGGTGCCAGCAAGGAGAACGGGGTCGAGGTTGGCTACCGGGGTAATGACACCCGTGCGCCCAATTTGCAATGTGATTTGGTTGAGTTTGGTTTCGGCTTGTTCGGCTGAGTATTTGTAAGAAATCGCCCAACGCGGTGTTTTGGCGGTGGCACCGAGTTTGTCTTGTTGGGCGACGGTATTGAGTTTGATAACAATGCCATCAATATCATAAGGCAGATGGGGGCGTTGTTCTTGCCAGTGACGGGCGTATTTGAGAATGTCTTCTATGTCGTTGCAGGTGGCCCGGTTGGGGTTGACCGACAAGCCAAGTTTTTCAATGAAGTCGAGATTTTGTGCGTGGGTTTCTTGTGCGTGATTTTTTGAACGTAAAAAGTAGGCAAAGAAACTGAGGCGGCGCTGAGCCACCAGTCTTGGATCTTGCAATTTGAGCGAGCCTGCAGTGGCATTGCGTGGGTTGGCAAAGGGATTTTCGCCCTCTTGTTCGCGTTGCTCATTTAGGGCATCGAAGGTTTTGTGATTGAGGTAAACTTCACCCCGAATTTCACAATGGTCGATGGGTTCGTGTAGGCGAATGGGAATAGATTGAATGGTTTTGACATTGGTCGTGATGTCTTCGCCTTGTACCCCATCGCCTCGGGTGACACCGCGCACGAGCAGGCCGTTTTCATAGGTGAGGCTTAGGGCGACGCCGTCAATCTTGAGTTCGGCAACATATTGCAAGTCTTCACTGGGCAAGTCTTTGCGAATGCGATCTTCAAAGTCGCGCAGTTCGTCTTCTGAATAGGTGTTGTTCAAGCTCAGCATGGGCACTTCGTGGACTGTGGAGGGAAACTCTTTGGAGAGGTCAGAACCGACCCGCTGTGTGGGGGAGTCGGGTTGGAGGCGTTCAGGATGTTTTGTTTCTAAGTCTATGAGTTCGTGCATGAGGCGATCAAACTCACGATCTGAGAGGGTTGGTGCATTGAGTACGTTGTACTTGTGGTTGTGAACATTGAGCGCTTTTACGAGTGCTTGGATTTGGTCATTGGGATTCATCAATAAGGTCTCTAAATTCGGTTGGTTTGTCGTTTGATTCATACTTTGAGATTAAGTGTTGTGCGCACAAGCGACAAGAGTTCTTCGGCTTCAAAAGGTTTGGGAAGCCAATGTTGGATGCCGAGCTGCTTGAGGCTGTCGAGCGTGGCATTTGATAAATAAGCCGAGATCACGATTATGGGGGTGTCGTGGTTGGGGTTTTCCTGTGAGGAAAGTGCTTCTGCCAAGCTGAGACCATCAAGCGATGGCATATTTAAGTCGAGGGTAATCAGGTCAAAAGGAACTTCAAGCAGGGTCTCAAGCGCAGCTTGGCCATCGCCAACAAGATGTGTTTCGCACCCAATAAGAGATAGCAGTTCGCTGATAGAATCCCGAACGGGTTTTTGATCTTCAATGACAATGATTTTAGGCAAGATGCACCTCCTAGAAATGTGGGTGTATTATACACATTCAAAGTGTAAAGTGCAAGGTATAGCACACAAAAAAGCCCGGCTACTAACAAAGTAGTCAGGCTTTTATTTTTTGTGTCAGGAAAAATTAGTTTGTTGCCGTGGCAGTGGGAACGACACCTGCAAGCGTTGTTTTGGATGTGGTGGTTTTGACCCCTTCTGCGGCACAGCAAGAGTTGTCTTGGGTGGTCAATGCAGCCGTTTCGATGGTTGTTTGTGTACCGCACGCAGCTGTTTGTTTTGCTTGGGCAGGGCAGATGCCACCTGCGAGAGCGGTTGCTTGTACGGTTGGCGTAAAGAGCGCGTTGTGGGCAACGGTTTTTTGAGCGCTTGCTTCACCCGCACAACACGATTGGCTACCCCCAGAGGTGAGGGTGGTTTGGGTGGCATTATTTTGTGCTATATCTACAGTGCAGAAAGCTCCGGATGCATAAGCTGCAAATCCGACAATAACCACAGTCCCTGCGACAATGGCTGTTTTTATGCTGATCATGGTCGTCTCCTTTATTGTGCGGTAAACCGGCTGTATTTCTGCCTCTTAGTATAGCTGATCTATCGGTGGATGTCAAGTTTAGAGGCGGTCAAAAAAGAAAGCACAGAGGCCTAAAATCATGCTTGCTTTGAGCAAGTGGTTGAGATGAGATAGTGTTGCAGGGGTATCTTCTCTTAGGAGGCGGATGAGCACATAAATGAGCAAGATGTTGAGGATGCTGACCAAAATAAAATAGGGTGTACCGTAGATGTCGATGATGGCGGGTAGGGGGGTGAGTAGGATGAGGGTTGAGAAGATGGCTGTGATGATGGCGCGGGCGACGGGCCTGCCCCAAGAAAGTGGGATGGTGCTGCCAGAGAGAACTTGGTCGCCCGTGATGTCTTCTAAGTCTTTGAGAATCTCACGACCCAAATGAAAGAGTGTGGCAAATAGAGCTGGCCAGCGTGCAGGTTGGTATGCGTGCACAGCAAACCCACCATAGAGAAACGCAAGGCCGCCCAAAGCACTGACAACGAGATTTCCGAGCAATGGCACGCGTTTGAGCCAAAAGTTATATAAGGCGAGGCCAATCACTGCAATGCATACAATAATGGGGGCAGGAGACGGTAGAGAAAAACCGATGATAAGGCCACTCAACAGCAATAAGCTGGTGAGGATTGTTGCAGATGTGTGGGATAGGCGGCCCGAGGGTAAGGGGCGTTGGGGTTTGTTAATGCGGTCTTCTGCCACACCACACAAGTCATTGAGCACATTGCCACCCCCTGTGATGAGGGCTGCCGAGAGTGCGGCGAGAAGCAAGTGATGTGTGAGTGCTAGGGTGCCAAGCCATCCGCCCAGGAGGACGGACAGAAACGTGATGGCGCAGTTGATTGGGCGAGTAATTTCCAAGAGACTGCGCCTGAGTAGGAGGGCAGGGGAACTGGAGGGTATCCTCTCGGCTCTCTTGCTCCCTTGCTCTCTTGCCGATTTAGACGGGGTGTTCAACTTCCGACTCTTCGAACATTTCTTGGGCATCTCTTATAATATAGCGATACCCTTGTTCGGTCAAAAAGGTTTGGCGGTTGCGCGCGAATTCTTGTTCGCGCGTGTCACGTGTCACGAGGCTATAAAAATAGGCGATGCTGCCGTCGCTTTTGGGGCGCAAAATACGACCCAAACGTTGAGCTTCTTCTTGGCGCGAGCCAAATGTACCCGAAATTTGAATGGCCACGTTGGCATCGGGCAAGTCTATGGCAAAGTTGGCTACTTTAGATACAACGAGCAATTTACGCTCGCCACGTCGAAATTCGTCATAGAGTTGGCCGCGCTCTTCGTTGGGTGTTTTTCCCATGATAATGGGCGCGTTGAGCTCTTTGGCGATGTGTTCAATTTGGTCAATATATTGACCAATCACGAGAACTTGGGCGTCTTTGTGCTGTGCTAAGAGATGTCGTATGATATGGAGCTTGTTTGGGTTTTCTGCTGCGATTCGGAATTTTCCTCGGCCACCGGCCACCGCATATTCCAACCGCAACTCTTGGGGAAGCGGTAGGCGAATTTCGCAGCATTCGGCCGTGGCTATCCAGCCTTTGGCTTCAAGCTCACGCCAGGGCACGTCGTAGCGTTTGGGACCAATGAGAGAAAATACGTCGGTTTCAAGGCCGTCTTCGCGCACGAGTGTGGCCGTGAGGCCCAAGCGGCGACGCGATTGAAGTTCTGCCGTGAAACGAAAGACGGGTGCTGGCAAGAGGTGAACTTCATCATAAATGATGAGGCCCCAGTTGCCTTGGTTGAAAATGGCAAAGTGAGGAAAATCGTCCTCGCGTGATTTGCGCCACGTGAGAATGTTGTAGGTGGCAATGGTGACAGGCTTAATTTCTTTTACTTCACCCGAATATTCTCCGATTTGATCCAGGGTGAGATCGGTTTTGTCAATCAGTTCAGAGCGCCACTGGCGTGAAGCTGTGATATTGGTTGTTAGAATGAGCGTTTGTGTTTGTAGGCGGGTCATTGCGGCAATGCCCACAATGGTTTTGCCTGCCCCACATGGTAAAACAATGGTACCACTGCCACCATCTGGGCCGCCGCCTGCATGAAAGATATCGGCGGCTTCCATTTGATAGTCGCGAAAGACAAATGAATTGCCCGATAGGGCTGGGTCGCGTGGGGTGATGGCAAGTGCTGCACCTGGCAGATAACCAGCCGTGTCTTTGACGGGATATCCTATGCGCGTCAGTGCCTGCTTGATGTGCCCGCGATAGAGTGGCGCGATGCGCACCCGATTGGCATCGATTTGTTCTTCGATATACGGTTTGACCGTTTTGTGTCGGCACACCTCGGTGATAATGAGGGCGTCATCAGAAGAGAGAATGAACGCATCCCCTTCACGTGAGAGCAAGACCTTGCCATAGCGGGCAATGGCCTCACAAATCTCAACACCCACATTCTGAGGAATCTCGTACTTGCTATAGGTTTCAAGAACAGATAGAATTTGATCCGCTGTGATTTTAGATGCAGCAGCATTCCAAAGAGAGAGCGGGTGAATGCGGTAGGTGTGCATGTGCTCTGGGCTTTTTTCAAGCTCAGCAAAGCGCACCAATTCATTTCGAGCTGCTTCGTATTTGGGAGAGATCACTTCGAGTAAGACCGTGAGGTCACTTTGAATAATCAGGGGGTTTTCAGGATTATAGTTCATAGGGGTTGGGAGGTACCTTTAGGACACTATTTAAGATTGGGTTTCATACCGTTCTACAACGGCCGCACCCACAGCGTCGCCCCACACATTGATGGTGGTACGACAGCGGTCGAGAAACCAGTCGATCACGAGGATGATGCCTTCTATGGGCAAACCAACGGCTTTTAATACGATGACCATGGTGACCAACCCAGCTTGGGGAATACCGGCAGCGCCAATGGCTGCTAAGGTTGCTGTGAGGAAGATGATGACCTGTTCAACGGGGCCTAAGGTAATGCCATAGACTTGGGCAATGAAGACGGCGGCCACGGCTTCATAGAGCGCTGTGCCATCCATGTTGATGGTGGCACCTAAGGGAAGGACAAAACTTCCGGTGCGTTCTGAAACACCATTTTTTTCTACCCCTTCAAGGGTGACAGGGAGCGTGGCAGAACTGGATGAGGTCGAGAAGGCTATTGACTGGGCTGTGAGCATGTTGCTTGCATAGGTG
>Ga0115002_10005533_pt1 | contig 14864 bp, 8 predicted proteins | sample ArcticOcean_MG_C_8_FD_89576 | JGI IMG/M metagenome (GOLD analysis project Ga0115002, IMG submission 89576) | Marine microbial communities from western Arctic Ocean - ArcticOcean_MG_CB11_86 | ecosystem: Environmental > Aquatic > Marine > Oceanic | place: Arctic Ocean: Canada Basin | collected... | reverse complement strand
CCAACAACAAGATCAAGACCATGAAACGCCAAGCCTACGGATTCCGAGACCTCGAATTCTTCAAACTCAAAATCCTCGCGATTCACACAGCCAAGTACGCTTTAGTCGGATGAACCACTTTTTATCCCCCACTATCACCCGAAATTGTGAATGCACAGATCGAAAACTTTTGGATTGCCAAAAGACCCATTGCTTCAAAGTTTTGTGCTTCATTTCGGCGGCCTGCGTGAGGAGATGCCAGGCTATGGAGGATATTTCCCAACTGCCGACGAATGGGGCTTGTTTGAGGAGACAGTAGAACCGGAATTTCTCGATGACTGCCAAAAATGGTCAGCATGACGGGATTCCATTGTTCTCTATGAGTCGATCGCTGCGGGAGCCAGTCTGCTGCTGCATCCGTCGGGAAAAGTCGGATGGTGGTACCTTCCACAGGCCCGAATTGACCTACTGTGTGATACCTTTGACGACTTTCTTCAGTATTACTTGGAGTACATAAAGAAGCGGTATCCGTTTTCACCTTGGGAACCGGATGATGAAGATGATGAGTAACCCAGCAGAAGTAGGGTGCGTCGCGACGCACCTTGCTCACTTTGCGAGAACGGCGACAATTGCTCATGACGTCAATCGTGCTTGATTGACAGGTGCGTCACGACGCACCCTACTGCCTGGGCGAGCGGTCGGCGTCAGCCGGCTGATTCCCTGCACTGCATCCGGACGCTTACGCATCCGGCTCGCTGGTTTTCTTGTCGGCGGCTTTTTTCTTTGCCGGTTTCTTCTTGGCTGCCTTTTTCTTGATCGCCTTCTTGGCGGCTTTCTTTTTCGGTGCCTTCTTCTTGGCAGGCTTGCGGCCGCCGCCTTTCTTGGCGGCTTTGGCGGTGAGCCAGTCGCAGGCTTCTTCCAGGCGGACCGATTCGATGTCGTGGTCTTTGGGGATGGTTGCGTTGATCTTGCCGTGCTTCACGTAAGCACCGTAGCGACCTTCAAAGATGGCGATCATTTCGCCGTCTTCGGGGTGCGGACCGAGTTCTTTGAGGGGGGTCGGCGCGCTGCGTCGTTTGGCCAGCTTGAGCATTTCGACGGCCGTGTTGAGGTCGACGTTCAACACGTCGTAAGTCTTCCCCTCAAGCTCGAACTTATGATTCTTATCGAACGACTTGTAAACTTTGTCGTGCAAGACGTAAGGGCCGAAGCGTCCGATGCCCGCGTTGACGACCTTGGTGGTTTCGGGGTGATGGCCGAGTCGGCGAGGGAGTTCGAGCAACTTCATGCCCGTTTCGAGATCGATGGTTTCGATGTCGATATTTTTGGGAATGCTGACGCGCTTGGGTTTGGGGCCGTCTTCGACGATGTCGCCCAGTTGCAAATAAGGGCCGAAGGGGCCGTTCATTTTGTAAACGGGCAGGCCTTCCTCGGGGTGCATGCCGAGCGGTTGCGGGCCTTTGAGTTTTTCGGCGATGAGTTTTTCGGCCATCTCGTTGTCGAGATCGCCCGGCGCGACATCTTCGGGGATGGAGGCGGTGAGTTTTTCGCCGTCGAGGGTTTTCTCGAAGTAGGGGCCGTAACGTCCGACGCGGACTGTGGATTCCATGCCGTCGATGTTTAGCGTGCAGGCGGTGCGGGCGTCGATGGTTTCTTCTTTGGCTTTGACCTGGTCATCGAGTCCGTCGGCTCCCCGGTAGAAGGAGTCCAAGTACCGCAGTCGTTCGCCTTCCCCGGTGGCGATATCGTCGAGCTGCTGTTCCATCTGGGCGGTGAAACCGAGGTCGACGAGTTTGGGAAAATACTCTTCAAGTAACCGCGTGACGGCCAATGCGGTGAACGTGGGAACGAGCTGGCTGCCTGCTTTGCGAGCGTAGCCTCGGTCTTGAATGGTGCCGATGATGCTGGCATAGGTACTCGGCCGGCCGACGCCTTCTTCTTCCAACTTGCGAACCAGCGTGGCTTCCGTGAACCGGGCGGGCGGTTTGGTTTCGTGGCCGACGGGGTCGACTGTTTTGCAGGCGAGTGCTTGCTGTTCGACGAGCGGCGGCAAGGCGGATTCTTGATCGTCCAACGCGGCTTCCGGGTCGTCGGTGCCTTCCACATACGCGCGGAAGAAACCGGGGAAGACGACGTGTCGACCACTCGAGCGAAACTTGGCATCGCCAGCGGTGATGGTGATGGTTTGGAATTGCAACTTGGCTTCGGCCATCTGCGTGGCGATGGTGCGTTTCCAGATGAGCGAATACAAGGCCGCTTCGCGTCCGGCTAACCCGATGTCCTTGGCGGTTTTCATCTCGGTGCCGGCGGGGCGGATGGCTTCGTGAGCTTCCTGGGCGGCTTTGGATTTTGTGGTGAACTGGCGCGGTTGCGGGCTGAGGTAGTCTTTCCCGTAACTGTCTTCGATGCGGCCTCGCGAGGCTTTGATGGCCTCGTCGGAAAGATGCACGCTATCGGTTCGCATGTAAGTGATGTGCCCTTCCTCGTACAGCCGCTGCGCGACACGCATGGTATCGCGGGCGGTGAGGCTGAGCTTGCGGTTGGCTTCCTGCTGCATGGTACTGGTGGTGAACGGCGCGTAAGGCCGACGCACTTGGTCGCGGGTTTCGACGGAGGTGACGGTCCAATCACCCGCTGCGATACGGTCGCGCAGATCGGTGGCTTCCGTTTCGTTGAGCAGCAGGACGTCAACGCCCGCTTTGAGTTGGCCGGTCGATTCATCGAAATCACGGCCGGCGGCGATTTTCTTTCCGCCGACGGTTGTCAGTTGCGCGTCGAAGGCGACGTCATCTTTGGTGGCCAACTCGGCTTTGAGATCCCAATACGTTCCACTGTGAAACGCGAGACGTTCCAGTTCTCGCTGCACGAGCACACGGACGGAGACCGATTGCACACGACCGGCCGAGAGACCGCGAGCGATCTTCTTCCACAACAACGGGCTGAGCGTGTAACCGAACAGGCGGTCGAGAACGCGGCGGGTTTCTTGTGCGGAGACGAGGTTTTCGTCGAGTTCGCGCGGGTTGTCGATGGCGTCCTGAATGGCCTGCTTGGTGATTTCCGAGAAAACCATCCGCTTGACGGGCACTTTGGGTTTGAGCAATTCGGCCAGATGCCAGCCGATACTTTCGCCTTCGCGGTCTTCGTCCGTCGCGAGAATCAAGGTTTCGGCGTTTTTTAACGCGGCCTTGAGTTCCCGAACGATTTTCTTCTTTTCCTGGGGGACGATATATAATGGCTCGAATTCGGCAGTGACATTCACGCCCAACGTCGACCACTTCTCTTTTTTGACCTCGGCGGGAATCTCAGACGCACTGGCGGGCAAGTCGCGCACATGCCCCATACTGGCCAGCACGATGTAGTCTTTGCCGAGATATTCGCCGATCTTCCGGGCCTTTGCGGGTGATTCGACGATCACCAGCCCTTTGACCTTCTTCTTTGAAGCCACCCGATGTTCCTCCGCGGCGAGTGTGCCGCTGGTCTGTGATGCGATATTGCGTGTCGTTTGTTGCCGCTGTCTTCGGCTTCCGGTTGCTGCTGCCGTGACTTTGGCTGTATCGTTGGCCTTGTCACACTAACGAAGCCAGTTAAAATGTGCGGCGTCCGACTTGGTCGAAAAACTATACGTCGTTCCCGCGCACTGTGCGTGGCGAGCGAAATATGGTGATTTTGAACGGGCCAGCGTTTTGAATGGGCTGGCTCGGCCGATTAGGTTGAATTGCGAGAACCCATAATCCATCTTTCCAGCGTCTGTCAAGGGACGCTTGCCGAATCTCCCTTGTCAAAACGCCTTTTGGAATCAGGAACGACCCATGCAATCCCCCTTCGCGATTTTCCGTAAGTATCAGAAAGAGTGCATTCTGGTCTTCGGCTTTCTGATCCTGATTTCATTCACGGTCGGACAGTCAATCATCGACATTTCCAGCAGAACGGGCCAGATTCCGTTGGTTCTCAAGGTGGCCTTGGCGGTCACTTTGGTCGGCGGAATCTCCTGGGGCATCGGCTTGGGGCGTGACCGAGCCAAAGAATACGGACTCTGGGGCGCATTGGTCGGGGCAGTGATCGGGCTGGGATTTGGTCAAATCAGCGGCCCCGCTTCGGCTGTCGAAACGTCGGCGGGCGATCTTTCTGCCTCCGATATCAATCGGCTCGTCAAGCAACGCCAGATTGTCAACCAGTTCCTGCGCAGTGGCGTCGAGCAAACCAGTCCACTATTCGGCGAAGACCAGCCGGCCTTTTTCCGGCAGTTCGCCATGCAGCAACTTCAAAACACCCTATTCGGCTACGGTCGGCCTATCGAACAAGATGTCGTTTTCGGCTACTTGTTGCGGCAGGAAGCCGAGCAGATGGGAATTCGCATCGGTGACGAAGCGGTGAGCCAATTCATCAACCGGGCGACGGAAGACAAACTCAGCCGAGACGACTTCAACAAGATCCGCGAGAGCCTCAAGGTTAGTCAGACCGAGCTGTACGACATGATTCGCGACGAGTTGCAAGCGCGTCAGGCGCTCTCGTTCTCTCTGCCGGCCCATCAGGCGACACCGGGCGAGTACTGGCGGATGTTTCTGAAGATGAATGTGACCCAGCAGCTTGAAGCGGTCGCCATTCCGACGGCCGATTTCGAGGCGGACATCAAGCCGCCGACGAAAACCGACCTGGAACGGTTCTTCAAGGATCACAAGGAACGCTTTGCCAACCAGCAAGGGAAAGGCAACCCTGGGTTCACCCAACTGCGACGCATTCAGGTGGGATTTTTCGAGCCGGACTACGAAGTGATTGAAGGGGAAGTGATCGCCGAGTTAGAGAACGAGAATGTCTCGAAAGAGGCACGCGCCACGGCTCTCGAAACCGCGACCGGCGAGTTGAAGACGCTGCTGGGAAGCAAAGGAAACATCACCAAACTCGATTTTGAAATCGCGACGCGTTACGAGCGGGACAAAGAATTCCTGTACAAGGTCGACCCGCTTCCGGATGACGACGCAAAACCGCTGCCGGACGACGATTCAAAGAAGAAAGATGACGGAAAGCCGGACGACGGGAAGAAGAAGGGTGACGCAAAGAAAGAGCCGCCTAAGAAAGACGACCCCAAGAAGCCGGCCGAAAAGCCAAAGGGCGACAAGAAACCGGCTCCCAAGAAAGACGTCCCGAAAAAGGACGCACCGAAGAAAGATACTCCAAAAAATCCTGCTCCGAAGAAGAAAGACGCCGGAGACGGGGCCGCCGCGCTGGATGCGGTGAACGGAGCCACCTCGCAAGTTTCACTGCTCGACGATGAGCCGAAGAAGAAGGATGCTCCCAAGCAGGACGGCGTCAAGAAGGGCGATGCGAAGAAACCGGCAGCGAAAAAGGACGCTCCCCAGAAAAGCGAACCGAAGAAGAAGACGGACTTGCCGAAAATTACACCGGGCAAGAAGGCCGAGGAAGAGACCAAGCCCGAGCCGGAATACAAACCGCTTGACGACGACCTGAAAGACGACATTCGCGATCGGGTCATCGAAGACAAGACACAGGATGCGATCAGCAAGCGACTCACGGACGCCGAGCAGCATTATCTTCAGGGTCTGAGCTACGCGTTGAATACCGGCCAAGGGGTCGACGGTAAAGCGAGTTCGCTGTGGCAGGCGACTACTGGATTGCAAAAATACGCAAAACAGCACGGCTTGTTGTATGTTGTCACGCCGCGACTTTCGGCCATCGACCTGCGTGATTCGGAAGACTACGCCATCGGGCGCGCCACCGTGCCGGGCGGGTCGGCGAATCCCTTCTCGCAGGGGACCACCGAGACCCTGCTGCCGCAGTTGTTCGACGACGGCCGCCAGATGTTCCGGGTGGGCGTGGGAGAGGAACTCGGCGTGGCTCGTTTTGCGTACATCCGCATTAACGACGCCGCAGCCCATGTGCCGCTTCTCGATCCGATCGAAAAATCCGGCGGCATGTTGGTCACCGATCTCAACGCAGAACTGGGGTTTGAATGGATCAAGCCCGGCGAAGGAATTGTCACGCTGCACGACTACATCGTAGCGGAACTGGGTGGCGTTCCCCAAAAAGACGTCAAGCTGGAACGCGAGCGGTTCCGCGTGACGATTCTAAAAATGAACGGCCGCAAGATCTCGAAAGTCCGCCTGGAAGAGCCGGGAATTGTTGAGCAGGTGCGCAAAGCCTGGTTACTCGACAAAGCCCGACCCAACGCCGAAAAACGGGCCAAGGAATTGGCCGACATAGCGAAGTCCGGCAAGGAAAAATCGTTGACGGAATCACTGGAAGGCAAGTCGGTCACGGGCAAGAAGGGTGGCCTGGAACTCGACGAAGCCGTCACAACGGGGACGTTCTCCTGGTTGCGGCAAGCGCAAGTGCCACCATTGGGGATGCAGGGACAAACCTCGCCGCCCGAGTTAAGCCGCATTCCAGCGCTGGGCCGAGAAGGGGAGCGGGTCGGCCCCGATTTCATGGAGACGGTGTTCGAGAAACTGAAAAACGGCGAAGTCGGTGTGGTTTCCAATGCCCAGCGGACGGTCTATTTCGTGGTCAAAGTCGTGCAACGTAGCCCGTTAAATCCAGAAGGCGACGAGGAATTCCGCGAAAGGTTCATGGCGGAAGATGTCGTGGGAGGCGGTGGCTTTGGGGGTCAGCGGTCGCCTTACGAGTATCTCGCCGCAAGCCAGCGGCAGCTGTTGGTCTTCGAGTGGAACAAGAAACTCGAAGCAAAGTACGGCGTGGAATGGGACGAAAATTACCGGGCTCGGGTCGCCCAGTAAGCCGCGATGTTTCGGGTTGTTCGTTGCACTCACTGGACATCGTCCAACGTCCCGAGTAAGAAAAGATGTAGGGAACGGGTGACGGAGCGCACGAGTTTCCGTGTCGGAGCCGGAAAGGCCGACTCCACCGGGTGACGGACAGACGCTCGTATGAGGATGTCGCCGCCGTTGTGGACAACGGCCCTCTTGGCGACTCAATGGCAGGAATCGGCCCGTTTCAAGTGCAAGACTGACTTCGACAAGCAGGTTCTCAATTTAGTTCTCAGGCGACATTCGCTCGATCGTGAAGAAAGTAGAATTCATGTCGGACTCCAAGACCGAAAAAACAATGATCGAGGCCATCGGCCTGAGCAAGTTCTACGGCTCGTTCGCCGCCACCAGGGATGTCTCCTTCTCCATCCCCCAAGGACAAGTGGCCGCGTTCCTCGGCCCCAACGGAGCCGGCAAATCGACCACCATGAAGCTGCTCACCGGCTTCCTCGCCCCCAGTGAGGGGGAAGCGAAAATCGGTGGGTTCAACGTGGCCGACGACCGCATCGAAGCCAGCAAGTTGATCGGCTACTTGCCGGAAAACGGCCCGCTCTACATGGAAATGACGCCCGCCGGTTTGCTGAAGTACTTCGGCGAAGCACGCGGACTGAGCAAGGCCGACCTCAGCCAACGCCTCGACTACGTCGCCGACAAGTGTGCCCTCTCGAGTGTGTGGGGGAAGTCGATCAGCAAACTTTCACGCGGGTATCGACAGCGCGTCGGCATGGCCCAGGCGTTATTGCACGACCCGGAAGTGCTCATCCTCGACGAACCCACCAGCGGCCTCGACCCGAATCAGGTCCACGAGGTGCGCGAGCTGATTCACGATCTGAGCAAAAAGAAAACGATTTTGCTCTCGACGCATATTCTCACCGAAGTCAAAGCCGTCTGCGATCGGGTGATTCTCATCAACGAAGGCCGGATTGTTTTCGACGGAACAACGACGGAAATGGAAGGCAGCAGCCACAACATGGAAACCACCTTCCACGAACTGACCGCGGCCAAGTAACAAGCTGGCTCACTTTTCTTTCCTTAGTTCTTTCTGATTCTTGATAAGCGTTCAACGGAGTTGTCGAATGTCGCGGAACCATGTGATTCTGGCCGTCTTTAAACGCAACGTCCAAAGCTATTTCTCGGGCGTGCTCGGCTACCTGTTCATTGTCGCCTTCGTGGTGGCAGCAGCCTCGTTTACCTTCAGTGCGCAGTTCTTTACGAAGAACGTGGCCAACCTCGATCAACTGACCGAGTGGTTTCCCACTCTGTTGTTGTTCCTGATACCCGCCATCACCATGTCGGCCTGGGCTGATGAGAATAAGCTCGGTACCGCCGAACTGCTCTTCACACTCCCGGCTTCCGACGGAGAGATTCTGCTGGGCAAGTACCTGGCGGTGCTCGCCGTCTACACGGTAGCCCTTGGGTTTTCGGTCACACAACTGTTCGTTCTGGGCTACATCGGCGATCCCGACTGGGGGCTGATCTTCTCGACGTACTTCGGCTACTGGCTCGCCGGCGGGGCCTTGGTCAGCGCAGGCATGTTCGCTTCGGTACTGACCAGCAGCTCGACGGTGGCGTTCGTGCTCGGGGCCGGTTTCTGTGCGATCCCCGTTTTCATCGGGCATATCCCGTTCGCGAACGACTTCTTCGTCAGCCTGAGCGTTCCCGAACGCCTCACCGACTTCGGCACGGGAATCGTCCCGCTGAGCGGATTACTCTACTTCGGATCGCTCACGGCCTTCATGTTGTATCTGAATCTGGTCGCCATCAGTCGGCGTCATTGGGGAGCCGACCGGCAAGCCAACATGGGAACCCAATACGCGGCCCGCGTGCTTGCGATCGCCGTCACGTTGGTCAGCCTGAACTACCTCGCCTCACATGCCACGTTGCGGGCCGACATGACGTCGGAGAAACTCTTCACCCTCTCAGATGCCACCAGCGAATTGTTGGATGGCCTTGAAAAGAAGCGACCGGTCACCATTCAGGTCTTCGCCAGCCCGCAAGTCCCCCGTGCGTATGTGCCGGTTCGGCAGCAGCTTCTCGGTCTGCTTCGCCAGTACGATCAACTGGGTGGCAGCCTGGTCGAGGTGCGCATTGTCGACGTCGAGCCATCCAGCGAGGAAGCCGAGCAGGCCGAAACACTTGGTATCCAGCCGGTCGTTGTGCGGACCGACCGTGACGGACGCCAGACAACCGAAAGGGTTTACCTCGGTGCCCGCATCTCCAGTTCGTTCGATGCCGTCACCATCCCCTTCTTCGGGGCCGACCTCACAGTCGAATACGAATTGACCCGCTCGATTCGCACGGTTTCCAACAAAGAACGGTTGAAGATCGGCATCCTCACAACCGATGCCCGCATCATTCAGGGAGAATCGGGCTGGCAGATCGTCAATGAATTGAAGCAGTCTTACGACGTCGAAGAGGTCTCGGCCGACACGCCGATCGACGACGATGCCTATGACGTGCTGATCGTCGCGTTGCCTTCGTCGCTCACCGACCCGCAAATGGACAACCTGGTCGAATACGTGACATCCGGCGAACCGGTGCTCATCTTCGACGACCCGTTCCCCCTGTTCATGCCGACCAACGCCCCACGACTCGACAAGCCCCGACAAGGCGGTGGAATGATGGGTATGCAACAGCCGCCCCCCACGCCCAAGGCCGATGCCGGCCGCGCCACTCGATTGATCAACACGCTCGACATCGCCTGGAATTATGACGAAATCGCGTGGGACAGCTTCAACCCGCACCCGGTCTTCGGAGAGATTCCGTCGGAATACGTTTTCATCAGCCCCGACAGCGGAACCCGGTCGGCCTTCGATGACGGCAGCAAGATCACCAGCGGGTTGCAGGAAATGATGGTGGCCTACGCGGGAACGATTCGTCCGCGAGCTGGCAGCAAGGTGAATTTTCAGCCGCTGCTGAAGACCGGTCCGAACTCGGGGTTACTCGGCTGGGACGACTTTACATCTCAATCGTTCTCAATGAGGGGCCCGACCGTGCAGCCGAACCCCAGTCCCGATCGTGTGATCGACGAGAACGCACACATCATCGCGGCCCATATCACCTCGGACGAACCGGGCCGTAAGCTGAACGTGGTGTACGCTGCGGATGTCGACATGATTTCCGACTGGTTCTTCATGGTCCGCAACCGGGCCGAACAACGCGATCAACTGCCGAACTTCGACAACGTCACGTTCATTCTGAATGCTGTCGACGTTCTGGCTGGCGAAACCGAGTTTATCGACCTGCGTAAACGGCGGAAAAACACCCACACGCTGCAAGCCATCGAGGCACGAACCGCCGAGTTTACGAAAGAGCGGACCAAAGCCCGCGAGGCAGCCACCAAGGACGCCAAAGATCGGCTCGAAAAGACCAAGAAAAACCTGAAAGAACAAAGCGATAAAATCGAGGAAGACGACAGTCTCGATCCTGTCGCCAAGCAAAACATGCGGCTGACCATTCAGGCGGCAGAAGTCCGTCGATTGCAAGTCGCCGAAGCCAATATCGACAGCGAGAAAGAACGTACGATCGAGGAGTCCAAACGCAAGGCCGAACGGCAAGCTCGCGACACCGAGGCCTGGTTCATGACGGCTGCGATCCTCATTCCGCCGATTCCAGCACTCATTCTCGGGCTTATCGTACTGCTGATGAAACTTGCCAACGAACGAAAAAACATCTCTACCGATCGCCTTGTCTCACGCTGATGTGACCGTCGCGCGAGAAAAAACGAAACCAATAGCCGAATTTCGGAAATCATTTTCAACGGGAATAGTCAGTCATGCCGGAAAGTACACGAACGATTTACTATGCGGTCGTGGCGGGCATCTCGGTGCTGTTGGCCGGGATGGTCTACAAAGTCTCGCAACCGGACGCGCTGGCAGGGTTCGAGAAAGTCGGCCAGGCGTTTTACCCGGATTTCGAGAATCCGAATGAGGCCACGTCGTTGGAAGTTGTCGTTTTCGACGAGGACCAGGCGCGAATCAAGGACTTTCGTATCGAGAATCGTAACGGTCACTGGATCATTCCTTCCCATCACGATTACCCCTCCGACGCCGAAGACCGCCTGTCCAAAACGGCCGCGTCGATCATCGGGATCAAACGCCAGGCGCTCGCCAGTCGATTGGAGTCCGACCATGAAAAGTACAACGTACTCGACCCGCAGTACGACGATCTTACCAAACTCAAAGGGCGTGGTCGCCGGTTGACGCTGACCAAGGGAAAAGACGAAGTCCTCGCCGACTACATCATCGGCAACGCGGTCGAAGGCAGCGCCGGACATTTCTACGTGCGTAGCCCCAAGGAGAAAGAAACCTACATTGTTGCGTTGAACATCGATTTGTCGGCGAAGTTCGCCGACTGGATCGAACCCGATCTGCTCAAACTCGATCGCGACGATCTAACGGAAGTCGTTGTCAATAAGTATTCCATCGACGAAGTCAAAGGCCAAATCACCGACCAGGAACGCAGCCGACTCACACGGAAGGAGTTTTCGGATCCGTGGGAACTCGACGGTCTCGACGGAGAGACTGAAGAACTCAAGGGTGACGAAATCACCGAGATGGTCAACGCGTTGGACGACCTGAAAATTGTCGGCGTGCGACCCAAGCCGAGAGGTCTCAGCGGGGATCTCACTATCGATCAAAAAATTATCCGCAGTGAGAGGCAATTGCAGGACATCGTGCGCGACCTGAGTCGACAGGGCTTCCAGATCGGCCAGGGTGAGAATGGTAAGGGGCAACTGTTATCAAACGAAGGAGAACTGACGGCCGCCACCAAAGACGGCGTTGTCTACACACTGCGGTTCGGTGAGATTTTTACCGGCAGCGAATTTGAAATCGAAACCGGCCTGGCCGACAAGAAGTCAAAAAAGGGCAAGAAGAAAGACGACGACGAAGCGGACGAGGCAAGGCGGAGCCGTTACCTGTTCGTCTCGGCTCATTTCGATGAGAAGGCATTGGGTGACAAACCGGTTGCCCCGACTCCGCCGGTGAAACCCGCCGAGCCGAAGAAGAAAGAGGCTTCCAAGAAGGACGCGAAGCCGAAGAAGAAGCCCACTCCCCCCAAGAAAAAACCGTTAGATGCCAACGCGGCAGCCGACGATGATACCGACGACGCGAAAACGGATCCGGCGAAAAAAGACGCGCCGAAGAAGGATGCCCCCAAGAAAGATCCGACCAAGAAAGATGACACCAAAAAAGATGACGCACCGGCCGAGAAGAAGCCCGATCCGCAAGCCGAGTACGAAGCGGCCAAGATTAAGTACATCGGCGACTTAGGACAGTACGAAAGCGACATGAAAGCCAGGGACGAGAAAATCGTCGCGGGCCGCAAGAAGGCCGAGGAACTCAACGAGCGATTCGCCGGCTGGTACTACGTGATCTCAGCCACCAGTTTCGAGACCCTCCGCCTCTCCCGAGCCGACCTCGTCAAGGAGAAGGAAAAGCCCAAAGAAAAACCGGCCGAGAAGACGCCCGGCGGGAAAAAAACACCGATCAGGAAGCTTCCCTCCGACCCGACTCCGAAGAAAAAACCGGAAACGAAGAAGCCCACTGACGCCAAGCCGCCCAAGACTGACAAGAAGCCGGTCAAACCGAAGTCGTCCAAGCCCAGCAAGCCGACGGATAAAAAGAAACCCGCGAAGAAACCGGCCGGGGCGGGTGCATGAAACTGTCGTTGTCGGTTCGCGTTGCCGAAGCGCCGTGCAAGACGAAGCTCAACGTGCCCTTCGGCGACCTGGTGGAATTGGCCGTCGAAACCGGCTACCACGCCGTCTGCCTGCGAGCCAGTGCTGCGGGGGTCCAGACGCCGCGTGAAGAACTCGACCAGATGCGCGCGGAAGTCGATGCGGCCGGGTTGACCGTCTCGATGGTCACGGCTGATTCCGATGTGCCGCTCAATAACGACAACGGCCCCAACTCGCTACGTGATATCGGTCCCAGCCTGGATGTGGCTGAGTCGTTGGGTTGCGATCTCATTCGGGTCTGCCTGAAGACGGAAGACGACATCGAGCACGCCCGTCGCGCGGCTGACTTGGCGGGTGAACGGGGCATCCGGTTGGCGCATCAGTGTCATACGACGACGTTGTTCGAGCAGGTCGAGCGGTCGTTGGAAGTGCTTTCGCAAATTGACCGCTCGAATTTCGGTTTGATCTACGAACCGGCCAACCTCATGCTCTGTGGCGAAGACTACGGCGTGGAGACGCTGAAGAAGTTCAAGCCGTACTTGATGAACGTGTACGTGCAGAACCACGCGATCGACCCGGCTGGGCCGGTGGAGTTGGAAACGTGGTGCCTGGGTCCGCGGCGATTTCGGCACATCCCGATCTGGGAAACCAGCGGCGTCGATTTTGAAGCCGTCATGCAAGGCCTGGACGCGATCGGTTACGAGGGCCACTTCACTGTTCATCAAGCCTACGCCGAACTGATGGGTCCGCGCGAGGCGGCTGTGGAGAGCGCCGGGTACTTGCGATCGATCGGTCATTTCGACGACTGAGTTGCCGATCGGTTACCGCGCAAGAGAAAGGCCGCCCGAAGAATGCACTTCGGACGGCCTTGGGAAGGTGTCAAAGGAAACGCAGGTCGATCAGTTCACCAGCCCGAAGAGCGTCGAGAGACGATTGGGCTTGCTGATCGGTCGGGCGTCCCGTTGGGGATCGATGACCGTCGGCGTGGTGGACTTGGGACTCGGCTTCGGCAGCACTTCGGCACTGACCGGATCGGGTCGTGGTGCCGGTTGCGGCGAAGCCGTTCGCGGCGGTACGGGGCCGGGGTCGCACCAGGAGCAGCACCGTGGGCGCACTTGTCGCAGCAGCCATCGTCACAGCAACCAGCGACGACTTCGTAGCCACACTGCTCAAGAGCTTGCTCGGCTTCTTTGCGAACACTTTTGTCGCAGTCGGCCAAGGCACATGTCAAAGCGGCGGTGATCTTACTGCAGCAGCACGGGTTGGCGCGAAGTTGGTCACCAATTTCGTCAGCCGCTTTGGCTCGAACACGTTCGTCTGCATCGTTCAGGGCGTAAATGAAGGCCGCCATGATCGAGGGATGTGTTGCACAATCGTAGCCGTCGCCCAGCTTGTGAATCGCATTACGGCGATCCTTGGCGTAGCAGGCGGTTTGCGATTTGTAGATCAACTGTGCAATTTCGCAGGCGATCTGCTGGCAACGAGGCGACATCCAACAGTCACCTTTGCAGCAGGTGGTGATCGACTTGCGCTCGTATCCCGAGCCGCATTGCCCGCAGGCTTTCGTCCAGGTGACGGGCTTGGTGCAGCTGGCCGGTTTGGCACAGGAAGCCACTGCATTGCAGTTATTGTTGTCGCAGCCCTTGCTATTGCAGTTCTTGCCACAGTTCGTCGGCTTGGCACAGCTGGTTGGGCAGCAAGACTTTGACGGGCAGCAACTGTTGTTGCAGCAGGGCGGTTTGATATCCGAGCATTTACGTTGGTAAGTGTGAACGGTCACGTCGCAAGGGCGAGCAATCGTCGGCTTACAACAGGATGGCTGACAGTCCGAGGCGCAACCACAACTTTTGGCGCAACCGCCCAAGTCGCGGGCCAACCCGAGGACGCCGGCCGAAGCGGGGCCGACGGCACCGAATAGGGTGGTGGCGACCATGAGAATTTGAATACGGGACATAACGCTGTGTCTCCTTCCGTGAGACAAATGGTGTGAAACCTGCCGGACCATTCCGGACTCCGCGCCGCTCCCATTCGAAAGTGACCCGGCAAAGCTTCGCAGTTCGATTTTCAATTTATGTACGGGTTGTGGCCGACCACGGTCTCTTCCGTGATTCCCCTCTCGCGGCCGCCGCGAATTCGTAGAGGACAGACACCACTCGTTCCGGGCTGTCATACAAACTGGCGAACTGTTCCAAGTCGCGGCTCAAACTTCGTCGGACAAAACCGATCGACCTTCATGGTCGGCTGGTTCGGCATGACAGAAACACCGCGTCTGGCCCTATCGATCGGCATCGGGAAAACGTTAAGTAGTTTATCGGATGTGCCGCGCATGGCGTACGACTGGCGCATGGGGGGGGGTGATCGGCACGTCCGATAAACGTGCGTTGAACTAAACCGCGGCCTATGGGGATTGAATGCGGAAGTTG
>Ga0115002_10005532_pt1 | contig 14869 bp, 16 predicted proteins | sample ArcticOcean_MG_C_8_FD_89576 | JGI IMG/M metagenome (GOLD analysis project Ga0115002, IMG submission 89576) | Marine microbial communities from western Arctic Ocean - ArcticOcean_MG_CB11_86 | ecosystem: Environmental > Aquatic > Marine > Oceanic | place: Arctic Ocean: Canada Basin | collected... | reverse complement strand
TTTGCTGATATTTTTAGAAATAATTGTTTAAATATAGGAGTATTGCCGGTTCAAGTTTCATCTAAATTTTTATCAAAGATGTTTTTAGAAATTAATAAAAATCCAAAAACTGAAATTATAGTTAATCTTTTGAATCAATCAATAAGTATTAAAAGTATAGACTTAAATGAATCCTTTGATATTAATAATTATAAAAAGCAAAACATGCTTAATGGTTATGATGACATTGATTATTTAATTAATATTGAATCTGAAATTAGAAATTTTGCTCAGAAGTCTTTTCTTTAAACTCTATAGAGGATTATTGTAATGAAAAATAGATCAATCGAAATAATGGATACTACACTTCGAGATGGAGAACAGACATCTGGAGTATCATTTTCTGCAACTGAGAAACTGACGCTTGCAAAATTATTATTAAACGAACTTAAAGTAGACAGAATAGAAGTTGCCTCTGCTCGAGTTTCTGATGGAGAACTTCAAGCTGTAAAAGGAATAACAGATTGGGCTAAAAAAAATGGATATATTAATTGTATTGAAATTTTAACATTTGTAGATAATTTCACCTCTATTGATTGGATGATTAAGGCTGGCGCAAAAGTTCAAAACCTCTTAACGAAAGGCTCTTTAAATCATTTAACCCATCAGCTCAAGAAAAGCGAAAAAGAGCATTTTAATGATATCGCCTCTACAATAGAAAAAGCGAAAAAGAACGATATTGAAACAAATATCTATCTGGAAGACTGGAGTAATGGCATGAGAGACTCTAAAGAGTATGTTTTTAAGCATTTAGATTTTTTAAATACTCAACCCATTAAAAGAGTTTTATTACCAGATACTTTGGGGGTTTTAACCCCTTCAGAGTGTTATTTATTTATATCAGATATTTGTTTGAAATACCCTAAGCTTCATATAGATTTTCATGGACATAATGATTATGACCTAAGTGTAGCAAACGCTATGGAGGCTATAAAGGCAGGTTGTCATGGATTACACCTAACAGTAAACGGAATGGGTGAAAGAGCCGGAAATACTCCAATATCAAGCGTTGTGGCAGTAATTAATGATTTTTTACCTGAAATTAAAATTAATATAAATGAATCTTCCCTTTATAAAGTAAGTAAACTTGTCGCTACTTTAACCGGATTTAGAATCCCTGCAAATAAGCCCATTGTAGGCGAAAATGTTTTTACTCAGACTGCTGGTATTCACGCAGATGGCGATAATAAGAAAAACTTATATTTTAATAATTTACTTCCTGAAAGATTTGATAGAAAGCGCAAATACGCTCTTGGTAAAACTTCTGGAAAGGCAAACATTCAAAAAAATCTTGAACAGCTGGGATTAACTCTTGATAAAAAAGACTTAATCAAGGTTACACAAAGAGTCATTGAGCTTGGAGATAAAAAACAAAGAGTTACCATAGAAGACCTTCCATATATTATTTCTGATGTTTTAGACACCTATAGATCTAAAAACCTAGTAATTGTTAAATCATATGTTCTAACCCATGCTATGGGCTTAAAGCCAACTACATCAATTTCAATTGAAATTGATGGAGAGGTCTTTGAGGCAAACTCTTCTGGAGATGGACAATTTGACGGATTTATGAATGCGCTTCAAAAAGTTTATAAAAAGAAAAAAAAGATCCTGCCTAAACTTACTGACTATGCTGTCATAATTCCACCTGGAAGCAATTCAGACGCTTTGTGCGAAACCTCAATAACATGGAAAAATAAAAATAAAGAATTTATTACAAGAGGATTAGATTCTGATCAAACAGTTTCTGCTATTAAAGCAACTGAAAAAATGTTAAACATCATATAAACAATTAATTAAATGAAATTAAATATAGCTCTGTTAGCTGGTGATGGAATAGGTCCAGAAGTTATAGAACAAGCAGTAAAAGTTTCAAACGCTGTTGCAATAAAATTTAATCATGAAATCAATTGGATTCCGGCCTTAACTGGAGCAGCTGCAATCGAAGCAGTTGGTGAACCTTATCCTGACGAAACTCATAAAATTTGCATGAATGCGGATGCTGTATTATTTGGAGCTGTTGGTCATCCAAGATTTGACAATGACCCTTCAGCAAAAGTTAGGCCCGAACAAGGCCTTTTAAAAATGAGAAAAAAATTAGGTCTTTTTGCAAACGTTAGACCGACTTTTACATTTCCAGATTTGATTGATAAATCTCCTTTAAAAAGAGAGAGAATTGAAGGCACTGATTTAGTCTTTTTAAGAGAATTGACTGGGGGAATTTATTTTGGAGAAAGAGGGAGATTAGACAATGGAAATACAGCTTTTGACACCTGTACTTACACTAGAGAAGAGATAATAAGATTAGCAAAAAAAGGTTTTGAACTTGCAATGAAAAGATCAAAAAAGCTATGTTGCGTTGACAAAGCAAACGTTTTAGAGACCTCTCGATTATGGAGAGAAACTGTTCAGTCCATGGAAAAAGATTATCCTGAGGTTTCTGTTTCATATGAATTTGTTGATGCTGTAGCGATGAGGTTAGTTCAATGGCCTAACAGCTATGATGTTCTTATAACAGAAAATCTTTTTGGAGATATTTTAACTGATGAAGCCTCTGTTATATCAGGATCAATGGGGCTTATGCCTTCTGCGTCCGTAGGAACTGAAACTTCTTTATTTGAACCAATACATGGATCTTATCCCGAGGCTGAAGGTAAAGACACAGCAAACCCTTTAGCTACCGTACTATCTGCTGCAATGATGTTTGAAGATGCATTTGGATTAATTGAAGAAGCAAAAGGCATAAGAGATGTTGTAAATAAATCTCTTTCGCAGGGATATGTTACTGAAGATCTTTCAAATGGAGACAAATCTTATAAAACTAGTGAGGTTGGAAATTGGTTAGCCTCACACCTATAAAAAAAAATTATATTTATGAATAAAATTTTAATTACAATAACTTTTCTTCTTATATCTTGTGGAAAAGAAAGCGTAGTAGAATCTATAACGACAGTAGTTGAAACAAAAATTATAGCTGCTACAGAAACCATATCAATAGAAACCACATCAACAGAAACTATAGATTCAGCTATTGCTAAAGGGTATGGGGGAGTTATTTGTAATAAACCACTATATGCTTCTTCGGATGCACTCTATAGGCCAGAAGCTTTTTCAAAATCAGGAGGATATGAATATCATGTTTTTGGATGGCAATTAGATGAAGGATTTAAAAATAGATGCGTAAATATATACGAAGGAGTCTCGGGAGCTGACAAGCAATTAGTTGAAGATGTTTTACTCGCAGGATCAGAAAGACTAGGGCAGATAGTTCCTATAAATTTGACCGTTGTTTTTGGAGGGGTCTCTAATATGGATGATGTCAATGCTAACTGGAATGCTTTAAAACTATCTTATAGTGGACTTGAATTAGGTCCGCCAGATTCTGATTATTATGTAGCAGCAGCGGGTGTTGACTGGGAAAGCATCCATAATGGGGGTCAAGGAGAAATTTCTCAAGCTGTTTATAGAGACCTTGTAAGAGGACGAAAAACTATCTATCATGAGTTTTTCCATATTCATCAAAATTCTCATAAATATTATTTTGAAGAAACTAAAACATTTGGATGGAATGAAACGCAAATTAAAAGTTTAAGAGACAGCAAAACATCTATTCCTTTAATTGGGCCAGTATGGATTGAAGAAGGTGGAGCTGAGTTTGCGGGGCAATATCTTTCAGGGAAAAAAAGATGGATTGATTATAAGGCGCAAATGATTGATTATTTAGATGAGGCAAGAAGTGTTATCTCAGATGCAAAAACCAGAAATGACATTGTTTCTTTGAAGGACTATGAAAATGGAGAGGCTATTGGAGATCTTGAATCTACAGCAAATCCAACAGGAGTATCAAGAGAGAAGGCGTATCAGTATTCAGCTGGAGCCCTAGCTCATATTTATGCTATTGAAAGTGGACTGACAACTTTAGATAAAATTATTATTGATTATTATAAAGATTTAGCTGAACTTGAAAGGGAACATCAAGGGGAAGGATACAAGTATTCTTTTAAAAAGCACTGGAGCATAGAACTGGATGATTTTTATAAAGAATTTAATGCGTTCATGTTGAAATCTAGAGAGGAGCAAATCGCTATTTTAAAGCTAAGTTAATCTTCGCTAGGTACAATTAAATTAATAGCTTTTTCTTCAACAGAAACAACCAATTCAGAGCTGTTGATTAAGAAATGCTCTCCATCCATTTGGATATTAAAGTGGCTTTTAGATAAGTTTTTAATTTTAATAATTTTGATTTGAGACCTTTCAAGTGATGGACTGTTAATGTCAATTTTAAATAAAATAAAAAATAAAAAATTAATTATTTTAAAAATGGATGTTTTTTTTAATAAAACTAAATCTAACAGTCCATCTCCGCATATAGCCTTAGGGGTTATTGAAAGATTATATCCTTGTTGATTTAGATTTGAAATCATTAGCATGAAAGGAGTCACTTTTTTCTGATCATTAATTTCAAATTTATTGTACTTGAATTTTGAAATAGCCATTATAGAAGCTCTTAAATAAGAGTGAAAGCCATGAGTTTTTTTCATGATATATTGTTTTATAAATTCTGCTTCAAAACCAATTCCCATATTTCCGATGAAGTAATTGTTGTTTGCTTTTCCAACATCGATCAATTGAATGTTATTTGAAATAATTGTTTTAAGGCAATTCTCTATATGTTTAGAAATTTTAAAATGCCCTGCTATTCCATTTCCTGAACCAATAGGAATAATTCCTAAGGAAATCGAGGAACCAACTAATAGGCCTCCCACTTCACTTATAGTACCATCTCCTCCACAAGCAATTATCGAATTTACATTTTCAAGAATTCCTTTTTTTGTTAGCTTAAGCGCATGTCCTTTATATTTAGTTTGAAAAATAAAAATATGCTCTTGACGAGTTTTAAAAAAAGCATAAATTTTTGATTTAAGTCTATTTAATTTTTCAGAATTATGGAGATTAATTATAAAATATATTTTAATTTCTCTCATAGTTACATTTTTCCAGAGATTATTCTATTAAAATAGTCTTGAAGAAACATGCTGCCCTTTTTTTCTATTTCATTCATCGATTCATTTCGATTTTCTATAAGATTTTTATCTAGATTTTTATCTTCAACATTATAAAAACCAGTCGCTTTTTTGCCATCATGAATACATATATATTTATCATTCATAATAAAGTAAACTCCTCCTCCGAAATAATTAATAACATATGATTTATCATCTTTCTCAGAGATTAAACTTCTTCCCCAGCTTCTAAAAGGTTTTTTATAGCCAATTAGATCTGCAACTGTTGGATATATATCCATGTGACTAGTTAATCTTTTGTCAACACCAATTAAATCGCTTTCTGGCCTATAAATCATTAATGGATTAGCAAAACGGTTAATAGTTTTTTTATAAAAAGGATAAAAAGTTTGATTCCCATGGTCTGCTGTAAAGATGAAGATGGTGTTTTTAAACCAACTAGAGCTTTTGCTTTCTTCAAAAAAACGTTTTATTGAAAAATCAGTATATCCTACGCATTGATGGATTTTAAGGGACCCCGCTTTAAATTTCCCCGTATATTTTTTAGGAATTATATATGGATCGTGTGAAGTTAAAGTAAAAACCGTGCTTAGAAAAGGTGACTTTTTTTTATCTAATTCCAATTTCATATATTTCAAGAATGGCTCATCCCATATCCCCCAATATCCATCAAATTCAGTATCATCATTAAAATCATCACGACAATAATAATGATTAAATCCAAGTGTATTTGAAAACCCAAGATACCCCATTGTTCCATTAGCAGCACCATGAAAAAAAGATGTATCGTAATTTAAATCATTAGCAACAGAAACTATAGATTCAACATTCTGTTTAGAGTATCCTGAAGAAGCATAAGAGACCTCAAAAGAAGGTATTCCGGCAAGAATAGAGGGCATTCCATGAATTGATTTTCTGCTTGTTGCAAATGAATTTGAAAAGACAAGGCTGTGTTTTGAAAGTGAATCTAAAAAAGGGGTATAGCTTATATATTCAGCTATTTTATTTTCTCTATTCATAGATCCCCAGTATTCTCGCCCCATACTTTCTAAAATAAAAATAACAATATTTGGCCTGAAATCTGAACTGGATTTATATTTTTTTATAGGATTAAGTAACTGAATTAATTCTTCATCTTTAAATTGATTTCTTTTTTTAAATTGATTTTGATTTAAGGTTCTGATAATTGTAAAAGGAGAATTTAAAACTACATCAGCATGTAACGGATTGTCAACATGATCCATTGCATCAATTAATGTTATTGGCCTAGTGCTTTTATTAAACCCTCCCCCCCTAGCTCCCATTATTGAAAATGCAACTACACTTATAAAAAAAACAACAGAGGCAAAAATGTATTTTTTAATATCAACAGTTTTAGTTGGGAAAACCTTGACTTTTTTATAAAGAAAAATCCAAAAAGTAAACAATAAAATAAATATAATAAGCAGATTTAAATAGCTATATAAAAAATGAAAAATCAATATTTTTTTATTTGTTTCAAATTCAATCACTTCAAAAAAATTACTCATTATTCTATTTAAATTAAATCGATAATATGCAAAATCAATAAAATTTACCACCATACCTATACCGTTAAAGATAAAGTAGGCAGAAAACAGTATTTTTTGATATAATTTTGAAGTTGTTTTTACCCACGGAAGTATAGATAAAAGGATAAAAATTAAGTTTGTATAAACTATAGCCGAGCTGTCAAATCGAAGACCATAATAACTTAGCTCTAATATTTTTTTAAACGAATTTAAATTTAAAATATCATTATTAAAATATATAAAAAGAAATCTAAAAATGATATAATAAATAAAGACTAAAGTAATTCTATATGTTAATGCTTTTATTTCTTGAACCCTATAATTCATAAACAGAAAGTATCTTTTTTAACTTCTTTATTTACTCATGAAATAAGAAGATATAACTGCCGCTATTCCAGCAATAAAAATAAGCTCTTTATTTTCAATTAGAAAATCAAACAATGTAAGGACAACACCAAGTGCAACTAAAAAAAAACCAATGTTCTTTAAGATATATTTCATAATCTATTTTAGTGTAAATTTAGTATAAATACAGATAAGAAATATTTTTACTCGAACTGTAAATCCATCTTACTTTTTACGTTGTTAATAGTCTATTTTTAATTTTGGTTTATTGGCTCGAATCAAGCCTCTTCTCAAATAAGGATAAATAATGGTTTTGTCCCAATAAAATATTGTAAAACCATTTGAATGATCAACTTTATATCCATTTTTAATAAAATAATTTGAGTATAATTTATAATCATTTTTACTATGATAAGTGCAAAATGCTATTTGCATTTTCTTTGAATTTTCGATTATTTTAGACAGTCCTAAAACGACTTCTTTTTCTGCCCCATCTACATCAATTTTTAAGAAATTAATTTTTTTTTCTTTAAAAAAAGAATTGCCGTTTACCGTAGTATCTGAATCGTAATTAGATAGTTTTTTATTTACTATAGTCACTTTTTCTTTATTTTTTTCAAAAGTCGCTTTTAAAGGCTTAATCCAAGCATTATCACTTTCAAATAAATATACGTGTTTAACTTTATCAATTATGTCTAAAGAAAAATTTCCTTCAGCACATCCTATGTCTACAACAATAGAATTTTTATTGACATTAAAATCATTAGTTAAATATCTATGGGGGCTATCATTGTCTTGCTCTATAAGTAATTGTTTAAAAGCCTTTTTAATTCTTTTTTTTGACCAATTTTTTTTAAAATATAATTTCTTTCTTTCTTTTAGAAAAACATAATTTAATTTTTTTTCTTTGTCAACGAAAACATCAATATTTTTATCTCTATACTTAAAAATATAATTATATGGAAAAATTTCAAGTTTATTATTGGAAAGAAATCGTGTTATTTTTTTAACTTCTTTGTCTTCAGAATCTTTGTAAGAATTTAAAATCTGTTTTTTTAAAAACCTTTTCCAAATTAAAGTTCTTAGAGTTTTTGGAACCAAGACTCTATATATAAATAATTTGTTTAAGACATTGATTAACATCTTTAAAATATAAGCATATTTCTCTAGAAATAGAAAATTTAAATTGATTAAAAGGCTTTATCTAGAATGGGTTTAATTAAATTTAATCAAAAAAAGGTTTAAAATAAATGAAAATTATTTTTAAATATTTTATTGGTCTATTTTTTTTGTTGGTTGCCCTATATTTTTCAGGACCTCGACCTAGGCCCCCTAATTTAATTAAGCCGTTTCCTCAAATTTCCGCCACTTTAGATGAAATTTCCGATTGGGTTGATCAAAAAGAAAAACTTTACGACAATATAAAACACGACAATGAGTCAAAAATTATTTTTGCAGACTCTATCCGTAAAAAAACAAAATATAGTATTGTTTATTTACATGGTTTTTCAGGAAGCGCTGAAGATGGAGCTCCAGTTCATGAACAAGTCGCAAAGGCTTTAGGGTTTAATTTATACCTTCCTAGATTATTTGCTCATGGATTAAATGAAAGCGAGCCTTTACTAAATTATTCAGGAGAAAAATCATTAGACAGCGCAAGGGAAGCCATTGCGATTGGGAAAATTTTAGGAGAAAAAGTAATTCTTATGGGAACTTCTACTGGATGTACTTTAGCTTTAACACTAGCTGATGATCATGATATTGCCGCGTTAGTAATGTACTCTCCAAATATACGTATTACTCATCCTTTAGATTTTATAGCCACAACACCTTGGGGGTTAAACCTGATTCGTCAAATTGAGGGGGGTAATTATCACTTAATGGATGATCTAAATACTAACCCTTATAAAACGCAATATTGGACATACAGGTATCGTTTAGAGGCAGTAGTAGAGATGCAAAAATTATTAGAAACAACCATGATTCCTTCAACTTTTAATAAGGTAAAAGTCCCTGTTTTTTCTGGGTTTTATTATAAAAATGAAATTGAACAGGATCTAGTAGTATCAGTTTCTGCAATGAAAGAGATGTTTCAGCAGCTTGGCACACCTAAGCATTTAAAAGAAGAAAAAGCATTTCCAAATGCTGGCATCCATGAAATAGCTTGCTGGATTGTCACTAAAAACCATTCAGAGGTAAGAGAAGCGACCTTAAATTTTTTAAATCGTGTACTAGAGACGCGACAGAACAAATCTGTAATTCATTAAATAACAAGATTTTATAAAGCTCTATATTCGCTAGTTACTAACTTATTGAAAGTTTAATAATTTTTCCGTTCTTATTTAGTTTAAATGCATCTAGATAAAATAATCATCGTTTTCTAAATTTACAATTTCAAAAAAAGACATTAATCTTTTAGATCAATTGAATTAGAAAGACTGAACTTACTCAAGAAAGGTGTTGCTGTGATTAAATTTGCTTAAATTATAGGAGTAAACTAAATATTTATGAATTGGAAATGTAAACACACATGGAATAGAGCGAGAATAAATACTTTATGGTGTTTATTAGGGTGTTCTGTTGGAGATTTTTTAACAATATTTTATTTCCAAAATGTAGAACACTATTGGAGTATATTTCAAGTAATGAGTTTTGCAATGATAAATGGGTTGTTAACTTCTATTATTTTAGAAACAATGATTCTTCTAAAACAAATGACTTTTAAAACTGCGCTAAAAACGGCTTTGGGTATGAGTTTTATATCAATGATAGCAATGGAATTATCTATGAATATTACTGATATTATATTAACAGGAGGCGCAGTAATAACATTATGGTCAATACCTCTAATGTTGTTTATGGGATTCATAACGCCACTTCCGTATAACTACTGGAGATTAAAAAAGTATAATATAAGTTGTCATTGAATTTAAGCTTATCGAAGAAGAGGCGCCCGTGATATATGATAAATTATCCTAAAAATTGACCAAGAAAAAATCCAAGAAAAAAAGCAATTAAAACTAAAACCCTTAATTCTACTCCAAGAGATTTAGCGATATCATCTATAAATTGAAGTATTTTTTCTTTTAAATCTTTTAAATCCATATTGTAAAGGTAAAATAAATTTTAAAGAAAACACCAGTGCTTGCTTAAGTAAGATATTCCTTTGGGTTGGATGCCAAGCATAAAACTAGTACTTTTTAAGGGTAAATTTATGTTTAAATCAGTATTGGTGGGGGGCTTTATTTAATGTTTTAAACCCGCCTTTTTTGCAACATAGAAAGTAAAATGAAATTAATCTATTTTAATTAAATAAGTTTTTAATTACCTTTAATAATCTAAAGTATCTTCTATGACTCAACTTTATTTAATGGGAACAATTTACACCATACTTGGAGTAGTTCACTTTACTCATACAGGGTTTTATAGGCCTTTAATGCCTAAATTCATGCCAGCTCATGATTTATTAATTTTTCTTAAGTGGTCTAGCAGAAATTGTTCTACGAATAGGACTGTTTTTCCCACAAACCAGAAGTTATGCTCTGTGGGGTATAATAGTTATGTTAGCTCTTTTTTTATCAGTTCACATTAATATGTTGTTCCCGGCGAATCAATTAGGTATCTCTTCTTGGATTCTTTGGTTAAGGCTGCCAATTCAATTTGCTTTGATGTATTGGTCTTATAAAAATTTACCCCTCTTTGGTGTTTAATCCAAAGAAAGATGGTCTTTATTAAAATCGTTTTGTTTTTTTAAAATTGGACAAGAGTCAATATGTGCTCCCATAATATATCCTGTACTAGTAAGAAATTCCTTTGTTATTTCACCTCCAGTAAATTTAAATGTCTCTTTAAACAATATCACACAATTATAAAGGCTTAATTTAGAATTATTTATAATTTCAAGCCAAGATTTAAAAGAGTCGTATTTTATTTGTAATTCTAATATTTTTCTTGCATTAAATATTATAGCATTTATCTTTAATTTATTTCTAATAATTCCTGAGTTAGATAGTAAGCGGCTAATATCAGCTTCATTGTAATTAGCAACTTTTCTAACATCAAAATCAGAAAAGGCTTTTCTGAAATTATCTTTCTTATTTAATATTGTTGTCCAAGATAATCCTGCTTGGTTAATTTCTAAAATTAATCTGCCAAACAATTCATTGTCAGAGTCTATCTTAAAACCATAATGAGTGTCATGATAAACTCTATGAATATTATCTTCCGGTAAATTTTTAACATATTCACAGTAAGATCTTGGCTTCTCCAATCAGTTTAAAGTTTATTTTTTCTTTTATACTTTTTATATTTTCCATACTTTTTAATTACGGCTTTATGCTCTTCATTAATTGGGCCCCACTTGTTCTCTATCTTAGTTCCTTCGTTAAAATTTGATTTAAGTATTTTAAAAATTTTTTTAGACAAGTCAATTGCTTCACTTGCATTTTCTTCAATCTCAAATGCAGTTTTTATTGTTGGATTTTTTTCGTACTCTTTTAAATGCGTATAATATACTTTTTCAATTTTTTTAATTAAAAGGATCATGCTCAGCGCTCCATCTTTTCGACGAGCTTCGTTATGTAAGTTTTCATTCGACCTTCCTAATTCATTTTCTTTTTGTGGGTTATTGAAATCGGCATCAATAGATTTAATTCCTGACCTTCCCTCTATCATTTTCTTTTGTTGTATCGCTTGTAAAAGCGGGTTACTTTTAGTATAAACTTCTTCCCTTTTATCCCACTTTTGATGATCAAGCTCCATTTCCCCACAACCTTCTCCAAAATCGACTTCTTCAACACTGAAGTCTTCACCAAAATCAACGATTTTTAGTTTGTAATTAGCTCCAGAATTAACTAATTCCCATTTTCCCTTACTATTTGCTTCAAAACTGACAAGTCTTATTTTTAAATCTGAGCCCTTATCAAGTATCTTTACTTTATAATTTTCTCCAGATTCAACAAATTCTATTTTTCCAAAAACTTCACATCCCTTTTGTGATATAAGAAAAAACGGAACAAATAGTAAAATAAAAAATAGCTTTTTCATTGGTTTATGATTTCTTAAATATAGTAAGTTTTCTATTACTATAAAGTAAAGCTCTTTTCTTGTTATGCGGAAACTGATTAAACCTACTGAAGAAGATAGCCCTTTTGCTTAGGGCTTATTTTTATTAAAAATATGAAATCCAAAAAATATAAAAGTAAATATAAGTGAGCCTAATCCAAGGAAATGAAAAAACTCTGGTTCTGCTCCAACAAAATCACCTTTTATCCTTGCCACATAAGTCATCGCAAACACAATACCAACATAATAAAAATATATAAAATGATAAATAGGCTTGATGATTTTATCAATAACCAAAGGATAGGCTATAATGATTAGATAAGCTAAAAATCCTCCTGTAATTTTAACCGGTATTATTGGGAGATTATTTAATTTAACTGATAAGGCAAGAAAAATAAAATGAATTAAGTGTAATACACAAAAAATATTGACTGCATTTTTAGTATCCTTTAACTCTATGTTTTTTATGAAAGCTTTTGTAAATAGATAAAAACAGTATACGTATACAATAAGAGACAATCTTCCAGAATATCTTGCTGCATATCTAAACACGTTTCCTAAATCAAATTTGGTAATAAAAAAATAACAGAAAATAAGCAGCTCTATTATTACCCCTAAGAATAGAAACTTCCAATAAGACAAATAAAGTTTAATTGATTTAAGTATTTAATGTAAACACCTCATGTAAGAGGATTAGAAATGCATGTACTTGCTAAACAAGAAATGCCTGTGGTGAACAAAAAACCCTTTGACAAGAAGCATTACTTAATTAAAGTTCTTTCACTTATTTTTCTTATTCTTTAGATAATGATTCCAGTAATAATCTTTTGATGCAAGCTTTTTGGAAGTCTACGTTCTGAATTTTTTTATTAATCTTGTTTTTTAGAAAACTTGACTGCCGTTAAAAAAGAGAAGTATTTAGCGGTAATCTGAAATTAATTTTCGATTTTATGCTGAAGTTATTTCTTTTAAATAAGAATATGGGCTAGTAGCCATGAATCTTATTACTTAGGAGGCTAATAATTTATCCTAATCTTACTATTGTACTATTTATCAGAAAATGTATTGTTTAAAGTTTAATATTATATTGCACTAATTAAATAGCCAATAGCTATACCTAACAGGAACATTATACCGACTTTTCCGGTAAAAAGCCATTTAAAGTTTTTTTCCCAACTATCAGGAATATAATTTTTATTCTCATCTTCAGTTAATCCTTTAGATGTAGCATAAACAGCATACATATAAACGGAGGCTAATAACGCAGCAGTAAAAATTAATGTATATAAAATTTCTTTCATTCTATCTATTCTTTATTAATTAAGTATAATCATTTAATCTTATGATTTTTTAGTTGTTTTTAAATATATTTTACTATACTCTTTATTTGTAAAATACTATTAAAGAGTATAAATTACAAAAAAATTATAATTTTCATTAAATAATTTAAGTAAAAAATTATTTTAAAATAAAAAAAGGTGGTAATTAAGGGGAATAAAGACTCTTTAGAACTGCATTTTCGAGTAGAATTTACCTCTCGAAGACGAAAATTATTGATTAAAAACTAGATCGACTGAATATGTTTTTTAAACCGACCATTGAAATCTCTAGATCTACTTCTTTTCTTTTCAGCTAAAAATTGATCTTTAGTATAATACCTTCCATTGATATAAATAGACTTTATGCCCTCAGGAAATTCAACATGATTAAGACTCCTGTACATTAATAAAATTAATTAAGTTTTAAATTTAAGAAAAAATTTTATTAAAATATCATAAAATATTAATTAACAATACTGTTAAGATACTTCAAGCTGACATTGTTTTCATTATTTCTATAACTCAAATAAATAATTTTAATTAAAAAATAGTTGTATGTTGTTTAAATACAGTTTATTTCTTTAAAAACAATGTAATTAAAAAATAATAACCTATATTTGCAAAATAATTTAAAATAATTTTTTATGAGTACTAATAATGGAACTGTTAAGTTCTTTAACAATGCAAAAGGTTTTGGATTTATCACTAATGATAGTGGTAATGACGTATTTGTTCATGCGAACAACTTGAGTGATCAAATAACCGAAGGAGATAAAGTAAGCTATGACGTAGAAGAAACCCCTAAAGGTTTAAGCGCTATAAACGTGAAATTATCTGATTAATTAACTCTTGATCTAAAAAATTTACCCTGCTATTTATTATAGTGGGGTTTTTTATTCTATATATTTAATGCAAATTAGGACGGGGATGTAGCTCAGTTGGCTAGAGCGCTTGACTGGCAGTCAAGAGGTCGTGGGTTCGACTCCCATCTTCTCCACAAGTGTTTCCTGCGTAACAGGTGCAATTGAAAAAGTAGTTACAGCATAAAGTTAGTCAAATTCTTGGCACTCATTTGGCACTAATCTATTTTACCTAGAAAATGCGGCCAACTAACCCACCCTTTATTACTATAAACGTTATGTACTGCAGTCGGTATGTTATTAGGTTTTTCATTTGATTTACAATGATTCGTCCATTCTCTTTGATTTTTAATTCCTTTATGTCCATATATATATAACTATTCTTTACCTAGAAAATCTGCCCATCCTTTCCATTGATCTTTATATTTTCGATATGGTTTATAGGGTATATCATTAGGTTTCTTTCTTTCTTTAATTGCATTAAACCACTGTTGTTGCGTTTTAGCATTTGTTTTTTTGCAAAGACCTTTGCCTCTTCAAATGTTTTATTTTGATCCGCGACCCTTCCAGTACCAAGCCAATATCCTAAAGAATTAAAAACTCTTATTGAGAAAAGAAATAAATTATATATTGAAACTAATCGTAAGCAAGAATTAGTTGACGAGCCA
>Ga0115002_10005528_pt1 | contig 14873 bp, 11 predicted proteins | sample ArcticOcean_MG_C_8_FD_89576 | JGI IMG/M metagenome (GOLD analysis project Ga0115002, IMG submission 89576) | Marine microbial communities from western Arctic Ocean - ArcticOcean_MG_CB11_86 | ecosystem: Environmental > Aquatic > Marine > Oceanic | place: Arctic Ocean: Canada Basin | collected... | reverse complement strand
GTTTTGTTGGCATTAAATACGTTGGCGTTGGGCAAAGAGGCGATTGTGTCGCGTGGGGAATTGGTGGAGATTGGTGGGTCGTTTCGCATTCCGGACATTATGAGTCGCAGTGGGGCGGTGATGGTGGAGGTGGGAACGACGAATCGCACACATTTGAAAGATTTTGAGACGGAGGTGACGGATGAAACGGGTGCGATGTTGGTTGTGCATACGAGTAATTATAAGGTGATGGGTTTTACGGCGGCTGTTGCTTTGGAGGATTTGGTGGCTCTGGGGCAGGAAAAGGGGGTTGCAACGATTCACGATTTGGGTGGGGGTGTGTTGGTGGACTTGCGGGAATATGGATTGCCGTATGAACCGCTTGTTTCTGATAGTGTGAACGCGGGGATCGATGTGGTGACGTTTAGTGGGGATAAGGTTTTGGGTGGGCCTCAGAGTGGGATTTTGGTAGGGAAGAAAGATGCGATTGAACAGATTCGGAAGAATCCATTGATGCGTGCTTTGCGGTGTGATAAGTTGACATATGCTGCGCTTGAGGCGACGTTGAAATTGTATCTCAATCCTGGGAGGTTGCGCAAAGCACATCCCACGCTGCGGATGTTGACGGAGTCTGTGTCTGTTTTAAAACGGCGGGGACGACTATTGGTGAAAAAATTGGAGACGGTTAAGGGTATTCAGGTTGCGCTGGTGGATTCCAAAGCGCAAACGGGCAGTGGGGCTTTGCCCTTGGAAGAGATTCCGAGTGTGGCGGTGGCCATTGCGTGTGATGGGTTGGATGGTTTGGCCGCACAATTGCGAAGAAACGATCCCCCCATTGTGGGATATGTTCGGGATGATCGATTTCTATTGGATGTGCGCACGCTTTGGCCTGATGATTTGAAGGTTGTGGTGGATGCGATTCAAAAAATTTATTTTCAGAAATGAGTTTTCGGGTGTGGCTTTCTGCTGTTGATGAGGTGGAAGGTATAAGGTGAATTTGGGTAAGGAGAAACTACCATGACAACAGAAGAGAATGTTGGCATCTTTCAACTGAATCTGGAAATCCAACTCGGTGGTCTCAATAAGTCCGAACTCATCGAGGCGCTCGCGAGGGAAGCGATCTCAATGAACGTCTCAGCAGAAAGGCTTTTCGCCAGCGATTATTTCACGACCTCTGAGACGCAATATTCCGTGACGATCGTCGAACTTACCGTCTGTGATCTTGGGTTCCCTCGGGGCGCAACCATTGCCGAGGTCTATGAAAGATCGGGCCAGCTCGGTCTTGCTCTCTGCCCACTTGAACTGGGCCCCCACCTGAGATTGCAATATCTTGATCAGCCTGAAGGCCATTGGGGAAAGCCTGTTCGACAACACCAAGCGCCATACGGTTCCACCACGATAGCGTCGGAGATTCTAACTGAAGACGACGATTTTCCAAAGGGCTTCTATCTGAGGCGAATCGAGGGTGTGTTGTGGTTGCGCGGATATCGTTCTTGGTCCGGGCACGTTTGGGAGCCTGATGATCATTTTGTCTTTGTAGAGGACAAGGCCTCAGCAGTCCCCAAGCGCGTTTCCTTATGACGTAGGAGGCAATTCTTAACCGCACGAGAGGAATTTATGGTTGGATATATGGATATATAAGTGTAAGGGCGTTGATTCAGTAGTAATCTGTGTTTTTTTGTGGTAGGGATGCGCGTTGTCAATAAATGAATCTATCTCGTCAATTGAACTGAAGGATTTTATGCCACACGTTATTATTGGAACTGCAGGACATATTGATCATGGCAAAACAGCGTTGGTGAGGGCACTGACGGGTATTGAGACGGATACATTGCCAGAGGAACAAAGCCGGGGTGTGACCATTGATATTGGTTTTGCCTATTGGAAAGACGATGTCACGATTATTGACGTGCCGGGTCACGAGCGGTTTGTGAAGAATATGGTCACGGGTGTGTGTACGGTTGACTTGGCCTTGTTTGTGGTGGCGGCTGATGATGGTGTGATGCCTCAAACGCGTGAGCATTTGGGCATTTTGAGTTTGTTGGGTGTGTCGCGTGGCATTGTGGTGTTGACGAAGGCCGATTTGGTAGAACAAGAGTGGTTGGAGTTGGTGACTGAGGAATTGGGAGACTTGTTTGAGGGTACGTTTTTGGCAGGTGCTCCGATTATGCCTGTGTCGTCTATTACGGGGCTGGGTATTGATGCATTACGCACGTTGGTGGAAGAAACGATTGGAGAGATTACCGAGCGACCCGATCGCGGTATTTTTCGGTTGCCGGTGGATCGTGTTTTTTCGGTACAAGGATTTGGTACGGTTGTGACAGGCACGGTCATTTCGGGGTCGGTTAAGCCGAAAGATGAAATTGAGTTGTTGCCCGCTGGCAAAACGGTTCGTGTGCGGGGTGTGCAAACGCACAGTAAAGATGTGGGTGAAGCCTTTGTGGGGGCTCGGGCTGCCTTGAACTTGAATGGGGTGGAAGTGCATGAGGTGACGCGGGGTGATATCTTGGCGCAGGCGGGATATTTTAAATCGACGTATATGATTGATGCACGTTTGCACTTGTTGCCCGATGCGCCGTCGGTGGTGAAAAATCGAACGCGGGTGCATTTGCATTTGGGGCCGAGGGAAGTGCTTGCTCGAGTGATTTTACTCGAAGGGGATGAGATGCATCCGGGGGAGTCTCAATTGGTGCAGTTGCGTTTGGAAGAAGCGGGTGTGGCGGCGCGTGGAGATCGTTTTGTGATTCGACGATACTCACCCGTGCAGACTTTGGGTGGGGGGGTGGTGCTGGATCCGCAACCTGTGAAGCATCGGCGTCTCAAAGAAGATGTGAATGCGGCACTTCAAGATTTGGAGCATGATGATCTTACGGAAATTTTAGAAGCCCGTTTGAAAGCGGCTGGTTTGGAACCGCGAACGGTGAATGCGTTGGCCGCTGAGATGGGCATCGCCGATGCAGATATTGGCGCGCGTTTGAAAACTTTGGTTGCGGTGGGCAATGTGATCGCATTTTCTGTCTCTGGGCGTGACTACTATGCGCATCAAAATTGTTGGGCTAAGTTACAGGAAGGCATTGAACGTGGGCTGGCTAAATTTCATCAGGCAAACCCCCTGAGGCAGGGTGCACGCCGAGAAGAATTGAGAGTGTTGGTGGATGATCGTCCAGCGCCTGAGTTTTTTGAATATGGTGTGGTTTACCTCATCGAACAGGGAACGATTACCAGTGCAGACTCCTTGCTCAGTTTAAGTTCTCATACAATCTCATTGTCGCCAGAACAAGAAAGTATCCGTGGTCAGATTCTTCCTCTATTGCAAGAAGGAGGCACGTCTCCAACAGATTTGAAGGCTTTGCCAGAAGCATTGGGGCAAGATGCCAAGGTTGTTCAAGATGTGGTGGCTGCAATGCAAGCAATGGGTGATTTGGTGCGGATGGATGATACCTTGCTGTTTCACTTGGATGTGATCGCAGATGTTGAAGAAAAATTGGTGGCCTATTTGCAATCAGAATCAGAAATTGATGTGGCCAAATTTCGCGATTTGGTGGGCACCACGCGTAAATACGCTGTGCCGATGCTGAACTATTTCGATACCAAAGGTACTACGATACGGCAGGGCGATGTTAGAATCTTGGGGAAGTGAGGGTGCAACCTTGACAGGGGTATGGAATCCCTTTAAGTTTTAAGCTTATTGCCGAATAAGGGCGAGGGACATGTGTAAGTATGACTTCTGAAACAGTTAATGAGGCCTCAATGAAACACAAATCGATGATTGGGATTTTGAAATATTTCGCAGGATTGGTTATCTGTTTCTGTCTCTTGGCTCAGGCAGATGCGCGAAAGGAATGGCATATGGCAGAACTTAAAGTTTCCGTTGATGGCAAGTCGATAGACTTACCTGTTGCTCGCCAAGGTGATGAGATTTTTGTTGCTTTGGACGATTTTTGTGCAGAGGTAAACGCTGAGGCCAAGACATTAGAAGACGGTGGCCCATTGGCTGTGTGTCGTGAGGACTTGTGTATTCCGTTGAATGTATCGGGCACGGAAGATACGTTGACTGTGGATGGTGTGTTATTTGGGCGATTGGCTGCTTTTGGTGAACCTTTGGGACTCAGCTGGGCACAGAACAATGGATCGCTTGCGGTTATATCTGGACAAGCGGTCTCGGGTTTGGGCATTGGGAATACACCGCCTTCGTTTACAATTCCCGACTTATACACGGGTGCATCGGTATCGCCGTCGGACTATCTGGGTAAAAAGACGGTATTTTATATGTGGGCATCGTGGTGAGGTTGCCGGGGTCAACTGCCTGGATGGCAGTCTTTTTTTGAACAACACAAAGACAACGTGAATGTGGTGGTGATTGCACAAGACGCACAAGGGGCTGAAGTTGCCAAACCTTGGGTAGAAAAGGCCGGGGCAACGTATCGGGCTTTGTTGGATCAGCACAATTTTATTGGCAAGGCCTATAATTTGAAGTTTGTGCCTGTCGCTATTGTGTTGGATGAAGCGGGCAAATTGGCCCGTGCGGTTGGCAATGTGAATATTGACAATGATGACTTTCGTGCAGAGTTGACGGCGTGGGCAAAAACGGGAGTGGTTCCCAAGGCCTGGATTGATGCTGACACGCAGGAGAAACCGCACGCGTTAACGGCTGATGAACAAGAGGCAGATGCGCGGTTTCAGTTGGCGATTGTGTTGTTGGCAAATGGCAAAAAAGAGGGCGCCATTGCAGAACTTCAAAAAGCATTTCAGTTGGACCCTCAAAATTGGTTGATTCGCAAGCAGTTGTGGGCCATTGAAACGCCTGAAGCGTTTTATAGTGGCAATGTGGATTATGGGTGGCAGAAGGAACAGATGGCACGGGAGAAGGTGGCATTAGAAGGGCAGAAGTAAGAAGGTCTATAGGTCACAACTCGTAGGTCAATGGCAGAATGGTTTTTTATTTAATGAATAGGAGTGGGTGGGTATGAAGTGGCGAGACAATGCAAAGCGGTTGACGCAGTTGGTTAGTTGCGGTGGTTGAGCATCTAAACTCGATCCAGCGGTGCTGGATCTTATTTTAAAAGATTTGCCTAAGGTGAGTCATCCCGACTTGTTAGTGGGGTTGGGTACGGCTGATGATGCGGGTGTGTTTCGCATTACACCGGAGATTGCATTGATCCAAACGGTGGACTTTTTTACGCCCATCGTGGATGATCCTTATGCTTATGGGCAGATTGCTGCGGCCAATTCATTGAGTGATGTTTATGCAATGGGTGGGCGACCCATTACAGCGATGAATATTTGCGGGTTCCCGAGTGATGATGTGCCGCCAGAGATGATGGCAGAGGTTTTAAAAGGCGCGTTTGACAAAGTGACCGAATCGGGTGCTCTTTTGGTGGGCGGCCATTCGGTTGAAGATGTGGAGCCGAAATTTGGGTTGTCTGTGACGGGTGTTGTGCACCCTGACCAGGTGAAGACCAATGCTGGGGCGAAAGTGGGTGATCGGTTGATTTTGACCAAACTACTGGGCACCGGGCTGATGTCCGATGCGTATCAGAATGACGAATTGTCGGAAGAAGATTTACTACCCGCCATCGAAACCATGTCACAACTCAATAAAATTGCCTCCGAACAGATGGTTGCATTGGGTGCAAACGGGTGCACCGATATTACCGGGTTTGGGCTCATTGGGCACGGGTTGGAGATGGCCATTGCCAGCGGTGTGGGTTTTGTTATTCGGGCATCTGAGGTGCCATTTTTCGATTTGGCGCTCAAAGTGGCCCAAACGCGTGAGGGTGGTGGTTTGCGGCGCAATCGGGCGGCTCATGGCAAGTTGGTGCATTTTGCCCAAGGGATTGCCGAACCGGTTCAGCGGTTGTTGTTTGACCCGCAAACCTCTGGGGGCTTGTTGATTGCGCTTGCGCCTGAGCAGGCCGATGCGTTAATTGGAACCTTGCAAAGTTCTGGGATTGACGCGCGTGTGATTGGTGATGTGGTTGCTGATCATCCGGGAGAGATTCAGGTGGTTTGAGGGCGGGGAGTAGTAAAAAGTAAAAAGAGAGAAGGAAAAAGAAAAACGATAAAAGGCGGTGTTACTTTTTTCTGCCTTTAAGGGAGTGAAAGGGGAACTGGTGTCCCTCGCGGACTTCAAATCCGTTGTTGCGTGCTAATCCCACGCTGGGTGGGTTCGATTCCCACACATTCCCGCCAAATATAAGCGGAGAAACCTTTTGTGTTTCTCCGCTGTCTTTTTATGGGGTAGGTCTTGTTGGTGGCACAGTTGACAGGAGCAAGTATCGGTTGTAGATTTGCGCCGTTAATTTTCTTGAAAGGAGTTGCGATGAAGCGGTTGATACTGGTTGGCATTTTGGTTTTTGGTCTTACCACGGTGGGTTCAGCTTGGCACTTGGAGGGGCATCATACTTTGACGTTGGCATCTGTGGCATCATTGCCCAATGAGGTCCCTGCTTTCTTCCGTGAAGGCGCTCCGACCATTGCACATATGAGTTTGGACCCCGATATGGGCAAACACAAGGGCGCACCGCACGTACGGGCCGCAGAATACCCGGAACACTTTTTAGATCGGGAAATGTTGAAGGCCGATACGTTGCCAGAAAGTCGGTATGAATACATTAAATTGTGTTATGAGCACCAGGTTGCGCCCGAAAAAATTGGTTTGGTGCCGTATGCTTTGGGAGAGTGGACGGAGCGTTTGGCGGTTGCTTTTGCCGAACATCGCAAGTGGCCAGACAATCCTCACATTAAAATGAAGTGTTTGATTTATGCGGGGTTTGTGGCGCATTATGCCGAAGATATGTGCCAACCTCTACATTTGACCATTCATTATAATGGGCGGGTGCAAGCAGATGGGAGCGTGCAGCAAAAAGGCATTCATGGGAAAGTGGATGGGTTGGTTTCGTTTCTTAAGATGACACCCGAAGCTTTGGCCAAGAATCAGGACGTCGTACCGCTTGAAAATGTGATGCCCGGTATTTTGGCGCAATTTAATACGGGGTTCGCGTTGGTGGATCGCGTTTATGACTTGGGCGAACGCATTCCAAATTACGATGCAACAGAGTGGGAAAAAGATAATGAAGTGATTGACTTTGCCGTAGATCGGGCGCGCGAGTCAGTACGTTTTACAGCACAATTGTACTTGACTGCGTGGCATTTGTCTGAGTCGTTGAAGTTTGACGATTATATTACGCGCGCAAAGTGGGATGGGCAATAAAAGGTAGGGCGCAGGCGTTAAGGGTTAGGGATCGGGAGAGAAACCTTTTTATATTGTGGTTTTAGAAAAGGGGATTTTATGAAGCGTTTGGCGATTGTGATTGTTTTGTTGGCGATGGGGACTTCGGCTTCTGCGTGGTGGCCACGAGGTCACGGCATATTGACACGTGCGGCTGTAGAGGCTTTGCCGGCTGATTTTCCGGCTTTTATGAAATCGGGTGTGGGCATGGTTGCTCATGCTTCCGTAGATCCCGATTTGAGCAAGTGGATTGATGCGTCGCACCCGCTACATTATTTTAATGCGGAGTTGGTAGAAGGCCAAACATTGCCCGAATCGCGTTTTGAATTTGGTCGGTTGTGTGATTCTTTGGATATAAAAATAGAACGTGTGGGCCTGTTGCCCTACGCTGCGGCAGAAGCGACGGAACAACTTGCGGTTGCTTTGGCTGAATATCGCAAGTGGCCAGAACATCCTTATATTCAAAACAAGTGTTTGCTTTATGCAGGTCTTGTGGCGCATTATGCACAGGAATTGTGTCAGCCCTTGAATCTAACCATTTATTGGAACGGGCGTGGTGAAGATGGCAAGCCCAAAAATACGCGTTTGCATGAAAAGATCGACGGGTTGATCCAAAACGTGGAACTTAAACCTGCTGTCATTGCGGCAGATTTAGTACCCGAAGCAGCAGACAGTTTGATGGGCGCAATTGTTACAAAGGTTGCCGATAGTCGCAAGTATATTGATCAAGCTTTGTCACTGGAGAAGTACTTGTCGTCCAAAGATGTCGATTATAAAAGTGAAGCTGATGTGCAGAAATTTGCGATTCAGCAGGCTCGCGAAGCGGCGAGTTTTACGGCTGTATTGTATTTAACAGCGTGGCAACAGTCGGCTTCGATTAGGTTGCCTGGGTGGGTTGATCGGGGCGATATGGATCATTTTGGGCGCCCTAAAACGAAGTGATTTTGGAGGTTTTTAATGGCTTTTGAGCAGGAACGGGAAGTGGCTGTTGCGGCGGTGAGAGAAGCGGCCCGACTGTGTGAAGTTGTGCGTAAAGAATTGGTAGAGGCTCACGCATTAGAAAAGTCAGACCGCAGTCCTGTAACCGTGGCTGATTTTGGGTCACAAGCGTTGGTGTGTCGGCGCCTTAAAGCGTCGTTTCCCGATGATCCTATTGTGGGCGAGGAAGATTCTGCCGCACTTCACGAACCCGACCAGGCAGAGATGCTCAATCGGGTGGTGGCGTATGTGAATGGATTTCAGGCGGGTGATGCAGCCACAGTGTGTGCTTGGATTGATGCCGGCAATGGTGAGGTGAGCAATCGGTATTGGACGCTGGATCCGATTGACGGGACCAAGGGTTTTTTGCGGGGCGACCAATTTGCTGTTGCTCTGGCGTTGGTTGTGGACGGCGATGTAAAAGTGGCTGTGGTGGCGTGCCCGGTTTTGCCGTTGGATATGGATCACCCTGCAGGAGAATTGGGCGTTCTTTCTGTGGCTGTGCGCGGAGAAGGCGCTACGATTCAGCCGTTGTCTTTGGCATCAGGTGAAGAAAAAACGAACGTGGCCAAGGCAGATGATAAACGCGCGTGGCGATTTGTAGAGAGCGTGGAGTCTGGGCACAGTGATCATGACCGCCAAGAGGCCATTGCGGAGGCTGTGGGGATTACGACGGCATCCTTGCGAATGGACAGCCAAGCCAAATATTGTGCTGTTGGCAGAGGCGACGCGGCTTTGTATTTGCGATTGCCGTCTCCTGGGCAGCCTGACTATCGCGAGAAAATTTGGGATCACGCTGCGGGTTCCTTGGTGGTGGAAGAAGCCGGGGGACGTGTGACGGATATGCACGGCAACCCCTTGGACTTTGCAACAGGTGCGCTGATGTTGAACAACCGGGGCGTTGTGGTGAGCAGTGGGGCCATTCACGACCAGGTGATTGAAGCATTGAAAAGCGAGATATAAAATGACTCACAATGCTCGTGAGTGTGCATTTGACAATGAAGGTCACGCGCAGTCAAAGAATTTTAGGACAAGGACGCTCAAACGGTTATAGGCAAAAACCATCATTGTTTGGATTTTGACTTGTGACCTGAAATGGAGACGTTATGAAGCTAACAGATTATCCTCGGTTGTATATTTCGGAAGCGCATTATAATAGGTTAAAAGAGAAATCAGATCATTCTGTCTCGCGTAAAGCGCGTCGTAGCCTGGGTGCGCTGGCGAAGACGTTCTTAGCTGACGCGACCATTGTGGTGGATGAGACAGGGCACAATTCGCATTTGATTCGGGCGCGTAAGATGCAGACGCGGGTGGTTACACTGTTGGCCGAATATAAGCGTACAGGCGATCTGCAATATCGTGATGCGATCATGGCTGATGTGGCGCGGATTGCGGGTTGGGAATATTGGTCGTGGATTACTTGGCGACAGGGAGATGCGCGGCCTGAGGCGATTTTTGATTTGTCTTATGGTGAGAATTCTGCGACGTTGGCGTTGGCATTTGATGGGTTGTACCACGAACTGTCAGATGATGAAAAGAAGCTCTTTGTCGATACGGCCGTGAAACGCGCGCTCAAGCCGTTTCTTCATGTGATGAAGGCCAAAGACAAACCCAGTTATTACAAGCATCCACACACCAATTGGAATACGGTGTGTTGTGGTGGCGCGGGCATGTTGGCTTTGGCAATGGGCGATTTGTGTAAAGAATCGGAAGCGGTGTTGAAGATTGTGGAAGAAAGTGTTGAACCGTTTTTTCGGTCGCTGAAAGGCGACGGCGGTTGGCCAGAGGGCATTGGGTATTGGAACTATGGGATGCGGTATGGTTTTATGTATTTGTTGAGTTGGGAACGTGCCACAGGTCGGACGCATAAGTTGTTGCGGTTAAAAGGTACAGAAGCAACGCTCAAATTTCCGCTTCAATTTACACCCAACGGTGTGCCGTGTAGCTTTGGCGATGTGAATAAATTTTCTGTGTTGCCTTTTCACTACGCTGCTGCCGAGCGATTTGGGGCTGACGAGGTGGTGATTGAGCTTGATCGGCGGATGGTATTGACCTCTGAGGGCGGCTTAGATGGTCCTTGGCCTAATGTGGCAGAGCTGGCCTTGTTCCATCCAGGGCACGAATCGACAATGAAAAAGGGTGCGTGGCACAACCGTGTTTTGGTGCGTGGTCTAGACTGGGGCTATGTGGCCGATCAAATGCCAGATGCCAATTTGTATGTTTCTGTGCGAGGGGGCACAACCGACGCGCCGCACGTACACCGCGATTTGATGAGCTTCTTTGTCGTTGCAGGTGGCGAAAAGTTGATTGAGAATGTGGGTGTTGATGATTATATGGATACCACGTTTAGTGCTCGTCGTTTTGATTTGTACGAACCCTCTGCGCATTCCAAAAATACCATTTTCTTAAATGGTTTGAGCATAGGCGATAAAGCAACGGTGAAAACGGCGTTGGTTGAGGGCGCTGGATTTGAAGGTTTTCGCATGGATGCAACCGACGCAATGGGCACAATGCGTGATGGGCCTGCTGCCACGTTTTGTGGGCGCGCAATTTTAATGGTGAAGAATAAGGGCATTTTGGTTGTCGATCGGGTGGTGGTGCCACATTCGGCGTTGGTAGAATCTCGGTTGCACACGTTTTGTGATGTGATGTTTGGTAAATCAGATGTTCAAATTCGAGGTAAAAAACAACGTATGCAAATTGCTGTTGCGGCAACTGAACCTATTATGACAAAGCAGGGCATGGGCATTCCGTCTCACCCTGGACGGGAGCCTGATACAATGATCCGGTTTGTCAGTGAGAAGAAGGTGATGTCAGTGACGACGGCCTATTTCTTGACCCACAATGGCAAATCTGATGTGGCACTGAGTGAACGGAGTGGCCGCACAACTGTGAAAATTACGGGGGACGTGTCTGCTCGCGTTGGTTTTGATACCGATCAATTCACTTTTTAACTTTTTTTAAAAACAGGACTTTTGCCGCTTCGTGCGCCGGGCACCTTGAGGCTTGGGCGGGGTTTGCCCAATTCTTTGCCTTTGGGTGTGCGGAGCTTTTTTTAGGTGGTTCGAATGCGGGATTATAACACAATTGTAAAACGGGTCGAAGCATTGGCTGGGCGAGGTGCAACTATTGAAACGTTGGGCGTGGTGGAAGATTTGCCCATCCTGTGTGCCACGCTGTCACAAAATGCGTCTTTGCCTATTGTCTATATTAATGGCGGCACACACGGTGACGAACCTGCGGGTGTTGAAGGTGCCTTGGCATTTTTGGAAAGTGATTCGACGCACTGGTTAGATCGTTTGCAGTTTTGTGTGATTCCGTGTTTGAACCCGTGGGGGTATGTGCACAACACCCGCGAGAATGCCCAGAAGGTGGACGTCAATTGGGCATTTTTAAGCGTTGGTGTGCCCGAAGTAGATACCCTCAAACGATTTATTCAAGGCAAACATTTTGCGGCCATTGTGGATCTGCACGAAGATTGGGAAAGCCCTGGGTATTATGTTTATGAACAATATCGCGGACAGTCCATCGGGCATATGATTACGCAACGTGTTGCGAAAATTTGTCAGATCAACACAAATCCTGTGATTGAAGGAGAATACGCCATTCACGGATTGATTCACCCCAATTTGGAGACGGAGAAACGTCGGGTTGACAACGGCATTCCAATCGTTTTGTTTCGTCACCATTATACCGATCGGTTGGTGACCAGTGAGACGCCAACCAAAGAGTCATTAGCCACGCGTGTTGCCGCACAGTTGGCCACCTTGGATGTGATCATTGGGGCACATGCGAATGGGTGAGGGCTGAGATGTTTTTAATAAAAATATGTTTTTGGAAACATAATGTGTATTTTATGCAAAAACACCTCTATTAATAGGGTTATAGGATTGTGTATAAAAGTATTTCTCAAAAAATACACTTGCTAAGTGAATGGATTTTTGCCTTTGGACGTAGAATTTATTGGAGGCAGTCCTGTGGGCCTACTTAAGAATTCCTAATGGTCAAGAATGGCCATTAGGAATTCTTAAGTGAGCGTTTACTTTTTGTGTTGAGTTTTTCCTTTTATAGCACTTGTTTAGAGTTTAGAGGTTTGGCGTTCACGGGGTTAGGCGTTGTTAACCATTAGAGTTGAAGGAGAAGATTATGGATGGTCCAAATCAGAATACAGTGGGGTCACAAGATGTATCTCGGCGCAAGTTTATGGCCACAACAGGTAAGGCATTGGCTGGCGCAACACTTTTAAGCCCAGTGGCGAATGCATTTGGCCAGCAAGGCAGTGTCAAAAAGAAGAAAGTTGCAATGGTGGGCACAGGGTCGCGAGGCATTGGGATGTGGGGACGGAGTGTGGTTCGAGATTACGGGGATTATATAGAATTTGTGGGATTATGTGACATCAACCCAGGGCGAGTTGAGGTTGCCCGGCAAGTTTTAGAACTGACGTGTCCTACATTTACAAATTTTGAAAAAATGATGAGAGAAACCAAGCCCGATGTTCTTATTGTGACAACTGTCGATGCAACGCATGATGAGTTTATCATTAAGGGCATGAAGATGGGGGCTGACATTATCACCGAGAAGCCAATGACGACTGATGAGGTGAAATGTCAGAACATCCTAGACACAGAGCGGGAAACGGGTAAAAATGTTGTGGTCACATTCAATTATCGGTATTCCCCGCATCGACACCAACTTAAAGAACTGTTGGCCGAAGGCCGCATTGGCAAAGTCACATCTGCAGATTTTCATTGGTATTTGGATACCCGGCATGGTGCAGATTATTTTCGTCGGTGGCATCGTTTGCGCGAAAATTCGGGTACCTTGCTGGTTCATAAAGCAACACATCATTTCGATTTGTTGAACTGGTGGTTAGATTCTGATCCGCTTGAGGTGTTTGGCAATGGGGCTTTGGAGTTTTATGGCAAGAATGGACCGTTTCGACATACCCACTGTCGGCCATGCCCACATAAGGATGATTGTCAGTTTCATTGGGACATTACCCGCACAAGAAGGCGCAGGCCAGCACCAGATCCAGCGACTGCTCAGGCTGCAGGAAACACGGCTGAGCGCGCACGCACGAGAGGCCGGCGGGCTTCAAATATGGATCTGTATGTGGCCAATGAACAATATGATGGGTATCACAGAGATGGGTGTGTGTTTCGTGAAGATATCGATATTTATGATAAGATGGCTGTGCAAATAAAATATGCAAACAATGTTCATGTGAGTTATTCTTTGACCACATATTCGCCCTATGAAGGCTATCGCATTGCATTTAATGGCACCAAAGGGCGCTTAGAAGCTTGGATTCAGGAAAGACAGCCCTGGGAAAGAAAAGATCATGATGAATTGCGTCTGACCGACAATTTTGGTGAAACGCAAATTATCGAAGTTCCCAAAGGAGGCGGTGGACATGGGGGCGGTGATACTCGGTTACGAGATCGCATTTTTAAAGATCCCAATGCACCCGATCCGTTAAGACAATCGGCAGGTACGCGAGATGGTGCCATGTCTGTTTTGATTGGTGTTGCTGCGCGCAAGAGCATTGAAGAGGGTAAGAAAATTAACATTGCCGATTTGACCGATCTTGTTCCGCAGGCTGTACGACCCACATAAACAGTAAGGATATGCGTACATCAAAAGCCCGATGTTCTTTGGAACATTGGGCTTTTAAGATCATTTTTGTGGAGGCATTTTTGGGTATGACACGTTTATTTGCGCAACCGAAACAGACTTATTTGATCGGGTTTCTATTTCTTGTTGCGCTTTACTTTGCATTTTTTTGGCGTTTAGATGGGGCATTGCTCTGGCGTGATGAAGCCACGACGGCGTGTTGGGGGCGAGAGATGTCAGCGTCGATGTCGGTGGTGCCCAGTGTGTTGGTGGGCGATCAACTGGTGGTTCAAGGGGCCAAGGGGCACGACTTTAATAGCCATTTCCAACCGGCCATGCAGGGGTGGTTACAGTTTTATGTTTCTGCAATTGGGTTTACAGTTTTGGGTGTGAGTACGTTTGCCGCAAGAGCGGTTTTTGCGCTGATCGGCGTGTTGGGCATTGGTTTGATTTATCTGATTTTTAAACAGCTTTTTGACCATCAAAAAATCGCTCTGTTGGCCAGTTTTTTGTCGCTGTTGTCCATGCCTTATTTGCACTATGCGCGTCAGTCTCGTTATTATGTTTTGGCCATGGTGATTGCGTTGGCATTGATTTATGAACTGATCAAACTGTCCCAACGTGAAGAATTGCCTCTGGGGATTTATTTGCGAATTGGACTTTTGGGCATTTTACTTTTTTTAAGTAATTATTTCACTTTTGGCATTTTATGGATGGCGTTATTTTTTAGCTTTTTGTTGTTTGCGAACAATGCAATCCGCGTGCGGTTGGCAGGTGTTTGGGTCGGTGTCATCATTGTTGTGATGCCGATGTTGGTTGGCATTCATGGCGATTTTATTGCGCGGGCGGAAATAGGTAAACTGGCATATTTGATTGATTATTGGTACTGGTTTTTGCAAGCTTATGATCGTGTAAACTATTTGTTTCCGGTGATTCCTTTTTTAATTTTGGGGGCATTTTTAATTTGGCGATATCCAGAACAGACACGCCCCACTTTTAAACTGGTGATTTGGCTTTGGGTGGCGTTGGTGGTAACAGTATGCGTTTCTGTGCTGGTGAATAAGTCCAGTGC
>Ga0115002_10005526_pt1 | contig 14876 bp, 10 predicted proteins | sample ArcticOcean_MG_C_8_FD_89576 | JGI IMG/M metagenome (GOLD analysis project Ga0115002, IMG submission 89576) | Marine microbial communities from western Arctic Ocean - ArcticOcean_MG_CB11_86 | ecosystem: Environmental > Aquatic > Marine > Oceanic | place: Arctic Ocean: Canada Basin | collected... | reverse complement strand
TGAATACGAATCGATGAATTAAAGCTAGTGGCGGAAGTCTGTTGAACATGTATGCCGGTGCTCTCATTCAGCAACATGCGAATATCACCTGGCTTCATACTCGCCTTCTCATTAATCTCTTCGCCCCCGAGCACTTCCACCCGCGTGGGCAAGACTTCGAAGCTGCGCCGGCTGCGCGTTGATGTCACTACAATCTCTTCAATCTCCTCGTCTTGAGCACTAACCGATTCTGGGCTTGCGCTTAATAGAGTAGCTGTGAGGATTATGTATACAAAATGGGCTTGATGGCGTGGCCCGGCTCGATAGTTCATAGATATATATTTGTTCAGGCGTGGTGAGAAATAAACGGGGTCAGAGTAATAGTAATGTAGCTTAGTATACAAATTCAGTAGGCACTTATAGCACTCTTTTTAGCACACTCTAATTTCGCACTTGTAACTCGTTGATCCCTTGAGAGAATCGGCTACGCTGTCTACTGAAACCCTCTTGTCGGTGGTTCGATTTTCTTCCGGTATTTTACCAAGAATTCACACATATTTTCTTGTGCTACATACACTGGGAGCATCAATGGCATAATTTTAGGAATGTCCGCTTTGGGTTGTGAGTTCAACCGGTCAGTGCAACACACAAATTAAATCTATCAGCCGGAGTTTCATAATCCAAGGTCTTTCTTGGCCTTTCATTCAACTCTCTTGCTACCCAGTCCAGCTTTCTTTGAGAATGAGCAGATAAGTCAGTGCCTTTGGGAAAGTAGTCTCGCAATAGTCGATTCGTATTCTCATTGGATCCTCGTTGCCACGGACTGCTCGGGTCACAGAAGTAAACCTTGATGTTTGTTTCCAGTGTGAATCGCTGATGCCTTGCCATTTCACTTCCACGATCCCAAGTCAGCGATTTATAAAGCTCGTCGGGTAGCAAGCGTGCTTGCTTTATGAGCGCGGAAACAACTGTATCAGAACGCTTGTCTTTTAGTTTTACTAGCATCACATACCGAGAATGCCTTTCAACCAGGGTGGCGATAAAACTCTTGTTCAAGCCCTCAATCAGATCACCTTCCCAGTGGCCTGGCACGGCTCTATCTTCTACTGAGGCAGGTCGTTCACGTATCGAGACTGCATTAGGCATGCCTCCAAGGCCAATTCCCCTTAGGCTGAACGCGGTAGTTCGTCGGATGCTTCGCTTTGAGCGCAAACACTCTTGCAGCTCCTTTTTCAGGGCCCCTCGCGCCTGAATAAACAAACTCCGGTAGATTGTCTCATGTGACACTTGGTTGAACTCGTCGCCTGAATTCTCTCGTTTAAGCCAACCGGCAATCTGCTGCGGCGACCATTTGCGCTTCAGCTTCAACCCCACAACAGCACTTAGTTGGCGATTCAACATTAGTTTACAGGCTTTCGGCCTAAGGGCCCTATCCCAAGCTCTCTGATCAGCCTGGGCAGCACGATATTGCTGAGAACCACCATTGCGATTGATTTCCCTGCTGATTGTGGAAGGCGACCGCTCAAGTTGAGCTGCTATAGTTCTAATTGAAAAATTAGCTACTATCCCTCGAGAAATTTCCTCTCTTTCCGAAAGGCTTAATGCTTGCTGGCAGCGTTTGCGTACTGGCGGTCGAATACCACCAGCTGTGCTGATTTCAATTTGAATTCCGGGCTGAATGTCCTTCTAGCTCTTGTCATTTTTTCACCTGTTTTGCGTTGGGGTGATGATATCACCTATAATCAGGTGGCCAACTAGACTATGCCACTACATTCACGCTACTATGTAGGGCTTGAGACAGAGGAGTCTAATGACCCTTATAAAGCTCAAAATACCCTGCGCAGCATTAGCATTGGGCATCGCTGCTTGCAGCCCGCAGGATTCGGCCACGCCGGATCTGGTCGAGCCGACACTGCCTGTGTCAGCGAACAATGTCACTACGTCTCTAGCATCTGCCTCCAGTACTCGTGAAGCCATCGATCAGTACTGTGTTGTCTGCCACAATCAGCAACTTGCTACAGCAGATATAAGACTGGATCATATAGACCTCGCCGACATCACCGAACACGCTGAAGTACTTGAAAAGGTCGTGGTGAAACTGCGTACTGGCACGATGCCTCCGTCTGAGATGCCACAACCCGTAGCCGAAGAGCGACGCGCAATTATTAGCTGGCTGCAAAGCTCACTGGACGAAGTCTCAGCGGCGAATCCAAATCCGGGTCACACCGAAACTCTGCGACGTCTTAACCGCACAGAATATCAGAACGCTATAACTGACCTGTTGTCGTTGAACATCGATGCGCGTTCATTGCTGCCTCCTGATGAGAGCGGTTATGGCTTTGATAATGTCAATGTGGGTGACCTGCCTCCTGTTTTACTGGATCGTTATATTTCCGCGGCTCAGAAAATCAGCCGCCTGGCAGTGGGTGGCGCTCTGACTTCGCTGCAGAGTGAGGTTATCAGCGTGCCGCCGGATCTTACCCAGGAACGGCACATTCCTGGTCTACCAATTGGTACCCGAGGTGGTGTGTCGGTCAGCTACACATTTCCACAGGACGGCGAGTACGACATTCAGATTCGTCTCGCTCGTAATCGCACCGGCGACATAGGTGGTCTGCGTAATGCTGACCCTCAATCCCTGGAATTACTATTGGATCGGGAAATTGTAGATTCCTTTATGGTGATCAGGCCCGATCATGCCGATCACTCCGAAGTTGATAAAAATTTCATTTCCCGAGTTTCGGTTGCAGCGGGACCCCATGACCTCGGTGTTACCTTTCCAAAACTATCCGCTGCCCTGGTGGAATCCGAGCGTCAGCCTCTACAATCTCGATACAATGAGATTCGACATCCACGACTGACGCCGGCGGTTTATCAGGTCACCGTGACCGGGCCTTTTTCAGCGCAAGGCGCTGGCAACACGCCCAGCCGAAGGCGCCTGTTTACCTGTCAACCCGAGCGTTCCAGCGAGGAAGAAGCTTGCGCTAGTCAGATCATCTCTAAACTCACCCGACGAGCCTATCGCAGGCCCATTACTGAGATTGATATTGCGAGGCCAATGACTTTCTTTCGTCAGGCGCGCATTGAAAGCAATTTCGATGATGCTATAGGCAGTGCGCTCGGCGCTGTGCTCATGAATCCACAATTCCTGTTTCGAGTTGAGACAGCTCCAGAAAGTCTGGTGCCAGGTTCAGCTTACCGGATAAACGATATCGAACTGGCTTCACGCTTGTCATTTTTTCTGTGGAGTAGCTTGCCCGATGACGAGCTGATGAGCGCTGCAGAGCAGGGAATCTTGAGCCGACAGGAAGAACTTGAAAAACAGGTCCGCCGCATGCTCACGGATCCACGATCACAAAATCTCGCCACTAACTTTGCCGGTCAATGGTTGCAGCTGCGAAATTTAGTCGAGTTCGTTCCCAATCCACGCCTTTATCCAGATTTCGATGATAATTTGCGCCAGGCTTTTCGCAAGGAAACCGAACTTTTTCTGGATAGTGTACTGCGAGAGGGTCGCAGCGTGCTCGAGTTGCTCGATGCTGACTACACATTTCTTAATGAGCGATTGGCAAAGCACTACGGTATAGCGGGTGTTTACGGCAGCCGCTTTCGTCGTGTGGAGCTTGGCGCAAATAGTGAGCGTGGTGGCTTGCTAAGGCAAGGTAGCGTACTCGCAGTCACTTCATTCGCCAACCGCACATCGCCGGTTCTTCGAGGCGTGTGGGTGCTCGGTAATATTTACGGTTCTCCGCCACCACCTCCGCCTCCGAATGTGCCAGCTCTCGATGAAGCTGCAGTGGCCTCTTCTCTGCCTATGCGAGAACGACTGGCAGCTCATCGCAACAATCCGGTTTGTGCCAGCTGTCACACCACCATCGATCCAGTTGGTTTTTCTCTGGAGAACTTTGATGCCGTGGGTCGATGGAGGGAGTACATTGGGGACAACCCGGTTGACGTAGCCGGTGGACTACCAGGCATGGCTGAATTTTCCGGTGTGGCCGGTCTCGAATCAGGTCTGTTGAGTCGTCCAGAACTGTTCGCCGATACGGTGACAAAGAAATTAATGACCTTTGCGCTGGGACGCGGAGTCGAGTACTACGATGCGCCAGCAATCCGCAAAATTGTGCGTGAAGCCGAGCCCGATGGCTACCGCTTCTCATCCCTGATAATGGGAATCGTGAAGAGTATGCCGTTTCAGATGAGGACAGCATTATGATCATAATGAAGAAAGCGCTACCCAGAAGGACGTTTCTGAGGGGCGCCGGAGCGGCGATTGCCTTACCGTTGCTCGATGCGATGATTCCGGCCGCCACCGCACTCGCGGCCACGCCGGCGAAACCGGTACCTAGACTGGGGTACGTGTTCATACCGATGGGCACCGATCATGCTCGGTGGACACCTCAGGGCGGTGAAATCCTCGATGAGTTGACGCCGATATTGAGTCCATTGGAAGCAGTTAAAGACAAGATTACCGTGGTCAGTAATCTCGAATTGCAAGACTCATATCCAGGAACCCATGACACATCCAACTCCGGTTTTCTGAGTGCGGCTTTTGCAAAACACACCGAAGGCTCTGACTATCACCTGGCATCAACTGCGGACCAGATTGCTGCCAAACAGATTGGCCAACAAACACGCCTGGCATCATTAGAGTTATCAATGGATCTGAATCCTCTCTCGGGTGTTTGTAATAACGGCTATGCTTGTGTCTACCAGAACAATCTCTCCTGGTCTTCGGCGACCACGCCACTTCCTTCTGAAGCTCATCCCAGGATAGTTTTTGAACGGTTGTTTGGTCAAGGAGGAACTCCTGCTGAGCGAGAAGCTCTGCTGAAAAGTCGCGCAAGCCTGCTGGATGCATTCATGGAAGACATTGGTCGCCTTCAGCGCCAGGTCGGGGCAAGTGATAAGGCTCGCGTCGAACAGTATCTGGAGAGCATCCGCGAGATTGAAAGACAGATCCAGCGTTCAGAGGCGATCGGTGATGAGGAAATTGCCACCGACATGGAACGACCGGTTGGAGTGCCAGCGGAATTTGGTGATCACGCCACACTGATGTACGATCTGCAATTGTTAGCCTTGCAGGCAGATATTACACGAGTCATTACCTTCCAATTTACACGCGAGCTCACCAATCGTACCTATCCTCAAATAGGTGTGCCGGAGCCACACCACCCAACCAGTCACCACGGCGGTGATCCGGTGAAGATCGGAAAAATTGCAAAAATCGCTGAATACCATGTTGAATTTTTTGCCAGATTTCTGGAGAAGATGGAGGCCATACCTGATGGTGATGGCTCGCTATTGGACAACACCATCTACTTGTACGGGAGCGGTATGGGCAACCCGAGCCTGCACGACCACGTCGACTTACCTATTTTAGTCGCAGGCGGCGCATCCACCGGATTAAGAGGGGGGCGCCACATTCAATATAATAGTGGCACACCACTGGCTAACCTTCATCTGACACTACTGGACAGGGTCGGGGTCCGGCTGGATTCATTCGGCGACAGTACTGGAAAAATCGATAATTTATTTGACGCCGTGCCGGTGTAATAGAGACCAAACAGGTAATATGATGAGCACTCAAGAGAGGCTTGGAGTAAATAGTAGAAATCTTTCTAACAATTATATTGTGGCATTACTGCGAATTTTTTTTGTATGCGGTGGCATTGTCGGGATAAGCCTTTCTGCCAATGCTCAAGTCGCTGCATTGGCTGACGCGGTGGAGCATCGAGACGAGGCACAAATTCGTCAGCTATTGGATCAACGTCACGACATTAATGCCAGACAGGTCGATGGCATGACGGCATTACACTGGGCGGTCTATCATGATGATGAGGAATTAACCCGCTTGTTGATACGCGCCGGTGCCGAAGTAAATGTCGAAAATCGTTACGGCGTGCTGCCGCTCGCCTTAGCTGCGACTAATGGCAGTGCAGCACTCACCAGCGTGCTGCTCGATGCAGGTGCTGGAGCGAATGAGACTCTTGCAGGAGGTGAGACGGTGCTGATGGTCGCGGCGCGCTCGGGTAACCTCGAAGCAGTACAGGCATTGCTGGCGGCGGGAGCGGATCCCAATGCGCAGGAGCGACGGGAACAGACGGCACTGATGTGGGCTGCTGCTGAAGGGCATGCACCAGTGGCTAAGGTGCTTATGGACGCCGGGGCCGATATCAACTACAGCTTGGGGTCTGGATTCACAGCTCTGTTTTTCTCCGTCCGCGAAGGCAACCTCGATGTCACTCGCTTGCTTGTTGCCGCAGGAGCCGATGTGAATGAATTACTTCAGAGCCGGCGAGAGAGAACCCAACGAGCTGGAAATAATGCCAGCGAACAACCGATAAACCAGGGTATTAGCCCGCTGCTAATGGCAGTTCGAAATGGTCACTTCGAGTTGGCGATTGATTTGGTGAGGGCAGGAGCCGATCCAAATGACCGGCGCTCTGGATTCACTCCCTTGCATACCATTAGTTGGGTTCGCAAGCCCGATGCCAGTGACCGCGGTGATCCAGCCCCTATAGGATCGGGAAACTTAAGCGCTCTTGACTTTGTAAAAGAAATCATCGCACTGGGTGCCGACGTTAATCTGCCACTAATAGAGGGAGCACCCAGGCAACCTAACTCGTCATCTCAAATTTCATCCGGGGGAGCGAGTGCATTCTTGTTAGCAGCCGATCGGGCTGATGTTCCTCTGATGAATACACTGCTGGAACTAGGTGCAAACCCTTTCTGGTCAAATCTTAATAGCACAACGGCTCTCATGGCCGCAGCTGGTCTGGGAACCTCCGCGCCGGAAGAAGAAGCTGGCACTGAAGACGAGGCGCTGGCCGCTACCGCGTTGATGCTGAAGCTTGGTGCTGAAGTTAACCTAGTGAACGAAAGAAACGAGACTGCCATGCATGGCGCAGCATTTGGAATGTTTCCTGCCGTAGCCAAGTTACTGGCACAACATGGTGCCGACCCCTACATCTGGAATCGAGAGAATTACCGTGGCTGGACTCCTCTGTTTATCGCCGAAGGCTATCGCTACGGTCTGCCAAGACCCTCACGGCCAACTATAGAAGTGATCGAAACCATGATGACAGAAGCCGGAATCACATTAGGAGGACAACGGCCTGAAGTCATAGATATTTACGCAGTACCACTTAACTAAGAATAAACATGCTCCAATAAGCCGCCGCATAGCAGACGGCTCTGCTGTTTCTACACTCTCATTTCGATTTTGTAGCGTAAAGTTGCACAGTGAATAATAGGCGACAAAAGCCATCTGCAAAAATCAGTTAAAATAAAAAGAATACGGAGGTGGCTGCATGTCACTCAGACTATCTCGCTTCACTCTATCAGTCTTAATTTTAGTTTCGGCGCTTCACATAAGCAGCGCGGACTCTGCGGAGACTTGCAACTCCGATGGAGAGTATCGGTTTGTTTGTGGAACGACGAATCCTGAAGATTTGTATCAGCTTCCAGGCACTAGCTGGGTCATAGCTTCGGGTCGGATCTCAGACTCAGCAGGGCCGATCTATGCCGTGAACAGTAATGACTTTAGCGTTGAAGAAATATTTCCAAGCAATGCTTTAGCGCCTGAATTTGATAGGTCTATCTATCGCGACTGCCCGGGACCAAACCTCGTATTCCAACCCCACGGCCTTACCCTGCGAGAAGGCGATGGAGGCAAGCATACATTGTATGTAGTTGGTCACGGGGCACGGGAAGCGATTGAAGTTTTCGAGATAGATGCCAATGACAATATTCCCTCGCTGAAATGGATTGGATGTATTCCTTCACCGGAAGGCACTAGGCGAGTCAACTCCATAACTGCATTACCCGGTGGCTATCTCGGTGCTACCAATTTCGATACATCAGGCGGTGAACTCTGGGAATGGCATCACGACACGGCGTGGATAGAAGTGCCTGGCAGCCAGATGCCAGGGCCGAATGGATTGGTCTCTTCTGCTGACGGGGACTGGTATTACATTGGCGGCTGGAGTGATAAGGCACTGGTAAGGCTGTCTCGAGGGCGGAGCTCAATTCAAATTGACACTGCTCCAGTTGGCTTTAGCGTTGACAACGTTCGTTGGGGTAAGGATGGCAACATCGTAGTAGCCGGCCATGTCTCTCGATGCCCGAATTCCAGTCCCTGTGAGCTTTCGGCGGCCCGGGTTGCACTGGTAAATCCCGCAACGCTTAGTGTGCAACAAATAGTGAACTATAAGGGCAATGATTTTTTCAGGCTGGGCACGGTAGCGATCGAATTCGAAAATGAAATTTGGATTGGTGGAATAAATGGCAGCATGGGCATCGCTAGGATCCCGCAATAAATTGCGCATTAAGCCATACAGAAATGGGGACAGATTTATCTCGAATTGGATTCTTCTGAATAAAACAGGTCTGTCCCTTTTGTTCCGTTTTTTGCCCTAATTGGGTACTGACAAGTTAACTCCCAATCTGTCCGAATTCGTTCCATGAAAAAAGCAGAAACCTATAAGCGCCAGCGTTTCCCACCTGATGTCATCCAATATGCAGTCTGGTGGGGTGCAGTTGAACCTATCAGCCAAGAGATTGATTGGTAAGTAAGTTGGCGATCTGAAAGTTGGTTGATGTGACTATGGGTGTTACTTTAAAAGAGAGGCTCATTTATAACAATTGTAATCTGGCGGGGGGGGGAGTTGGTCTAAGCTTCTAACGCTTTGATATAATTAAATTAAACTCGTTTAAAGTTTCATTAATGTTACATTCTATGTTACTAAGATTTCCTACTTGAAAAACATCTGAACCGCCGTCGAACGAGGTTTTTCTCTGGTCAAATCCAACTATTTATACGGGATATTTCCATGGATTGGCGCTTGAAAAAGCGTAGCGCATCTCCTTGATTTGCGTGTATGGTCAAATCGCCCCGCTTCTTGTTCTTGATTATTTAGTTTAAGGTAAAGCCCGCCGTAACCAGTTAGTTATTCACAGATGAAGTCTGCCCAAGGGATAATTATGAAAATCGCTGGAATTCTCACGCTCCTCCTGATCTTGTTGAGCTGCACGCCAGAATCAATCGGCCCTGACATTCCATCCAGTAGCAACTGGGATACCTATCTCGGCGACAACGCGCGCACTCACTATTCCCCGCTCACCCAGATCACTCGGGATAATGTCGAGCAACTCGAACTTGCCTGGTCCTATGATTCAGGCGAATTGCGTGAGGGCAGCTCCACTATGTATACCAGCCCACTGGTAGTCGATGGTGTGCTCTATGGTCTCTCTCCCAAACTAGTAGCCTTTGCCCTAGATGCCGCTACCGGAGAAGAGATCTGGCGTTATGACACCGGGGGCAATGGCGCCCCACAAAGAGGCCTGATGTGGTGGCAAGAGGGCAATGAGAGACGTCTCATCTATGCGGCCGGTCGAGAACTGATTGCTCTCGATGCTGGCACTGGAGAACCGGTAGAGAGCTTTGGTGAAGACGGACGTTTAGACCTGAGACCATCAGCTGATGTAGGTCCTTTCTTCACCAGTGTTCCCGGTATCGTGTTTGAGAATATGTTGATCATGGGTTTCTCCACTAGCGAAAGCTCCAACTCACACGCTGGCATGATCCGAGCATTTAATGTCAGAACCGGCGCTGAGATCTGGCGCTTTAACAGCTTACCGCTCACTGGTGGATTAGGCTCTGACACTTGGGAAGAAGGGGCATTATTGAATTCAGGAGGAGCAAATAATTGGACCGGCATGACGCTGGATGAAGAGCGCGCCATGTTGTTCATTCCGACAGGTTCAGCCACACCTGATTTCTACGGCGCTTCTCGCAAAGGAGACAATCTCTTCGCCAATAGCCTGGTCGCCTTGGACGTGCACACCGGCAGCTACCGTTGGCATTATCAGACCATTCGTCATGATCTCTGGGATCGCGACCTCCCCTCGCCCCCAACTCTGGTGCAACTTGAACGGAATGGCGTATTAATCGATGGTGTTGCGGTAACTACCAAGTCAGGTCATTTATTTCTGTTCAACCGCGATACGGGAGAATCACTCTACGACATCTATGAAGTGGACGGCATAGCGAGCACATTACCCGGTGAACAGGCTGCCGACTCTCAGCCTGTTTCATCCGTCGCTTTTACCCGTCAAGAATTTGAAATGACCACCCGCAATCAGGAAGCTATCGATCATGTTACGGAGGTGGTAGCACCTCTCGATCAGCGACCCTGGGCCTCACCGACTACTGCAGGAATACTGTTTTATCCCTCCTACGATGGTGGCGCCGAGTGGGGAGGATCTGCTTACGATCCAAATGGACACAAGCTGATACTCAATGCACAGGAAATTGGAGGCATTATCCGCCTCTTTGAAATACCTGTAGGGTTTAGCAATCGAGGTGTTTTTGCAGAAAATTGTGCAGGCTGCCACGGAGAAAACCTCGCTGGAACGGATCGAGGAGTCGATCTAACAGGCATCACGGATCGATTGTCCACAGCGGAAACTCGAGAGCTCATCGTCGAAGGCCGCGGAGCCATGCCTTCATTTGACAGCCTCGACCAGGTCGAGATCAACGCCGTTGTATCCTATATACGCAATCCGGAACAGGAAGATGCGGATCAACCGAGCACCGAAATTGATTATGCCTTCGCTGGCTATCTGCGGGTAAGAGATCATGAAGCCTTGCCGGGTAACACGCCGCCCTGGGGAACGCTGAACTCTATTGACTTGGCTACTGGCGAAATCGACTGGCAGGTAAACTTCGGCAATTATCCGAGTCACCCAGAATTAGATTATGGTGCGGAGAGTTATGGTGGCCCAGTTGTTACTGAGTCGGGTGTCATTTTTATCGGCGCGACACCGGATCGAATGTTTCGCGCCTATGATTCTGTCGATGGATCGATACTCTGGTCAACGGAGTTGCCAGCGGCCGGGTTTGCTACTCCAGCGGTGTATAGTGTGGATGGACAACAGTTCGTAGTTATTGCCGCCGGTGGCGGACGCATGGGCCCGCCATCGAGTTCTCAATACCTGGCATACAGCTTGCCCAATAATGAGAATGATAATTAAACATAGTAGATCAAAAACTATCGCCGGACCTATCGGCTCCAGCTAGGCAGCCAAGTGTCATCTTCGATGCCAGCCGCTTCTTGCTTTCTCGCACCGCGGAGCATAAGCGGCATAGCATAGTTTGCTTCATGGCAGGCATATTCAAACAAATCGGCATCCGTATGCTGTAATTCAACGACCGAGGTGTATTTGTCGGTATACATCTCCGGGTCTTCTACGGTCCACCGATATTCGAGTCGATCATCATCTAATCGGGTAAAGCTCTCGGTTAAAGTCATGTTCTCACCAGAGACCTGATTGGTGCCGTTAAACCGAGACAAGTGATTGAAGTTGGTCGTCGTCACTACAAAGGTATCGCCGTCCCACTCGCCTCTAGAGTCTCCCTTCCACAAACGCATATTGCTCGGCAGCGCCTCGCCTCCATTGGTGGGAATGACGCGATGGTCATTCACCATCTCCGTTTGGATCACAATGTAATCTTCGGTCTGCACTAGCTTCATCATATTGTTATAGGCACCGGAGCGCATAGGCGGCCCTGCGTTAAAGCCAAGAATGCAGCGATCATTAGCGTCTCTGTCTTCTGGTCCCTCGGGAGCGCGGCGTTGTAAGGCCCGAAAGTAACCTGCCGTTTCTCTACCGCGATCGGTCATCGCTGGCATGCGCCCGTTCTCCGGATAAACAAGTTGCGAGGTGCGCATAGTTGAACTCATGGTAGTGCCTTGATCCAGGTAGAACTGGTCGTAGCCGACGTCTAGATCCTGCTGGTCATACTCCCCATCGAATTCCGCTGTCGCTCGCGCTGCGCGAGAATTCTTGACGGCTGTTTCATATTCTTCAATCTCATCTGCAGTCAGAAATTCTTTGTCGGCGAATGATGCGGGGCGCTGGAACGGTGTGATAGTCCCAAAGTCCCAATTACCCTGAAGGTTTGGCTTGCCCCAGGATTTCATTGGCACATCGGCACTTACGGTTGAGCTGATGCCAAATAAAGCAAAAACAAGGACAGCTAAGGTTGAATCCTTCATGTGGACGTCCTCTTATTCATAGTTTCGGTTTCATAATAAACTATTTGCAGGCGATCAAACTGAGTTTTCAGGGGTACTGCCATCGAGCGCCCTGGGCCCCTCATAGTCTTTACGTAAATGTTCATACAGCAAATCTTCGGCAAATTCGACGCACTTGAATTCCAGTATGCGTGCATCGTTTTCGATGCGACGATAGAGCGGCATGCGAATAGTCCACGGCTCCCGAAAAACTTTTGGATCGGTAATCGTTGCTTCATACTCGATGTGGTTATCATCGATCAGACTATAGCGTTCTTCTACGTGCAGTTCACCGCTGTGATGGTTGCCGGCTGCATCAAACCATGTATCGGACATCTGGGAGCTAACATCTACTACCAAAGTATCGCCTTCCCATCGACCCAGCGAATATCCCATCCAGGAAGGAATAGGCGCGGAGGTGCCAGGTCTATCCATAAAGATGCTGCGGCTATTGCTACCCCACTGGTAGGCAATGAATATCTCGCTGTCTGTCTGTAAAATTTGGAACGGTGCTGGCATATAAGTCTGTCGTGGTATGCCAGGAATATAACACTTGGCAGCAGGATCCAGATTGGCCCAGTCGGTCTGATTACTCTTTTGTTGTGCCCGAGTCTCTGGCAGGTAGGGAATCACATCTCCTACCACCACACTGGTGCCCGCCTGCATTACGCCGTATGCACCGAGAATATTGGTTACTGGCATACCTCGAGCAGTATGTCCCTCAACATCCCAGTGCGCTGTATTGAGCGCCTGCCAAATACCGCTTAAGTCAGGAAGCTCGTTCACTTCTACTGAACTGGCCAGCTCTGGGCTAGTCTCGTCAGAGCTTGTCGGGGCTGGTGAGCAGGATATTATTAGCACGCCTAGAAGCAGCAATAATATTCCCTTCCAGAAAACCAGATTCGGTAAGTGAAAGCTGTAACTCTTAGAGAGCAGTTCATCTCTCATAGTTTTGAAATTTGTATCACTCATTTAAAATTCACCCTTCGCTGAGTTTGTCACCTGTTGCTGGCTAATTACTGGCGGGAGGAGCACCTACACCGGAAGAGCCCATGAAAATATTTGTTCCATCTGTAAAGGTAATATCTCTGCCACTACCCCGACACTTAGGCAGGCAGTCTGGATCCTTACTCTGATAACCACGGACAAGAATTTCCGTGCCTAGCTGTAATACCGACCGGGTGAGGCCAGCCCGTAGCAGCGTATTCGGGGTGCCGCCCTCTAGCATCCAGTCTTCTTCGCTACCATCTTCCAGAGTAGCGGTGATATGCAGCCAAGTGTGAGGGTTAACCCATTCCATGCGGGTAATCACGCCACGCAAACGAATAGGCTTGTTAATGTCGAACTCTGAGGAAAACGCATGGTGGCCCTGTACCGGAGCTTGCACCAATAGACTTGAAACCGCTATGGCCGCCAGTAAAGCAATCAGACGCTTCATAATAGAATCCTCAACATTCGAATTTGATAGGCTATGTAAAAGCCTTCAACATACGACATGTAGTAATTAGTTTCAAGCACCGCTCAGCTTCTCTGCACCAACGAAATGCACTGCAGCTTACCTCTGCGTGTACTGCGGGTAAATCTCGACTAGAATAGACAAAATTGTGAATTAGCAAGGAGAAGGCCGATGAGAAGAGTTCATCTATTGGGTGTATTGGCAGCTTTTAGCCTGACTGTCTCGCTCAATGTAGCACTGGCACAGGAAATCATCGATACACCTACCCATCGACTGGAAGAAGTTGCCGAGGGGATATATTTCGCCACCGGCAACGGCGCTCTCTACACCATGAGTAATGCGCTTATCATTGAGAGAGATCAAGATGTAGTGGTGGTCGATTCTCACATTACGCCAGCAGCGGGAAGAGCATTGCTAGACTCGATACGTGTAGTCACCAGCAAGCCAGTCACAACCCTAATCAATTCACACTATCACTACGATCATGCCAACGGCGTGCCAGCCTTCGGCCCGGACATTGAAATCATAGGGCACGAAGTAACCTATGAGAAACTCACTGCGGATCCGGCTAATGAGCACACCTATCTTTCTTCCTTGCAACGCTTCGACAACACAGTGGCACGGCTTGAGCAGGAGCTGGAGAATGCAAGCAGCACTCAGGAGCGACAAGAACTACAGGAGCAGCTGGAATTCTGGCAGGCACAGGTGAGCGCACAAGATGAAATCGTATTTACCCCACCGACAACGACCCTGCGAGATACCTTGACATTGTATCGTGGTGGCCGAGAAATTCAGCTTCACTATTTCGGCCGCGCACATACCGGTGGTGACCTTGCTATCTATCTGCCGGAAGAAAAAATAGTCTTCACCGGCGACATGATGCTAGGTGGAGTTTCTTATATGGGTGATGGTTACGTTACGGAATGGGCTGACACCCTACAGGCGTTGAAACAACTGGATTTTCATTTAGTGCTACCAGGACATGGTCCAGGTTTCAGTGACCGGGCACGAATAGACAATGTACAGGCTTACTACACTGACCTCACCGAAGAAGTGCGTCGCTTGAAAGGGCTAGGATATAGCGCGGAAGAGGCTGCTACTAGAGCAGATTTACGCCAACATGCCGACACTCTCGGCATAACACAGCTCGGCGCAAATTTAGAAGCCGTGCAGCGCATGTACGACATTATGGATGGTTTGATTGAGTAAGGTAGTTCAGCAACTTAGTTGAATAACTACCTGTACCCCGTCAGCCCTAGTTGGACATAATTGGCCCATTGCTTAAGAGGTACTTTTAGCTCATCGTCAACCCGAGAGGAAAACGATGATGAGAAAGAAAAGAAGTGCCGAGAAGACAGTTC
>Ga0115002_10005525_pt1 | contig 14877 bp, 18 predicted proteins | sample ArcticOcean_MG_C_8_FD_89576 | JGI IMG/M metagenome (GOLD analysis project Ga0115002, IMG submission 89576) | Marine microbial communities from western Arctic Ocean - ArcticOcean_MG_CB11_86 | ecosystem: Environmental > Aquatic > Marine > Oceanic | place: Arctic Ocean: Canada Basin | collected... | reverse complement strand
GCAAGGTATGGGTGTGGCTGTGGGGGCCGTGTAGAGGAGCGGGAGTGGTCGGGCAGGTGGTGTCGTGGCGGGTCTACTGCCGAAACGGCACGACACGCGCTGACGTGTGGCCCGTGAGGAGGGCGTCGAGGTGTCGGCCCCACGCCTCCAGCGCCGTCTTCTTCTCTTCGTCGTAGTTATAGGCGTTGTATCCGGCCGTCACTTTCGGGCCGTAGCTATGGCTCACCACCTTGGCGATGTTCTCGGCAGTCACGCCGACCTTTGCGAGTCCCGTGATCACGGTGTCGCGCAACGCATGACGGGGCTTCTCGCGGCGTCTGACGCCGCCAAACACAATCTTGTTGGCCGCAGCCAGTTGCCGTTTCCCACGCCAGCCACGAAATACATGCGGATCGTCGTCCACACGCGGCACGTCGCGCAGTAGGTCGAGCGCCGTCTGCGTGAGGTAGACCCGATGGCTCTTTTTGTTCTTTGCACGTCGCCCCGGAATCGTCCACCACGATCCGTCAATCTCCCGCCACTCAAGATCGCTGACTTCCGCTGAGCGCTGGCCCGTGAGGAGTCCGAGCCGATAGATCGCCCTCAGCGCCGGACTCAGGTCTTCCGCCGCCTTCCAAATAGCCCTGATCTCGTTCTCGTCGTAGGCTTTTGACTCACGTTCGCCTTCCGGTCGGCTTCCGACCTCGACGCCCTCCTTCGGCAGATGCGCAGCTGGGTTTACCTCGATGATCTCTTCGTCCACCGCGAATCGAAATAACCGCGACAGTAGTGCCGCCACTCTGTTCGCATAGATAGCCGCCCCACGACCGGCAATCGCTTGCAGCAGTTCGCGGCAGTCCCGTCGCGTGATCGACGACACCGGTCGTCCCTTCCACACTCGTAGAATCTCGCGGTTGATCTTGCTCTGGTCGTCGCGCCACGTACGCTTTGTTTTCTTCGCGTGGTTCTCGATGTAAGACTCGCAAAGTGCCTCTATGCTGTTGCGGTTCGCCTGTTCTATTTTTCGGCGTTCGGCGAGCCGCTCGGCCTTCGGATCGATGCCCCCGTCTATCTTTCGCAGCTGCTCGTTGGCACGTTCGCGTGCCATCGACAGGCTGAGGCGAGGGAGGTCGCCGAGCTTGGGGCCACGCCACTTGCCGTTGAAGCGATAGCGCAACCTCCAGCGCATCGAGCCGTCCGGCGACACGGCCACTTCGAGACCGGTGACTTTCTTGTCACGAACGTAATAGCGTTTTGGACGGGGCTTCAGCGCCTTCACGAATCGGTCGGTCAGCAATACGGTTACGGGTGTCTCCAGTCACGGTTTCCATCGGGAGTCACGCTGGAGTCACAGTATACGCCGGGCTTAAGTGAAACCACTGGAAAACCATTGAACGCAAGTAATGGCCTAAATACTGGTATTTTATTGGAGTTCTGAGAGTTGTGGTCGAAATTGAAAGCACCTGAAATAGAGTGTTACCGTGACTGAAAATCACGGTGTCGGAGGCTCAATTCGGTCCCTCGGCACCATTCGCTCCTGAGCACCACTGCGCTAGGTAAGCGTGTGCGATTCAGTCGCCGAAAGCGGGGGCTTTCAAATACGCCTCGTCAACCTCGACGTGAACATGCTGCCAATGGCCTGGCACCTGCCAGTAGACGAGTAGGCCCAACCCCCGGTACCACGCCGCGAGTCCGTCGAGCCCGGTGCCCTGAATATCGACGGCTCGATCAGCGTAGTGCGCGGAGTTCCACGTGTGGACGTGGTCGTTGGCGCTCACGAGCACGACCTGTTGGCCACTGCGCACCGCCCAGATCCGCGCCAGATCATACAGCCACGTGGCATGTCCCGTGAGTTGCACTGGCTCGCGAAGGCCTTCGACGAGCGCGCTCCCTAGCGGGATGCTCGCGCGCTGGCCCCGCGAGCCGCTGCTAAAGGGGGGAGCGTGTAGCCTTCCGTCTGCAACGTCACGTTCACTCGCTCAAGAGACTCCGAGACCGTCGCCAGCCGATCGAGGTAGCTGCCGTTAATTCGCTCGATAAGCTCGATCGTCGTGTGCTGTTGCCACAGAATGATGGCGATGGCAGAGGCGGCGACCAGCCACGGGAGATAGTAGATACGAAATTCCTCATAGAACGTTCTCATGGTGCCTCCAGGTCAACAGACGGAGCGTCGGGCGCAACGCCTCGACCATTGTAAGAGGGGCAGACCTGATATGGCCATCACGGGGATTCGAGTCTCGGTCAGGAGCCTCAGACTGCGACAGGTTCGGGTTCAGGCTCGCGCACCAGGCCCAATTCCTTTCGCACGCGGTCCTCGATGGTTTGCCGAACTTCCGGATGTTCCCTGAGAAATTGCTTCGCGTTCTCGCGACCCTGCCCGAGCCGTTCGCCAGAGTACGAAAACCATGAACCACTCTTCTCGATGATGCGCCTGTCGACAGCCAGGTCCAGCAGATCGCCCTCCCGGGAAATACCCTCGCCGTACATGATGTCGAACTCGGCCTCGCGGAAGGGAGGTGCCATTTTGTTCTTCACGACTTTGACGCGGGTCCGGCCGCCAATCACCTGGTCGGCATCCTTAATACTGGCGATCCGGCGAATGTCCATGCGAACCGACGCGTAAAATTTCAACGCGCGGCCCCCGGTCGTGGTTTCAGGGCTGCCAAACATGACGCCAATTTTCTCGCGGAGCTGGTTGATGAAAATCAGAGTCGTTTTGGACTTGGCCACCACGCCGGTGAGCTTGCGCAACGCCTGTGACATCAGCCGCGCCTGGAGTCCCATCTGCGCGTCACCCATCTCGCCTTCGATTTCAGCCTTCGGTACCAGCGCTGCAACCGAGTCGACGACAACCACATCGAGGCCTCCCGAGCGGATCAAGACCTCGACGATCTCGAGCGCCTGCTCGCCGTTGTCAGGCTGCGAGACGAGCAGATTGTCCAGGTCGACACCGAGCTTTCTCGCGTACGCCGCGTCGAGCGCATGTTCCGCGTCGACAAACGCTGCCATGCCGCCGGCCTTGTGAGCCTGGGCAATGACCTGGAGCGCCAGCGTCGTCTTACCCGATGACTCAGGTCCGAAGATTTCAACGACTCGGCCACGAGGCACACCGCCGATGCCCAAGGCATAGTCGATGCTGATTGAGCCGGTCGGGATTGAGTCGACGATCGCGATCGCACCGCTTTGCCCGAGCCGCATGATGGACCCCCTGCCGAATTGCTTTTCAATCTGGCCGAGCGCGATGTCGAGCGCCTTGCTACGTTCTTTCTGTTCATCAACGGGCATAAAGGTCTCCTTAACGGGCCGGCGAACCCCGGCCCCCGCATTCACCGTCAGCATGGTCGAGGGGTATGACAGGGGAGGTCACGACAGGGGTTGATACTAAAATCGCGCCACACGAAAGTCAAGCGAAAATACGTGCACTTCAGTTAGCATCATCTATACAGGTCAATCACTTACAGCCTGTCAGACTTTCGCCCAGTACCGGCGATCGGCTTCCCTTGCTACCCTCGTCGACACGAGTCACCGCAATTCTTGCCAACGACATCGGTAATGGGACGACTCCGCCTCTTGGCGTGGGCCGATTGCCCCTGACGGTGCGATCTCGTGAACCGGGACGAGGCCCAGGCTCACGGGACCGGGCCCGGCGCTAGACGCCGCGACTGGCCGGCGGGACGATGTCGTTCAATCGCAAATACACCGCCATCTGACCGTAAGTATCCATGGAGTGACCCAGCAGAAACCAGAAGACGCGCGCGCGTGTCGACGGCCCGAGAAACGCCGCCTCAACGGTCCCGTTCATCGAGGCGTCGGTGTGTTCGTTCAGGAGGGCAATGCCGTAATCGTAGGAGTCCGCCAGCGCCTGAAGGATTTCCGCCTTGGTAGTCGCGCTCTCCGCGGTGAAAGATGGCGCGGCGACGGTGCCGCCGACTAGCCCAAGTATCTGCACGTTGACGCCAGCGATGTGCATGATCTGCTCGCCGTAGCTGCGCTGGGCAGGTGTTGCCTTGTAGCCGAACTGGTCCTCTGGCATCGCGTCAGCAATCGCCACGAGCGTGTCCTTCTGCCGCTCCCAGTCCTTGATCAGGTCGCCGGTGACCGTCGCGCCCCCGGACGCCTCAGCCGAGGCCGTTTCCGATGGCGCCGCGTCCTGCGCTGGTGGCGCCCCGGCGCGACAGGCGACTACCAGGACACTGAGTCCGACCACGAGCACCCGAACCGATAGGCGAATCCCCATATCTGAGCCCCTCTCCTGTATGTGTAGCCACACGCCTATGCGACCGTCACGTCGAGACCGCGCACGACATCATCGCCCAGTAGCGGCCTCAGCCGAGTGCAAATCACACCGGCCGACCGCTCGACCTCCCGTCGCCAGGCCGCGTCTTTCGCCTGCACGTGTAGAATCCGACCTTTTAGCTCGATCGTGGTCACGCGGCCGACAGCGGGACCAACAGTCGTTCGCCACGCGAACGCAACCTTGTCAGGTGTGAGCGGTGCCCCACGCAGAACGGCCGCGAGCGCCTTGGGCATGATCTGGTGGACCGGGATCACGCGAGCGAGGATAGCATTGACCAGTGCGACTGGTCCTGGCCTCGGCATCTCCGAGACGAGCCGAACTGCTTCGGGCGGCGGGCATCGAATTCGATGTCATGTCGGCGGATATCGATGAAGCGATCGCGGCGGGGGAGCCGGCCCAGGAGTACGCGCGACGGCTCGCTTGGCAGAAGGCGGACGCGACCGCTCTGCGAGTGCCGGGGCGGCCCGTCCTCGGTGCCGACACCATTGTCATCGTCAACACGTTCGTGCTCGGAAAACCGGTCGACGAAGCAGACGCCAAGCGTATGCTCAGGCTGCTGTCCGGTCGGACTCACACGGTGATCACGGCGGTGTGCCTGATCAACCCGGCCGATGAGTCGGGCCACGTGCGCTCCCACGTGGACCGCACGGATGTGGAGTTCGCCCGCCTGTCTGAGACTGATATCGCCTGGTACGTCGCCAGCGGCGAACCCGCGGATAAGGCAGGTGCCTACGCCATTCAGGGTCTCGCGTCGCGTTTTGTTACCAGGATCGAGGGTTCGTACTCGAACGTCGTCGGCTTGCCAGTCGCCCTGGTCTACGACCTGTGCAGGAAGGCTGGTTTACTGGTATCCTGAGACGTCTTTAAGCGAAAGTCCCAAATTATGAGTTACAAAGCCACGAAAATCGGATTGACGAGCCTGGTGCTCGCCTTGGCGTTTGGCGGATTGCTGTACTCGACGATCGGCGAGAGTGCGCAGTACTACAAACACGTTGACGAAGTCATGGTCGAGCCCGACGCGTGGTATGGCGAGCCGCTTCAGATTCACGGGTACGCGAAGAACGTCACCCGAAAACGGGATTCGCTCGACTACCGTTTCGAGATGCACAACAACGGGCACGTGGTCTTTGCGTCGTACACGGGCGTTGTGCCCGACACGTTCCAGAACGATGCCGAAGTCGTGCTGTCCGGAACGCTCTCGCCAGACGGCTTTCATGCGACTGAAATGACCGCCAAGTGTCCGTCGAAGTACGAGGTTGAGGGCGGCGTCGAAGCCGGACCATCAGCTGAGCTACCAACCAACTCGACGTACTAATCCCGGCTGAAATCCATGTCGTCCCTGGGGTCATATCTCCTGCTCGCCGCGTTCGTGACCTGCGCCTACGCGGTCGCGACTTCGATTGCTGGTGCGCGGCGACGGTCGGACCGACTGGTTGAAAGCGGGGTCGGCGCCTTCTATCTGGTCGCCGCCATCATGTCGGTGGCGTCTTCGGTCATCGTGTACGCCTTCGTCGTAGGGGATTATTCGATCAAGTACGTCCAGCGGTACTCCGATTCGGTGCAACCGCTGTTCTACAAAATCACGTCCTACTGGGGCGGGCTCGATGGCTCGATCATGTTCTGGGTGTTCCTGCTGTCGGTTTTTGGGAGCGCTGCGGTCTACGTCAACAGGGAGCGTCATCGCGAGCTGATCCCCTATGTAGTGGTGGTCATCTCGGCGGTGCAGATGTTCTTTCTGTTCCTGATGGTGGTTCACAACAATCCTTTCGAAACCTATCTCACCGAGAGCCCCGTTGACGGTGCCGGGTTGAACCCGCTGCTGCAGAACTTCTACATGGCGATCCATCCGCCCACCATGTACACCGGCTTCGTCGGATTGACGATTCCGTACGCCTTCGGGATGGCCGCGCTCATCACCGGACACCTCGATGACTCCTGGGTCCGCGCCGTTCGGCGCTGGACGATGATTTCATGGCTCTTCCTGTCGGTCGGACTGGGCCTCGGGATGATCTGGGCCTACGAGGAACTCGGATGGGGAGGCTACTGGGGCTGGGACCCGGTGGAGAACGCGGGCTTGCTCCCCTGGTTTACCGCGACGGCGTTCCTCCATTCTGTCCGCGTGCAGGAGCAGCGCGGCATGCTGCGAGTCTGGAACGTCACGCTCGTGATCCTGACCTTCTTTCTCACGATCTTCGGCACGTTCATGACGCGATCGGGCGTCGTGCAGTCGGTGCATGCGTTCGGTGAAGACCCCGTGCTCGCGGACATGTTCATCATTTTCATGATCGCCATTCTGACGGTCAGCTTCGGGTTCGTGCTCTATCGTTTGCCACTGCTGCGAGCCCGGAACGAGCTGGATTCATGGGTGTCGCGTGAAGCTGCGTTCCTCGCGAACAACTGGATTCTGTTGTTCTCGGCGTTCTTCGTCCTGTTCGCCACGATGTTCCCGACGCTGAGCGAGGCGGTGACCGGTGAGCGGCTGACGGTGGGACCACCATTTTTCAACCGGTGGATGCTGCCGATCGGCCTGATGCTGTTGCTGCTGACCGGTGTGGGACCTCTGCTCGCGTGGCGCAAGTCGACCGTGGTCAATTTACGAGATCAGTTCTTGCTGCCTGTGGGCTTGGCCGTGGTGACGGCCGGAGCCCTTGCCGCCCTGGGCATGCGTGTCTGGGTGTCCGGCCTGTGCTTTGCGCTGTGCGCATTCGTGGTCGGCACGATCTCACAGGAATTCTGGCGCGGCGCGCGCGTGCGCCAGCAGGCGACCGGTACCGATGTCTTCACGGCGCTGATTGGTCTGACCTCCCGCAATAAACGCCGCTACGGTGGCTACATCGTTCACATCGGCATCGTGCTGATCTTTCTTGGGTTCGCGGGTGCAGGGTTCAAGCAGGACGAGCAGGTCCTGCTGAGGCCTGGGCAGCAGGCGCAGGTTGGCGATTTCGTCGTGCGGCTGGATGCGATCAGGGTGACCGACGACGGCCAAAAGCAGATGATTACCGCCCACACGACAGTGTTTCGCGATGGCGAGGAACTGGCGAAGATGTATCCGGCGAAGTGGTACTTTCGAAAGCACGAGGGCGAGCCGACGACCGAGGTGGCTATCCGGCGAACGTTCGCCGAGGATATTTACCTCGTGCTGCCTGCGTTCGACCTTGAGGATCAGAGCGCCAGCATGGAAATCGTGGTTAACCCGCTCGTGAACTGGGTCTGGTTGGGATTTGGGATTTTGGCGCTCGGTACCGGCATCGCGTTGCTGCCTGAGACGGCGTTCGCCTTCGCGCTCGCACGCATCCCCGCAAATGCGGCGATGACCGCGCTGCTGCTGTTGTCGCTACTGCTGTGGCCGACTGCAGTCAGCGCCCAGGTCGGGGGTGGCGAGACGGTGAGCGTGACAGAGCGCAGCGAGCTGCGTCGCGAGCTTGAGAGCGAGATCATGTGTACGTGCGGGTGCAACTCGCCGATGGGGAGTTGCCCGATGCGGCCCAACTGCGGTCACTACGATACGCAGGAGGCGAGCCTCGATGCCTACCTGGCCGAAGGCATGGATCGGGACGCCGTGCTCGCGGCCTTTGTTCAGAACTTCGGGAGCCAGGCAATTCTGGCTGCGCCGGTCGACCGCGGGTTCAATCGGCTCGCCTGGCTGTTTCCGTACCTCGCTGCGGGCGCGGCGCTCATCGGTATCGTCGCGACGACGCGGCGCTGGTCGCGCCAGAGTGCGCCGGTCCCCGCCGGTGACGCCACTCTCGACCCGGCGTTGAGCGCGCGCCTCGACGATGAACTCAGAAACCTCGACTAATTCGCTCGCACCCTGGCAGCTTTTTACGCTGGCTGGCCTCATTGGCGCCACGATCGCCGTGTTCGTCTCACGGGGGCAGACCCCTGCCGGCATCATTTTGCTCAGCCTCACGGTCTTTACCGGCGCGATTGTTGGCGTCGCGACCTGGCGGACGCTTATTCCGTTTACCGGCTGGAATGACCAACGCCCGCGTCGTGCGGTGGGCGGTCGGACGCGTGCCGCCCTCGAGCGCGAAAAGATCCTGGTACTTCGATCGATCAAGGCGCTCGAATTCGACCGCGCCATGGGCAAAGTCTCCTCGGACGACTTTGACGAGATGAGCACCCGCCTGCGCAGCAGGGCCGCGCGTCTGATCGGCGACCTCGACGCAGGTGCCGACTACCGTAACGAGATTGCGCAGGAGATCGCGCGGCGCATCGGCGGAGAGTCTCAGGCGCCGGCGGCTTCGGCCGATGCCGGCGTCACCGACGAGTCGCCATTTTGCAGTCAGTGCGGTCACCGTCACGACCTCGACGCCCGGTTCTGTAAGCACTGCGGGGCGAAGGTGCAGGCAGCATCGTGAGTGCCCGGGTCTTGCGGCTGTCAGCGCTGAGTGTCACGGTGTGGGCGTGTGGCTGTGGCGTAGGTTTCGCCCAGATCAATATGCCCGATCCGGCGCTCATCCACGGTCGGGCCCTTCCGGCCCCAGAGCTTCCTAGTGGCACGGTGACCGTCCGCGTGGTTCGCGAAGCGATCGGTAACAACATTACAGGCCAGGACGTGCGCGTGACTGCAGGGGGCGCTGTGCAGACCGCCGCCACCGACGATCAGGGTCGGGCCGAGTTCACCGGCCTGGGCCTGGGATCGGATGCCCGCGCGGAGGCAGTGGTTGACGGAGAAACACTCGAGTCCGAAGCGTTTACTGTCCCCACGTCAGGAGGCCTGCGCTTGATGCTCTTCGCGGGCCTGGAGGAGGCGGCAGCACGCGCAAGGGCCGAAGCCGCCGCGGAGGCCGCCGCCCCGCCGGTGGACGGGGTCGTGGTGTTCGGTCCGAACACGCGGGTGTTTATGGAGTTTCAGGACGACACGCTTCAGATCTTTTATATCCTTGAGATTCTGAATAGCGCCCGCGCCCGTGTCGATATCGGCGGGCCGCTCCTCCTCGACCTTCCGGCCGGAGCCGGAGGGGCAGCCGTGCTTCAGGGGTCGTCGCCCACCGCGACCGTGAGTGGAGACCGGCTCACGGTGACCGGCCCGTTTGCCGCCGGCGTTACGTCGGTGCAGGTGGGTTTTCAGCTCCGACAGGACAGCTCTGAGTTCACGTTGCAGCAGACGTGGCCCGTCCCGTTGGAACAGTTGTCGGTGGGTGTACAGAAGCTTGGCGATTTGTCCGTGTCGTCGCCGCAGTTCTCGACCGTGGGTGAGGTCAACGCGGAAAACGGCACGCCATTCTTTCTGGCGAACGGACCCGCCATGGCGGCTGGAAGCACGCTCACCGTGCAGCTCTCGAATCTTCCCGCGCACAACACGACGCCTCGCCTGGTTGCGCTGAGTCTGGCGGCGGGCATCATCGCGCTTGGCGTGTTGTGGGCGATCGGCGCCCCACCGGCGGTGCGTGAGCCACGGCCTCGCCTCATCGATCGCAGGGACGGGCTGCTCTCCGAACTGGCTGTGCTCGAGAAACAGCACCGCACCGGTGGGCCATTGCCTGTCGCGCAGGAGACGCGACGCCAGCGCCTCATCTTGGAACTTGAAGTAGTGTACGGCGAACTGGACGCGGTGCGGGTGCGCCCGCGGGGAGGCGGCGGGGACATCGCCGCGTGACCGCCATCGACTTCGACGATCTGACGGTCGACGAGGTTTCACGCCATTTCGGTCGGCGGCGGGCCCTGTCTCGCATCAACTTCCGGGCGACACGTGGCAGACTGGTCGGTTTACTTGGACCGAACGGGGCAGGAAAGTCGACGCTGCTGGCGATGCTGGCGACCCTGCTCCGTCCGAGTGCCGGTCGGATCCGCTACGGTGCTCACGACTCGACCACGCCCGAACCGGCGTTGCGCGCGTCGATCGGTGTGCTCGGGCACGACCTTTTCCTGTATCCGGAGCTGACCGCCGTCGAGAACCTCGAGTTTTTTGCAGGGCTGTACGCGGTCCCCGACCCGCGTGGCGCAGCGACGCATGCACTTGAGGTCGCTGGTCTGGCTGATCGGGCGGATGAGGCCGTTTCGCATTTTTCGCGTGGCATGCGCCAGCGTGTCGCGCTCGAGCGTGCGCTGATCCACGGCCCGCGGCTACTCCTCCTGGACGAGCCGTTCACCGGTCTGGACGACGCCTCTGGCGCGGCACTGACAGCTCGCCTGCGCACACTACGCGAGGCCGGGGCGATTGTCGTACTCGCCACTCACGATCTCGATCTGGCGGAGGGATTGCTTGATAGCGCGATCTTTCTTCGTGACGGACGAATGATCGACGTTGTCGATCGTCCGGATGGATTGCGATCGACCTACCGCGACATCATGTCGCGCGTACACGCGTCCGGCGTCGGCGGGGCGAGAGCGTAGCGGTGTTCACACGTGTCGTCTGGCTCGTGCTGCGCAAGGACCTGATGGTCGAGGTCCGTAGTCTCGAGATCGCCTACACGACGCTATTTTTCGCGGTGTCTTGCGTGCTCGTCTTTGCGTTTGCGCTGGTACAGGAAGGACGTCCCCCAGCAGACGGCGCCGCCGGGATTCTCTGGATCGCGATCGCGTTCGCAGGCACGCTGGCCCTCGGAAGGGCATTCGAGCGAGAGCGACAATCGGAGACCTTGCGGGCGTTACTGCTGGCACCAGCCGCCCGTCCGGCTGTCTATGTGGGCAAGCTTCTCGGCATTGTCACGTTGCTGGTCGCAGGTGAGATTGTGCTGGTTCCGCTGGTCGCCCTGTTTTTTCAGGCGCCGCTGCTCGCGCGACCGATCTGGTTGGCGATCATTCTTGTGACGGGCACGGTCGGCTTTGCCGCCGTAGGCACCCTGTTCGCGGCCATGCTGGTCCGCGCACAATCGCGGGACGTGCTGCTGCCGGTCCTGTTGTATCCGATCACTGTACCGGTCATCATTGCCGGTGTCCGCGCAACGGCGGCGCTGCTTCAGCCTGAGGTTGACGGAGAGATTCTCCGTTTCTGGCTTGCGCTGCTGATGTGTTTCGACATCGTATTTGTTACGCTGGCGCTCTGGACATTCGAGCCGTTGATGACCGACTGAGATGGTCAGAGACTAGAGAGGCAGACACACCCTATGCCCGCATGGTTTACGCCGGCCACCGCGTTGTGCGGTCTGATGTTCGCGATTTCGCCATTTCTCATCGCGAACGCTCCGTACGAGTCCACGATGGGCCTGGTGCAGAAGATCTTTTATGTGCATCTCCCGTCCGCGTGGATGTTTTTGATTGCGGCGATCGTCTGTGGTGTGGCCAGTATCCGCTTTCTGTTTCGAGGCGATGCCCGCCACGACCGGCTCGCCTGGGCAGCCGCGGAACTCGTCGTCCTGTTTGGCATCGTGACGCTGGTGACGGGGCCACTGTGGGCACGAAAAGCCTGGGGTGTCTGGTGGCAATGGGACGTGCGGCTGACGGCGAGTCTGATCGGGTGGATGGTCTCGGTCGCCTACTTACTGCTCCGTAAGTATGGTGGTCCGGGCTCAGACAAGCTTGCGGCTGGACTCGCCTTGTTCGGAATGGCCAATGTGCCGTTTATCTATATCTCAGTCAACTACTGGCGCACGATTCACCCAACGACAAGCGTTGTTCCGACACTGCCGACATCATTCGGGTTACCACTCTGGTTCAGTACCGTGATGTTTCTCTTACTGTTCGTTCTGCTGCTGCGAGCACGGGTTCGACTCGAAGAGCAGCGAGCGGAGCTTGACGAGCTTTACCTTTCAGTGGACGGCTAGCCTGATGATGATACGTACATGTGTAGCTGTGTGCATGATGTCGATACTGGGTGTCATGGTTGGGTACAACCCCGGTGATTTGGCGACAGATTGGGCATCGACCGTGGTGCTCCATGCACAGCAGCCGGAAGCGGTGGACGAGTTCGTGCCCATTGACGAGTTACCCCCGCAGGACCAGTTGCCCGCGGCACCGCTGCTCGTGGTTGCCTACGCGTTCGTGGTGCTGGCCCTGTTCGCGTACCTCGTCTCAGTGGCTCGGCGTCTCGGTGCGGTGCAACGCGATTTGGAACGCTTGCAGGCAGAATTGAAGCGCAGCGGGCGCACCTGACATGCCGACGGCCGCCCACTTTCTCTTCATCCCGGGAGTGCTCATTCTGGGAGTCGTGATCGGGTGGATTCTCGGTTCCCGTGCGGCGGCTGACGCCTACGCGTCGAAGTTGCGCCAGTCGCGTTCGACACCCCAGCGCACCACCACTGGTCGCTAGCGCGAATTTCGCGTCTGGCTAGCAGACGGTCGGCGTGTTCCCCGTGGCAGGAGTGGCCTCTCTGCGGTGCTTCGGGAGCTACGTGCTTACGAGATGCGCGCTAGCGATCCGTTATCGTCCTGCTTGAAGCCGGCGCGCGAGGACCTCCGGAAGTCCAGCCGCGACGATCTTTGCCATGGTGGCGGCCACGTCGTACGGTGTCCGCATGATCGTCAGCGAGCGCGCGGTCGTGTCGAGCAACCCGTATGCCGCCCGCGGGTCACCATCGCGAGGCTGACCCACGGCTCCGCAGTTCACCAGATACCGCGAGTGATCGTCGAGAGTGATTTCGAGGGGCGAACCGTGCACTGGCGCCGTACCGTCCAATATTCTGTCCGGGTGCGAGCGCGACGGGCCAGCCTGGAGTTCCTGTTCTGTCAGCGTGTAGACGGCCGGCACATGCGTGTGACCGTAGAGGCACAGTGGCAGCCGGGCGGATCGGATGGCTCGCAGCGCGTCGACTTGGTCGAATACGTATTGGTCCTCGTCGTATGGGGTGCCGTGGCAGATCTCCGTCAAGTCATCAACCAGGACCGGTCCCTGAGGCAGCGCGACCAGCCACGCGCGATTCTCCGTGGTCAGCGCCGCGGCGGTCCATTCGACGGCCCTGCGAGCCACCGGGTTGAATCCGACGACCCCGTCAATCCCGGTGCTGACCTTATCGTGATTGCCGCGAATAATCGCGGCTGTCGGTAGCGCTCGGACCCGATCAATGACGCCGTTCGGATCGGCGCCGTATCCCACCAGATCGCCGAGCACGAGAACGCGGTCGTAACCGTCAGCAGCTTCGAGCGTGGCCTCAAGAGCCTCGAGATTCGCATGGATGTCGCTGATGACGAGGTATTTCATTGACGCATACCCTCGCTAGTAACCGACCCACTCCAGGAGCCGTTCGACGACTTCGCCAACCGGCGCTGTGGCATCCAGACGCACATGCGCGTCGCGGTACGCCGCCTGACGGCGCAGATAGAGCTGCTCCATTTGAAGGGGGTCGGAGGCGAGAGGGCGGCGGCCATCAGGGGGGATGCGTTCGATCACCCGGCTCAACGGTAGGTCCAGCCACGCGACGGCTCCGTCATTCAGCATCAATGCACGGTTATCGGGGTCGACAAAGGTGCCGCCGCCAGTGGCTACGATGACGTTGCGCTCAGAGAGCAGGTCTCGTAACACCTCGCGTTCCGCCTGCCGGAAATAACCCTCGCCATCTCGAAGAAAGATTGCTGAGACGCCGCGGCGCTCGCGCATCTCAATGCGTGTGTCGACGTCCTCCGTCCGCCACCCGAGGCGGCGGCCCAGCGCAGCGGCGACCGTCGTCTTGCCGGCGCCCATAAAACCCACCAGATACAACTTGTCGATCGTCACGCGCGCAACGATTCGAGCACGGAGAAAAACTCCGGGTACGACACTGCGGCGGCGTCCGCGCCGACAATCGTCGTCGGCCCTGACGCTCCGAGCGCCGCGACAGCAAACGCCATGGCCAGACGGTGGTCGTTGTGCGCATCGACCTCGCCTCCTCGCAGTTGCCGAGTCGCGCGGACCTGAAATCCGTCCGGTTGCTCCTCGATGTCGGCGCCCATGCAGCGGAATCCCTCAGCCAGGGCTGAGATGCGGTCACTCTCCTTTACGCGCAACTCGCCAGCTCCAGTGACTGACAGCCCGCCACCGTGTGTGGCGAGCGCGGCGAGCGCTGGCAGCTCGTCGATTACCCCAGGTATTTCGTAGGGTGCGACATGTATGTCGAGCAGGGTGTGATGTCGTACCACAATCGTGCCCATGGGTTCACCCGCGTCGGCGCGCGCGTCTTCCTCGACATCGACAGACGCGCCGAAACGCCGGAGAATATCGAGCACGCCAATGCGCGTCGGGTTGAGCCCGACCTGTTCGATGGTCACCTCGGATCCTGGCAGGGCCGCCGCGGCGACCATCCAGAACACGGCTGACGACAGATCCCCTGGCACTACGAGCGCGCCCGCGTGGAGGCGCTGACCGCCCGCAATGGACACCGACCCCCCGGTTCGCATCACGTCGGCGCCAAACGCCTGAAGTGCCCGCTCTGTATGGTCCCTGGTGGGAAGTGTTTCGTGCACGCGCGTGACGCCATCGGCATGCAGTCCGGCAAGCAAGACCGCACTTTTTACCTGAGCGCTCGGTAGCTCCGTCTCGAAGTCGAGGGCAACCAGGCGCACCGTCCCTTCGATCGTCAGTGGGGGGCGCTCCCCGATCGCGGTCACACGTGCGCCCATGCGCTCTAGCGGACCGATGATGCGCCGCATGGGACGCTGTCGCAGAGACTCATCTCCGGTAATCGTGGTGCGAAACGGCTGCGCCGCGAGGATGCCCGCCAGCATGCGCATGGTACTGCCTGAAT
>Ga0115002_10005522_pt1 | contig 14879 bp, 15 predicted proteins | sample ArcticOcean_MG_C_8_FD_89576 | JGI IMG/M metagenome (GOLD analysis project Ga0115002, IMG submission 89576) | Marine microbial communities from western Arctic Ocean - ArcticOcean_MG_CB11_86 | ecosystem: Environmental > Aquatic > Marine > Oceanic | place: Arctic Ocean: Canada Basin | collected... | reverse complement strand
TTCATCCGCCTACTGTCACTCCATCCCAGGCTCACGCCAAGCCATCGGCCCCGCCTGTCGCACATGCCCCGACAGCAATGAAACATGTCCTGGCGACCATCCGCTATCGTGTTCCAGTGCAAATCATCATGGACGAATGTTCATCATGCCTGACTTCAAGGGCGGTCCAACGGTCGGGGAACCAGGCGTTATCTAGCAGAATTCAAGCTCACGTCTTTGCACATCGAGTCGCCGATAGAAGCAACTGTGACGCGCCGAGCCAGTCGCCGGATCCGTCGTATGACAGGCGCCCGCCCCCTTTGGTACAACGCGATAAACGAGCGAGTCCTGATCACAATCGATCAGGATCTCTTCGATACTGAGGAAGTCACCCGATGTCTCGCCCTTGGTCCACAGTTCGTTACGCGACGTTGACCAGAAGGTCGCAAGGCCCTTGTCCAGCGTCGTTTGCAGCGCCACGGCATTGACATAGCCGAGCATCAGGATTGCGCCGTCGCGAACGTCCTGAACGACGCAGGGAATGAAGCCGCCGCGTTTTCCAAAATCAACCGCAAGCGTCGTTCCTTCTTCGAGTTGAGCATTTGCCATGTTTCAACCCTCCCCCACTTCCGGTTGCTCAATTCTGCGACCCTGCAGCATGTTCTGCGTAAACACCTTGGGCGCCGGGATAGGCACAATGCCATCAACACCAAGACGGAGCAGCTGGGGCGCCAGTCGGTTGAGTTCGGAATCATTGATCACTACGGCAACGCTCCGCCAGTTGGTGTCTACCACCGGGCTGATCGTTGGCGAGACGACCGCTGGCAACATCGATTCGACCTGATCGAGCACCCTCGCCGGCACGTCCATAAATACCATGTAGACCGGTTCTTTCTCTGCCTGCAAAACCGAGTCTATGCAGATGCGAATGTCCTCCGCGCGGCCGCGCATTACAGGGTCTTCCATTGCTTTGGGATTGGCGATCAACTGTGGGTTGGACGTGAATATCGTCGCGATGAAGTTGTTGCCGTTGGCACGGAGCGTCTCGCCGGTCTCGGTCACGTCGGTAAACGCATCGGACTCACCCATGACCACCTTGGCCTCGGTCTTGCCCTCCGAACGCAGGATCGTAATGTCGTCAATGCCGTAGAGTTCGGCCATGCGCCGCCGTGTCAGATTCGGTAACTCGGTTGCTATCGTTTTGCCCCGACAGTGCTCTGGTTCCTCAATGCCGGTCTCGGGACGGGAGGCGAGCACGAGCCTCGATGGCTGGTTGGTCCGCTTTGAGAAGATGAAGTCGCCGAGCACGTCGAGTTCTGTCTCGCGACCCGCCTCAAAGACATAGTCCTTGCCGGTGATGCCGCAGTCGACGATTCCTTTGGCGACCTTCTCCGGCATCTCCTTGCGATCCAGCACCCGAAAGACAATGCGCTCGTCATAGGGCGCATTGACCTCGTACCGACGCCCCACGTCGAGTGGATGTCCGGCCCGGGCCAACAGTCTCAACACTTGCTCATTGAGACTCCCGGACGGGATGCCAAAGTAGAGACAGTCGGGTTTTTTGGAGAAATCCATGGTGTTTCCTGAAAGCGCCGTTTTTGTACTGATTAATTTCCTGGCCCCGCCGTCTTGAACCACGTGGGTTAAAGACTGACCGTTTCCCATGTCAGTTGCCGGGTTGATTCCAAGCGGCTTTCGAGGTCAACCGCCCCAAGCGGGGGCGCATTTTGACAGGATCAGGAACGCGGTGCCAACCGCGCACCGGACCAATCAGCCAGCGCCGCAAAGGCGGCCACCGCAACGATCAGCGCGGGGAACACCTCGTGCACCGGCCAATCACCCAACCAGTCCGCGCCAAAGCTACGCCAGCCGAGCAGAACCGAAATACCCAGCAGCATGGACACAACGGCTCCGAGGGCGCTCCCCCGACGCCAGAAGAGACCGCCCAGCAGGCTCGGTACAAAACACACTGCGTAGAGGCTCCCGGAGAAGATCGTGATCTCAACGATGCCGCCGGGCGGGTCGAGCGCGAGGGCCGCGGCAAGAACGGCAAAGCCGGCGATGGCGACGCGCGTCCACAGGACCGGCTTTCGTGGCGGCCTGCGTATCGACACAACATCCTGGGTGAACACACTGGCGGTCACGAGCAGGACGCTATCCATCGAGGACATGGCCGCAGCAACAATCGCGATGATCAGGCAGTCAGACGCCCACAGGGGGAAGACCGAGCGATCATTGAGCAGCCTTGGCACAATCGTGTCCGTGTCAGTCACTCCGGACAGCAGGAAGTGCGCATAAATTCCGACCGGAAACAGGCAAAACTGGATAACGAGCAGGCCGCCAACGGCTATCCAGATGCCCCGTGCTGCCTCACGGTCATCCCGCAGGCCATAAAAGCGCGACACCTGCCTTGGGTCCACCAGCAGCTTGAGCGACCCGGCAAATGCAATGCCGAGCAAGAGCGCAAACGGCAGCCCGCCATTGATATCAAAAACATGCTGCGACTCCCTTCGCCCCGCGAGTTCAGGCAATGCCAAGATGCCACCCGCCGCATCGGTGACGAAGTAAAAGATCATCACCGACCCGACGAGCATCAGGGCGCCCTGGACGAGATCGGTTCGCACCACGGTGACAAAGCCGCCGACTGCGGTGTATGCCATGACAATCCCGAGGGTCAGACCGATCGCGGCTTCATAAGGAATGCGGAAGAACGCCTCAAAGAGATTCCCCGCGCCCTTGAAGATAGCGATGAGGTACAGGAGGCTCGCGCTGACGACAACCAGTGCCGAGACCAGTCGCACCGACACACTGTCACCATAACGCTGGGACAGGAAATGCGGCACCGTGACGGAGCCGAAGTGGGCGGCCTGCGCGCGCATTCTCGGCGCGACCCAGCGCCACGAGACGTAGGTGAAGACGACGATGATGCCGGCCATCACCAGCCACGCGAGGCCAAAGTCATAGCCCTTGCCAGCGTGGCCGATGTAGCTATTGGTACTCGCAAAGGTGGCGAAGAAGGAAACCCCGACGACAACACCGCTCATGTTGCGGCCGCCGACGTAGTAGCCCTCCACCGAGTCACTCGCGCGGCGCCCGAGCACGGCGTTGTAGGCAAGGACCAGCGCGTAGACCACAAGCAAGATCGCCGCCAGCCAGTGTTCAACGAGCAGACTCACCGGCGTTGCCGCGGTGCCCCGCACCTACGCCTGCTCAACGCCGCCTCAGCGTGATGAGGCGATAGCCGACATCGAGGCTCGAACGCGACAGCAGCTGCCCAAACCGCCTGTGCCAATCACCGTCGGCGAGATCTGCGCGAAGTCTGGACAATCGTTCCTCGACAAGCGGCGCGCCAAATCGATTGAATGTTGAGATAGCAAATTCTTGTCCCAAAATTGTCATCCTGACAATTCTCGGGAGTCGGTTTGCAAACAAACCTCGCATGATCTTGAAGAAAAGAGGCTTGCAGAAAATGGCGGTGCATCCCTGCACCGCACGCCAGTGCCTGCCCAGAACAGAGTTATGGGACAGGGACTAACTGACCTCACGCGTTCTTCGAGATAGGCGTCCGGACGTTGCCAATAGGCCGCACGGAAACCGTCCGTACAGTCAGCCGGGATGGGAATCGTGTCGATCGACGCATGAAAGCAGTCGCGCGCGGCATCAGCGATCTCGCGGCAGGTCGGAAAAATTGTGTTGTTTATCGCGTCAACCTTGGGAATGTACTACAGCAACCAGAAGTCGGCGAGATCTGGCTCGTGCGTGAACAAGACAACCCGGTCTCTGCACACCCGATCAAGTTCCCGCAGGCCGGCGCGCCAGTCACGCCAGTGATGCAGCGTCAAGACGGCGAGACGCGCAGCAACTGACTGATCCGCAATCGGCAGCGCTTCGGCGGCGCCTTGAACGTGAGACCCCAGTCCACTGTAGGGTGCGAGCATCGACGCAGACGGTTCGACCGCAACCACGGACATCGATGGTGGCTCGTAGGCACCGGTTCCCGCACCGACGTTGACCAGGTTCTCTGCATCACCGAGCGCCTGTGCGATCGCGCCACCGATGCGCACGTCCGGCACCCGCAATGACGGATAGTTGCGGCCAATTGTGTCGTACCAGTTCAGCATTTGCTTCAATCGATCCACTCGACCGATTAGGCGGGTGGCCCTTTCCTCATGAAGGAACGCAGTATGCGTACTGTGCACCGAATCTCAAGACAACGGCACGGCGGGCGGCGCTAGCGACAGGATATGATGGTGGAAACATGCGAATCATGCTCAAAGGGGAGTCTCGATTGAACGAGGATCTCTACCTGGTTGATGGCACCTTCGAGGTGTTCTGATGCTTTGCGGCAACGCCGCGACATACCAACCACGAGGGTCAGGAAATGGGCGCCGTTCGCGGCTTGTTGCAGACAATGGTGTCGTCGCTAAAACGCGAGGGCATGGGTTACATGGCTGTCGCATTCGACCCAATCGGCACACGCGTGCGGCCCGACGATCGTTCCGACGACGGCTTGCTGCGAAGCCAGTTCCCGCTCGCTGCTGAAGCCCTGCAAGTAGTTCGGCATCACCGTGTGGCACATGAAACGCTTCCAGGCTGACGACGTGATCGCGAGTGCCGCTCATCGGTTCGGCGATGCGGCCGATGTCACCTACATCTGCTCATCAGATCAGGATTTCTGCCAGTGCGTGCGCGGCAAGCGCGTTGTCCTGATGAACCGAATTCGCAAGACGATTGCAACAGAAGCGGATGTCATCAGCCGCTACGGTGTCACCCCCGGACAGTTGCCGGACTATCTTGCACTCGTCGGCGACGTCTCTGACGGCATCCCCGGCTTCGGCGCCAAAAAAGCCGCCCGGTTGCTTCAGGAGTATGGCGACCTGGACCAGGTCATCGCCCAAGCGCCCGCCTGGGCGCCGACGATGCGTGGCGGCACAACACTTGCGGCCACCCTGACCGAACGCAGTCGCGAAGCAGAACTCTATCGAAACCTCTCGATCCGGCGCAGCGATGTGCCACTGCCCCACGAACTGAAGGATCTTGAATGGCGCAACATTGATGTTCCGCGCCTGGCGGCATCGATTGCCGACGTTGAAGAAGATGCGGTGATTCCGCGCCTCAATCGCTGGGACCGCATCGGCCAATCGATGACGGTCTATTATCCCTAGCCGCATCTCACGGTGCCGGATTGCCGCGCGGACGCGCAGGGAACACCCCAGCACATTGCTTTAGCTCATGAAAGGCTGAGGCCCGCGACACTGAAAAAGTGCAGGAAAGCACTTTTTCAACAACTTGCGAGTCCTGTCCCAGAATTCCGTTCCGGGGCTTTAGGGCACGTCGGTCACACGGACCCGGAAGTCACGGCTTTGTACCTGCAGGTCCGGCGCTGAGACCGTGATCACATTTGACGCGTGATCAACAAGCTGCAGCGAAATGTACCACTCGCTTGCATCACCGCTGCCAAAGCTGAAGACCCCGACAGGATCATCCGCGTTGAAGTATTGGGACTTGTGCCGGTGGTGCTCAGAGTCCAGCCACACATTGCCATCTCGAAAGTCGCTGCCATCGATGGTGATGGTCACCTCCCCTAAAACCTCGATATCGGTGGCCGACAGCGTGAGCCCGTTAAAGACCGGCGGCTCTCCATCGCCGGCAAGCTCGCCAGTTACGTTTAGAGAAGACGGGAAGCCTCTCGCCGCGAGCCATTCGGGACCCAGGTCAACGCAGGGGCCGCCGCTTGCCAGTAGTGAAGAGTCACAGGCCAGTTGCCCCGTTCCGCCGTCTCTGGAAGGTTCAGCGCGGGGTTGCCGTCGCCATCAAAGTAGGTACCAATCTCACTGTGCCCGCCTTGACTGTCGAGACGCAAATGATAATTCTGGATACCGAATCCCCCAGGCACCTCCGTCAATTCAACATCGAAGACGTGAGTGGCCGTCGCCCCGTCCAAATGGACGTTGTCGTCAAAATCGACATTCACAACCTCCGGCATCTCCTCGTCCGTAGACCTGCGCCATAGCGCCAGGCCGTCGAGCGGCGACTCAGTGAATAACATTCACACCAATCGCAAAGTGGGTTGTTTCATGTTTACGCCGCGCTCCGCGGGATGTCTATCTGCCCAGTGGGACATCCAGCACAAAACGGACACTTTGAACGATCAATGGCTGTCCAGGGTCGATCGCGATGTCGCTGTCGATGCCTCAAGCAATCTACGAGACCGATGCCTGACGTGGATTTTCACGTTCGTTTCGCGATCCCTGAACGCTGTACAACGCGTCCTCAGTAACCCTTCACAGGCGGCCCACCGTCTGTACAGGCCTCACCCGTCACGATAATGTGACGCGTTCTTATCCAGGGCACGCCAGCATGTCAGACATCGAAGAAGAACTGATCATCGAGCAGATCGAGATCGGTCCAATGCAGAACTTCACCTACATCGTGGGCTCGAAAAGGACTCGCGAGGTCGCGATCGTCGATCCGGCGTGGGACATCGACAGCCTGATGCAACACGTCAACGAGCGCGACTACAAACTGACGTCCGCGCTCGTGACCCACTATCACCCGGACCACGTCGGTGGCTCATTCTCAGGCAATAACGTGCCGGGTGTCGCCGAACTGATGGCCGTCAATCCGGTGCGCGTATACGTCAACAAGGCCGAGGCCGCCGGCGTCAAGAAGGTCACCGGGATTTCTGACTCGGACATGACCCTCGTCGACTCGGGTGACACGTTTCGCCTTGGCGACATCGAGATCGAATTTCTTCACACGCCGGGTCATACCCCGGGCTCCCAGTGCTTCCGCATCAAACAGACACTGGTCTCCGGCGACACACTCTTTGTCGACGGTTGCGGGCGCGTCGACCTGCCGGGCAGCAACAGCGAAGACATGTACCACAGCCTGCAGAAGCTGGCTGCCCTGCCCGACGAAACACTGCTGCTGCCTGGCCACAATTACAGCGAAGTGCCGAACGCGACGATGGCAGAAACCAAAAAGAAGAACGTGTATATGCGCATTCCGGACCTGACAAGCTGGAAGCAAATGATGGGTTGAACCCGCTCGGCCGCAGCCAGCGAGATCAACCTGAACGGGGGGACCGCGCATCGCGGGACTGTCGTGCCCACAGGGTCATCGTCGAACCCGGATGTTGCACGACAGCCGGGGACCCGAGTGACCACGTCGGCGCTGATCCCGGCCAGCACCGGATCGAAGATTGACTCTCCGATACCCCTGCTGCTTGGTGCTTCACCACGACCGGGCTGAACTGATTGGCACTTGGCCCCAGCCTGGCCCAGGACCCGAGCCCCTGGCCGGCAACGACAGACCCGCCAACAACGTATCATCAGCACAGCTCGAATTCGGTGAAAAAAACGCAGGGAGAAGCCACGTGAGTTGGAAACAGGAAATCGGTGAACTTGAAGCGCGCGGCAAGCTTGCTGAGGAGTTGGGAGGCGCCGACAAGGTGGCGCGACAGCACGAGTTTGGCAAGCTGACGATCCGTGAACGGGTCGAGAAGATTATCGACGACGACTCGTTCCACGAAGTGGGCAAACTCGCCGGCGTCGCCCAATACGACGATGAGGGCAACCTGCAGTCCTTCATGCCGTCAAACTTCCTCTTCGGCACCGCAGAGATCGACGGGCGACCGGTGATCGTCTCCGGCGATGACTTCACGGTCCGCGGGGGCTCGTCGGAGGCATCGATCGGTGCAAAACGCAACCAGGCGGAGGGCCTGGCCGCAGAACTCCAGTTGCCGCACGTTCGCCTCGTCGACGGGATGGGTGGCGGCGGGTCGGTCAAATCGATCGAGATGTCGGGCCGCACGTACATCCCGCGGATCGCGGGATGGGATACCGTTGTTGGCCACCTGTCAGTGGCGCCTTCAGTCTCACTTGCACTGGGTTCGGTTGCCGGCATCGGCGCGGCCCGGGTTGCCACGTCACACTACTCGGTGATCGTTAAAAACACCGCACAAATGATGATCGCGGGCCCCGCCCTCGTCGACTGGGCCAAGCTCGGTGACGTCTCGAAGGAAGAACTGGGTGCGAGCAAAATTCATACGTCCAATGGCGCCATCGATGACGAAGCGCCCGATGAAAATGCCGCATTTGCGATGGCCAAACGATTCCTCTCGTACCTGCCCGGCAGTGTCGATGAGTTGCCCCCGGTGACCGCGTGCACCGACCCCGTGGATCGTGCCGAGGATACCCTCCTCGACATCGTGCCGCGGGACCCACGCAAGGTCTACAAGATGCGCAAGATCATCGACGCGGTGGTCGATCGCGAGTCCTTCTTCGAGATGGGACGGCGCTGGGGCAAATCAATCATCACGGGATTCGCTCGTCTGGACGGCATCCCGGTCGCCCTTTTCGCCGAGGACCCGATGATCTACGGGGGCGCATGGACCTCAGACAGCTGTCGCAAGCTGATCCGTTTCTGTGACATTGCCTCGACCTTTCACCTGCCGCTTGTGCACCTGGTCGACTGCCCCGGCTTTCTCATTGGCAAGCAATCAGAAGAAACGGCGACTATTCGTTTTGGCTCGCAGGCATTCGCCGCGCTCGGACAAGCGCCTGTGCCGTTCTGCAGCGTTGTCGTGCGCAAGGCCTTCGGCGTCGCGGGTGCCGCAAATACCAAACCGGGCAGCCATCACTTTCGCTTCGCCTGGCCATCCGGTGATTGGGGTTCACTACCAATCGAAGGCGGCGCAGAGGTCGCCTACAAAGCGGAACTCGCCGAAGCGGACGACTACGATGCCCACCTCGCGGACATCAAGGCTCGACTCAACCGTGTTCGCTCACCGTTCCGCACCGCCGAGTTCTTCGAAATCGAGGAGATTATCGATCCGCGCCAAACGCGCGCGAATCTGTGTCGATGGGCCAAACTTGCGGCAAGGTCACTGCGACCAGGCCCGGTCAGTTTTGGCTTCAGACCCTGACGGCAGCGACCGCACTGTCACAAAGACCCGATCAGCGACATGCTTTGACAAAGAGTTCGACGCCTCGCTCCTCGACCTCGCGCTAATAGTCGGACAGGTACCGGGTCGCCCGTTTGATATCACCCGGGCGCAGCAGGCCGGACGCACCGATCATCGACGCGAGCTTCGGCCTCAGCGCCGCGAAGCGCGCCAGGTTTGCTTCAAGGTTTTCTCGCGGAACGCAGAAGCCGCGATACATGCGTTGACGGACGTTGCGCAACCCGAGCTTCTCATTGAGCGTTGCGTAGTTCGCGCTGACGAGACCCGACATGTCGAAGTCATAAGGGACTCTAAGCAGTTCGCCCGCGGTCTGAATCAGCTTGGTATTGTGACAGCACGCGTTCTCGCCGAAGGCCCGGATCTGCGAGAAATCGGTGTTGCCAATCATGTACTGGAACATAGCGACCAGGCTCGCGTGCCCCGGGCTGAGGGCGGCCGGCATCGTGTCGCGGGGCGCTACGTGTTTGCCGGACAAAAGGGCGGTCCTTTTCTCCCTCGCTCCGGTAGGTCACTTCGAGCAGCCTGACTCGAAAACTCTGGTCAGTTAACTCATTGAACAGACGGTATGCCAGGAACTCCTCCATCGTGTTAGCGGTGAATACCCGACCCTCGCCGCAGTGGGTGACAAGTTTGACCTTGTCGAGGCCGTCAAAGGCGCTGCCGCGCACCTGCTTTTTCTTCAGGTTGAGCATGATCGGCAGGAATTGGCACTGGACGAGGCGAAAGTTGCCACGAACGCGCAGTTTGACATCGAAGGTTGCGTCCCCGGCGGTCAGTTTGAACGCGTGCCAGTCGCGTACATCTTTGTCGTCCCGGATCAGCGTTTTTGTGTCGCCCTCTAACAAGATCGCTAGCGGCTGGCCGACATCTGTCCCAAATACTGGACTGATGGACACGGATTCCGCAGCCTTGAGCCCGACGTTGACGAGCGCGCTAACGACGACTGCCACGACGAGTGTGACTGCAGACGGACCACGCCGCCGCGCAGGTGATGGAGCAATGGAGGTGATGGCGGCAGTACGCACGCATGCCGAGCCAGCTTGTGGTCACCCGGCAGATCGGAAATGATGTTACTCCCCTGACGTCGCGGGGCCCCACCCACGACAAGATAGCCCTGGACAAGATCTGCTCGCTCAATTGATCGCTTTCTCAACCATCGTTCTCCTTCGATGTCCGCGGACCCACCAGCCATGACGCTACCTTCACAGACTCACAACATTCCGCCGTGTCTGAATCGCGCGTTGAATAGCTCGCTCGACAGTGCGACCAATAGTTCGAACCACCGGTAGTGAGACCAAGTGCGCTCGGTAGATTGGAGCCGTCTACCTTACATGGAAACGACTCACCGGCGCAGAACGAACCCATGTTCAACCCGAGCTCATTATGGTGCCATCAGCGCTACCGGTCAGCCGCGCAATGGGTCCGTCTCGCTGCTCCGCAGGGCGGGTACCGCGCCCGAAACCGGGTGCGTGAATTACACGTCGCGTGGGACCATGCGTGAGGTGACACCCGACACCCGCAGGCCTCGGTCAACTCAGATTTCGGTATGCCGAAGCATGCGCCACTGGCACGCCCTTCAACGCTGGCTGGACGCCAACGCTGACGCCGACGTCGTCGTCGTGTCAGACGAATTGCCATTGCTCGAGCGACTGGCAAGCGACTATCCGCGCGTGACCACGCGCAACTACGAACCGGCGCGCACGATCGCTTCCCTCTGGCCGGACCTGATGCGGGCAATCGACGACCTCAACCGTGAGTTCGGGCGCCGGGTTGACCTGCCAGGCTATCTGCTTGAGTGGGTGCAATGGGCCGAAGGCGGCGACACCAGCCAGCGTGTGTTTGAGGCCCTGTTAATGATTGAACACTTCGATGCCCTCCTCAAGGCGGTTGTGCACCCCTGCGAACTCACCGTGTTCTGTGAGCCCACGCTCATTTGGGAAGACGACATTCTCGACAGGGTTGCACGGGTAAACGGCGTATCGATACACCGACATCGTTCGGTCGCGGTCCGAATCTGGCATGCACTCGACCTCAAGATGACGCCATTCCTGCGCTGGCACGTGCCCGTCCCCATGACGCTGAACCTGCGCATCAAGCGTGTTCTCCTCGTCCTGCGGGTAGTGCTCGCGCGCAAGCGTGAAACGGGCGCCTGCGCTGTCGTGTTTCTCTTGATTCGAGCGGTGCAAAAACATGTACAAAATGCCGTGCAACTCATGCAGGCACTGGAACGCCGCGACGTTTCAAGCACCGCGCTGTGCTGGCTCGGCAACCCTCGCGACGTTGTCGAAACCCGACAATCGATACCCGCCGATCACCTCGAAGCGTATCTGACGCTGGGTGACATCGGCCGCGAGTTCAGTCGTTTCATGCAAACGTCAGCACAATTCAGGGCGACCGCAGCGGCACCTTCACCCCATGTGATCAGTTGGTGCGGCATCGATCTGTGCGATGTCCTCACACCCTTTATTTTGAAGTTTGCGCGTTACGAGCTCTTTGAACGTCTGCTCTTCGCCTGCGCCCTCACCCGCTTCCTGGACACGCACGAACCCGACATGGTTCGCACCTGGGGCGCCGGCATTCTATTCCACGGCCGCGCACTCAATTGCCTGCTTGAACACCGCAGCGCGAACGGACGCGAGGCCCCGTTTGTGTTCGACAACATGGTGGGAACTGACTATCTGTTCTTTCCTCCCGAGTCCACCGGCGGCGTTGATCTCATGATGGCGCCGGGCGAACACGATGTCGTCACCGCCGCACGGTTCGGCGCGGACGTCTCCAATCGCCGCGTCACTGGCATCTCGGTCCGCTCCGCCATCGATGAGTTTCGCGAGTCGTTCTCGCGCGATGCATCGCGCGAGCATCTTGGGCTTGCCCGAGACACCCGCAGGCGCCTGTTTTACATTCCGGCTGGCGTCGCGCGCGGCTACCAGAGCTTTGACGAGCAAAACCGAATTGCCGCTTATCTGCAGACCATCGCCGCGCGTTATCCGGATCTTGTCATCCTGATCAAACCGCACCCCGGTGATCCTGACAGCTACTGGGCCGATGTCGTCCGCGGCAACCCCGGGTTCCATCTTTGCGACCGGACCGAAAATCCGTACCACTGTGTCAATGTCACGGACCTGGTGCTGACCAAAGTCTCAACGCTGGCATTCGAGGCGATGGTGTTCGGCAAGCCAGTCATCTCGATCTCTCTGGACGGTGACCCGCGTTCGCAGGTCACCTACGGCGACCCCGGCGAGAGCGCAGAGTTATTTGGCGACCTCGAAGCACTGACCGATCTGCTCGATAGCCTGCTGGCCGGAGGAAATGACTCGACGGCAGACGGTCACGCCGGGGCATTCGACGGGTGGGCAGCCACCGTCACTGCGCGCCAGAACAGGTTCTTGCCGAGGAAATTACACACCGCAGCGCAGGGCACTGCCGATTACATGGCCGAGGTTCTGCTCGAGGAATTCAGCGCCTGGCGCACCAAACGTGAAGCGGTTGGCCCTGCCGACGATTCAGCCTAAACCCTGGCCTTTAAGGATCCTTATTGGTGCCGGCGGCGGATACACCTGGCCCTGTCGCCGCCACTTCACTGACCTCCTTGCCGACAACTTCACCGACGTCCTTACCGACGCCTCACCGACCTCCTTGCCGAGACGCCCTCACCCGACAACCTCGCCGGCGACCTCGCTCACGACTTCGATTCGCGGCAGCGGAAAGATCATCGCCGTTCCCGCTTTGATGGTCGCGGCCTCACGCTCCAGAAACTCCTTCCGAAAGTGCCACGGCAACACAAGGTAGTAGTCCGGCCTCATTTCGCGCGAAACGACCTCACTGACGATCGGTATGTCAGTCCCCAGCGTGCGCGCGCCATGCTTGTCCGGGTTGCGGTCTGCAGCACATTCGATCTGTGCCTTGTCGAGGCCGCAGAACTGCAAAATGGTATTGCCCTTGGTCGATGCCCCGTACACGTGCACGGTCCGGCCCTGCGAGTGGATATTGCCGATCAGCGTCCGCAGTTCATCGCGATGTACATCGATACGCTTTTGAAACGCGCGGTACGGCCCATCCGTGTCGAGCGCGAGGTCAAACTCAGATTGACGGAGCGCCGCCACGTGATCGCTACCGGCGTCAGTCCGATGCCGAAACGACGACTGATGTGTGAGTATGCAGCGGATGCTGCCGCCATTGATGTCATTGAGTGTCGCGTCGACGACCTTGAGGCCGGCTTTCTCAGCGATGAACTCAATCACCGCCAGGCTGTAGTACTCAAGATGCTCGTGGCACAGCGTATCGTACGCGTTGCGCGCCAGCATGGTCGGCATGTAAGACAGCTCAATGATCCAGATGCCATCAGCATGCAGATAGTCAGCAACCGCCCGGGAAAAATCTACGGGCGCCTCGAGGTCGTAGAACATCGCAATGGACGTGACCGCATCGAATGGCTCGGTCCCGGCCAACTCCGCGACTTCCGGACTCGGGAAGGTGTCCCGGATCAGCACGTAGTCGCCGTCGCATTCAGCCGCAACATCAGATGGGTCAACGCCAAAGCCCTTATGCGAGTCCGGCAGCGCATTGAGGAACGTGCCGTCATTGCAGCCAATATCAAGCACACGCGCGGAGCGTTTGTTAAGCCGCGCCGCCACTTCGCTTGCGATGCCCTGCAGATGCTCGGTCATCGTGCGATTGGTACCAGAGCGATACCAATAGGACGCGTACAGAATCTCTGGCGGCACCGAATACGCGAGTTGCAGAAGTCCGCAAGCGTTCTCATCGGCGGTGACATCGCAACGCATTAGCGTCAGCGGTACGCGCCGCTGCGGGGGCATCTCTTTGCCCTCTTTGACAAAGGAGCCCTGGAGATGCTGTGGCCCAAGGCTCACCACCTCAACCAGCTTGTCAGATCCACAGCAGCGACACGTTTGTCTGTGAACGAGGTGCATTGTCGAACTTCCGCAAAGGATAAATGCTATCTTAACTGATACTCGCGGCCCGGGCTTTTCGCCGGGAAACCCGCTTTTACAGGGGACCGGGCAGTGTGAGAAGACACGCCGGACTTCACGGCCCCGGAGGCAGACAAGGCGAGACTTTGATCAACTACATTCGTCGACTCAATTACCGCATCCACCTCAACATTTCACTCGGCAAAGGTACGCTCGCCCGCGCTGCGCGAGAGGTCGACGCGACCGTCCCTGCTTCCTGGGAGTTCTCAGCCTTCAGCCAAAACGGTGAAGACGGCATCATCGAATTTCTGTTGTCACAGATCCCGGACCCCGCACGCACGTTTCTCGAGATCGGGTCCGCGGACGGCCTTGAAAACAACTCGACCTACCTCCTGCTCGTCAGGAAATTCTCGGGAACTGCCGTTGAGGCCGACCCACGTCGCAGCGACCGGGCACAATCATTTCTGACGAGCTTCAACGGTGGAGCCCGGTTCATCAATACCCGGGTGACGGTTGAGGATCTGGACCAACTTGTGGGAAACCTTCCCGCGTCACCACCCGATGTTCTGTCGCTCGATATCGACAGCATCGACTACTGGATCGCGGCGAGGTTACTGGAAATTGGCGTGCGACCTGCACTCTGGGTCGTTGAGTACAACTCGGTATTTGGTCCCGATGCTGCGGTGACCGTGCCCGCCGATTTCGGCGCAGCGGGTAGTCAGCACCGAAACCACGATCTCTACTTCGGTGCCTCCATTGCGGCTTTTCGGCACCTTCTGGAGGAGGCGGGATACGTCTTTGTGACAGTTGAGACCCGCGGCGTTAACGGCTTCTTTGTTGACCCGGCGCGATTCGATGCCAGCTTTCTGGGCAGCCTCCGCGGACTCACGTTTGCGGACAACTTTGCACAGGTTGCCCGGTATGGGGACACCTGGGCAACGCGCCAACGGGCGATCACCGACCTACCCCTGGTCACCCTCTAGCCTAAGTCTGGCGATAGC
>Ga0115002_10005521_pt1 | contig 14880 bp, 4 predicted proteins | sample ArcticOcean_MG_C_8_FD_89576 | JGI IMG/M metagenome (GOLD analysis project Ga0115002, IMG submission 89576) | Marine microbial communities from western Arctic Ocean - ArcticOcean_MG_CB11_86 | ecosystem: Environmental > Aquatic > Marine > Oceanic | place: Arctic Ocean: Canada Basin | collected... | reverse complement strand
GAAGACAGCGAAATGAATCTGGTGGGTGTCAACGAAGGCGGAGTCACGGAGCTGACAGGCGGCAGCACTGTCGAGCTCACCGACTTGAAGGCACAAACACTCGACGTAGACGCGACTGGCGATCTAACGAATACCGACGGCGCCGACATCAGCGTGACGGGCGGCGCGACATTCAAGTCCCAAGCCGACATCACATTGGCCGATCATGCGACGGACGTTCTCACGGTCACTGGCGGCGCGACATTCGATACTTCAACGAACCAAACAAAAATTGACGTCGGCTCTACCGCCGGTGCGACAGTGAACTTCGGGACACTTAACTTCGACTCCGACGACGATGCCGACGCGGATATTTCAGACGCTGGTGAAGTTGACATTACCGAAGACAGCTCCATGCAGCTAACGGGTTCAAGCGAAGGTGGCGATGTCGAACTTACTTCATCTGCCGAAGCCCACTTGGACACACTCGAAGCAAACACGCTCGAAGTTACTGCTGCGACGCAGATTGATCAAACCGGCGCTCTTACGGTCGCCATGGCCGACAGTGCCACGTTCAAACTCGATCCCGCTGGCGGCAGTGTCTTGTTGGCTAGAAGTACTGCCGATAGCTCGTTGATGGACAACGACATTAACGGAGCGGCAACGTTCACCGATGTCGACACAGATTTGCGATTGCGAAATACTAATGCCGACGCCACCGTCCCAGTCACACCCGCAACTTTGGACAACCTAGAGATTTGGTTCACCAAAGCGGATGTGGACGTCACTGGCCTGACCATTACCATTATGGAAGACCTCACGCTCGTCTCCGAAGATGGCGGTGCCGATCCCGGTAGCGTTTCAGGTTCTGGAATCGACATCGACGTCACTGGAAATGTGATGTTGATTGCCGACGACACCATTAGTTTTGCGACGGGCGCGGCTGACAAGTTCTCCGCCGACGCGCATTCGACTTTCCATTCATTGAACAACATGTCCATCACTGTTGGGTCGAGCGGCAATATCGCTCAGATTGAGTTGAATGACATTTCATTTAACTCGACCGATAGCGTGGATATATTCTCCGCGACTTCTGTGACGATCGTTCAGGGTGATCGACCGATTCCCGATGGAACGGGAACTGCTCCCAGCGGGACGGACTACGACAACACGGCTGGAAGTCTTAACTTGGTCACAAGCGGGATGATTGACAGCGCCGCCATCTTGTTCGACGCGGTAGCAAAAGCGCCAGTCCTAGACGTGAGTGGCAATGCCTCGCTGACGGCAGGCACAACGATTGCTTTGGGCGACGTGGCCGGTGATTCGTTGGACTTTGGAACTCTGACGTATACAGCTGGCGGCGATGTCGCAATCACAGAAGACTCGGCGATGGCTTTGACTGGTTCCAGTAGTGGTTTGGAAACAACGCTGACGAGTGACACAGGCGGAGTCGATTTAGACACGCTGACTGCGACAAAGCTGGATGTCGACGCGACTGGCACAATCACCGATGCAGACGATGCCGCAATCGCGGTTGCCGGTGACGCAACTTTCACTGCCACTGGCGATATCCTTTTGGCCGACGACGCGCCTTCCAATGACGGCGACGGTGCCAAAGACGTCTTAACAGTGACGGGGCATGCCGCCTTTGTCTCGAGCGGAGGCAGCATCACCGTGGGTGCGAATGTTCCCGCTAAACCGACGGTCGAGTTTGGTACGCTGTCATTTGACACTGCAGGCAAAGACGTTTCCATCGACGAAACAAACGACATGACGTTGATGGGGACCAGTGACGGAGCCGACGTCAATCTCGAGAGCGGCGGGGCCATCGCCCTGGATACGTTGACTGCTTCCAAGCTTACGGTTGTGGCTCAGGGCGGGGCGATCACAGACGCCACGAGCGCAAAATTAACAGTCACCGGCGACGCTAACTTCGATGCCACTGGAGATATTACGCTCGCCAATGAAGCCTTGGACGTGCTTTCCGTTATTGGTGAAGCAACTTTCACCACCGAACCAGCTCAAGACATTGCAGTGGGAACGGCGGCTAATTCGGTGGAGCTAGGTACAACGAAACTCACCGATGGCGACGTAGGTGATGTCGCGGATGCCGACAATGTCACGATCAGCGAAAACGACGATTCCAACCTGACGGACACCAACATCGCGGGCACTCTGAACGTAACGTCGGAAACCGGCCGCATCTTGCAGGTCAATGGATCGAAACTCACTGCTGACACCGGCGATATGACCGCCGCCAAGTCCATCCATCTCAACAACACGTCGTTCTCGAATTTCACAGGAACAGCGGGAGCTGGAGAAGCTTTAGCGGATCTCGCGCTCAACGCAAAAACAATTACTGCAATCAACAACCTGAAGGCATTGGATATCGGCGAACCAATGGTCTTGTTCAATGACAACGCCGATACGACACCAGCATTAAACACAATATTGGAAACAATCGAAGATGCGCCCACTGTCGATCATCTTCCCTTCCAGACTGCGCCTACGGGCGATTTTGCAATAGCCGTATTGAATGATAAGGCGCTGACGGTCACGAGTGCCGATGGCACCGAGGGCCATATCTACGTCGAAACGACTGCGGGCGACGTCGCTGTCACTGGACTGGTAAAAACGAAAACTGCTGCCGCTGCCAAATTTAGAGTCCAGATGGTCGCGGCCGGAGACCTGACCTTCAGCGTTACTGGGTCTGTTGAATCAGAGTCCAGTAGCGGTACAGCTATTGCCAAAACAGCTGAGCTTGCGGGTAAAGCATTCGATGCACCTCTTTTGGGAACACAACAAGTTGTCGGCGATGGGACGTTGGATCAAAACGTCGCTGTGAATTTCGGAACTGCACTTGAAGCCGGGTTCAGTGATGTGATTCTGATCTACGCGGACGACAAAATTGAAACACACGGAGCAATCGTTCCAGCTACGAATATGGTTACGATCCGAGCGGATCTCGCGGGCTGGAATATTTTCCTGGGCAATGGTGTGTCACCAAAGCCAAAACTTCCAACCGCTGCGCTCGTGCTGCGAGACCCATCGATTCAGCTTTTTGCCGATGCTGGTGAAACGGCACTCTCGGCAAAAATCGACAATGCCTTCTTCGTCATTACAAATGTACCCCCGATCGCACCCATTAGGATGGAAGCGGAACGCCCCGATCCAATCATTATCCCAATACCAGACGTGGTATTCGACGAGCCAATCAACAATACAAATGAGATCGAGGAATTCGATGAAATCCGGGCGTTTGTCGTTCCCGAACTCGAAGAAGAATTCTATGTCTTCAAGCTGACTGAAGATGGCGAAATCGAAATCAAAAACGAAGAGAAAGTGCAGTGGAAATACGACAAAGAACCCACTGACGAAAATATCAAGGCTGTCATTGAAGACTTCAAGGCAAACGCCGACGATGGCCTCTACTCCGTTCACATTAAATACAAATCGGGCGACGTCAAAGAAATCAGATTTAGAGTTTCTTCTGAGGATGTAGAAGGCACTGGATTCATTCCTCATTCAAATGATGTCCCGGGTCTCCAAGTTGCTGGAATCGACGGCGAGGCTCGAGAAGCCGATGAGGCTCGCGATAGCGAAATTTGGCAGCAGTGGTGGCGCGATCAGAATCCAGGGCAAGACTTGCCCGTCGAGCTGACAATTGTGCCCGCTGTGGATGACACGTCCGACGATGCTGCCACGGATAATGTCGCAGCTGCCGACGCCAGCCTTGGCGAATTCGTTCCTCAGAGCGGCAAACAAACTGATACGGAGTCTGGCGAAACGCCGGGAGAAGAGAAAATTGAGCGCCAAGCTGCCATGCTGGGACTTCTGGCACCTGTAATGTGGCTGTTCGGTCGCTCGAAAAAAGAGGGCTCCAACGATTCGAGCGATAAATCCGAGTCGACGGACGATTCGACAGATCCTTCGACAACTCTATCATTTTCGCGACGAGCTCGGCGACGTCGAGCTGATAAACGAGACGCCTCCTAGCATCTCAATTCCGGTCAGAAGACATTGATGAAACGCGAGACACGCCAAATAATGCGTGTCTCGCGTTTTTTTCTTGCTTGATTGCAGGTATCCGCTTTCATTCTTTCCGCGAAATGGAACAATACCCTAAGACTCGGAAAACAGCGACATTCGCTACACCCGTCAACTCAATCGAAGAGGCAATCTGAGTTGTAGCAATAGTCGATGAAAGACGAGGACCCGTTTTTTTAAGCCAATGCGTAGTGAGGACAACATGGACAAGTGCCAAGGTTGTGGACTGGAATTAACTGAAGAGTTGATCTCGCAAAAGAAGTGTCCACTTTGCGGTCACAATTTGTCGAGTGACCAGCCGGAAGCGCCACAACCTCAACAACCTGTGGTAGGCCGACCAACGCAAACTCCCGTATCGCCCGTATCGCCGAATGCGAATGCTCCCAACGCAAACGGACCCGATGACGAACCCAATGCTGGTCCGATGGGTACGCTCGATGCTAGCCAGTTTCCTCAAGGAGAGGGAGCCGATTCGCCATTTTCCTATAACGAGAAAACAGGCAACGAGAATACAGACAACGGGGGCACTGGTAACGATACGGCGTTGCCTACCCAGACATTGGATCCGTCTAGTTTTCGCGATTCGCCAGTTCAGTCCGACGCTGGTTCGACATTGCCCAACACGTCGAATCTAACCAAGACGGGAGAGGACGACGCGGAAAACGCAGCGATCGCACCTATTGAGTTGCCACCGGACGAAGGCGAGCCTGCTGACGCTGATGGCGATCGAGACGCTAATGGTGATCTGAAAACCGGTGGTGAAATAAAAGCTAGTGGTGATCCGGCCCAAACCATCGTGCAAGGCGAAACTCAATACGACCTTGGCGATTCTCCCAATATCGACCAGACCATTGTAAAACCACCAACCATCGTCGACGGAGACGACGATTCTGAGGCAGGTCAAAAGAAAGAAAAGAGCGATACCGTTTCCTACGACGCCAAGAATCTACCTCGCGATCTTCGCCAAGTCCGTTCGGCCGAATCGGACTCAGATGTCAAGAACATGTGGAAGACGTTTAATAATTCCAAGATCTCGCCGAAGATGTCAATTAAGGTCGACAATCAAGTCCAACGAGTAAAGGACGGCTTGGCAATCCACCGCCGATCTGTCCGCACATCGGAAGACGTCGATGCCGAAGAAGCCGATTATCAGTTAATTCGTTTTGTCGGCGAAGGTGGAATGGGAACGGTATACGAAGCGAAGCAAGGCTCGGTCCAGCGCAGTGTTGCCATCAAGACGTTAAAGCCAGAGCTTGCTAAGAAGCGGGACAACCGAGAAAAGTTTCTGTACGAAGCTCACATTACAGGCGATCTCGATCATCCTAACATCGTCCCGATCCACGAACTGGGTGCCAATGATGATGGGACGTTGTTCTATTCCATGAAGCTCGTAACGGGTACGCCGTGGGAAGAAGTTATTCGCAACAAGTCCCGCAAAGAGAATATCGAAATATTGATGAAAGTCGCGGACGCGATCTCGTTCGCGCATTCCCGACAGATCATTCACCGCGATCTCAAGCCTGAGAACATCATGCTCGGTCAATTTGGTGAAGTACTGGTGATGGACTGGGGTCTAGCAATTCACCTCAAGAATAAAGATGTCTTAACTCTCGGTGGAACACCCGCCTATATGGCGCCGGAAATGGCTCGCCATCAAATCAGCAAGATCGGTATTCAAAGCGATATCTACTTGCTGGGCGCAATCCTCTACGAGAGTATTGCTGGATATCCACCACACCCGGGCCGAACGATAACCGAATGTGTTTCTGCCGCGGCTCAAAACCAGATCATCGAATGCGATGTGCACGAAGACGAGCTCTTCTCAATCGCTTTGCGGGCGATGGACTCAGAACCATCGCGCCGCTATCAAACAGTAATTAGTCTGCAAAATGCGCTTCGTGATTACGAATCGCATGCCGAAAGTATCAACTTGGCAGTTCGAGCTGGAACGGACTTGGAAGAAGCTCAAAGCACCAGTAACTACAACGCCTATGCGCGAGCTCTTTTTGGATATCGCGATGCCGTCGAACTGTGGCCTGAAAACTTGGCGGCAGGAAAAGGACTCGTCGAAGCGAGAATCGCCTACGCGACTCAAGCCTATAACAATAAAGACTACGACCTCGGCCTCTCGTTGCTGGACTCTCGCAATGCCGAGGAAGCTGCCCTAGTCGAAAAACTCAAGAAGGGAAAGGCGGACCAAGACGCGCGCGATCGTCGATTCAAGATCGCCCGAACAGCTGCCGTTGGATTCTTGTTAACCGCTTTCGCAATCGCACTCGGTGCGTTTCTTCTCACTCAAGAACTTCGTAATAGCGAAAGACAGGCAACTCAAGATCTCGGAAAGCAAGTCAAAAAAACCAAAGACGCGCTAGACAAAGCCGTTATCGAAGAAGATAAAGCCATCAAGGCCAAGGCGAAGGCGATAAAATCTGAAAGCATTGCAAAAAAACAAAAGACGGCAGCTGATGTCGCCAAGCAAGGGGCGGTCGACGCGTTAGCCGAGTCGGAAAAACTCACCATCAAACTGAAGAAAGTAAACACCGACCTGAGCTCAAAAACTAAAGAACTCGTCATCAAGACCAACGAAGCTGTCGCAGCCAAGGCCTCCGCGGAAACCGCCAAAGGCGAAGCGGAAAAGAACGCTGCTATCGCGATCGAACAAACACTTAAAGCTCAAGGTTTGCTGAAGAACTCGATCTTTGGTGCCTTCCAAGCCAAACTTAGCCTCGCCGATGCTCAAATCGAAGACGCGAATATCGAACGCGCTTTGATGCTTCTCGAGGAAGCGAAACAACTCGATACGGAGGAGCTTGAACTCAGTGAAAACCTTTTGAACTGGGCTTGGTATCGACTCAAGTTACTTTGCCACGACGAAGTCCCCACTGTCGATTCTTCTTCACCTGTGGTTAAGACCAGCGTATCGGCAGACGGGAAACTAACGGCGTTTGCCACACAATCTGGCGAAATGTTTGTCTATGACATCGCAACGATCAAGAAACGGGATCCCAATAAACCGAATCCTAGACCACTCAATCAACCTTGGAAAGCTCCGGTAGATTCGACTATCCACGACATTGCAGTTGCTCCTAACGGCCAATTCGTAGTCTTTTGCACCGATGTTCCAAAGGCGACCGTCGTCGTTTGGAATAGAGCCAATGGAAAATACACCGCGATGGATGCGCATGACGGCGAGTCGGTGGACGCCGTCGCCGTCTCACCAGATTCTCAGACAGTCGCAACGGGTGGCATCAAGGGGATCACCAACCTTTGGGCCGCTACCGGTGGCCAATTGAAAAGTGCACCTGCGGTAGTGCTGCCAAGTGCTAAGTATCTTATTCGATCGCTCGATTTTTCCGCCGATGGAAAACAACTCGCAGCTACCGCTTCCCGTGGTGCGCGATGGAGGAGCAACCTTTGGGACCTAACAAATAACAAATTAGTCGGCCAATTCACGCATGTTCGAGAACTAAGCAACTCGGTCGTTTTGCCGGGTAGCCGTTTCGTCGCAGCCGGCCAAATAAATGGTGACTTACTGGTCTGGGAGATATCGAAGTACCCGTTTCGGGCATTCGGTAGCACGGCGCCAGCGCCAACCACCACAGCATTCGTTGAACTCGCTGGACTGCATAGCAAAAAAGTGGCCCACCTGTCACTCGATTCATCAGGAAGCCGAATGTTGACCTGTGGAGCAGACGCCGCCGTGAAGGTCTGGACTTTGCCCGCTGATGTAACAACGCTCCAGCAGTGGGGACAAATCAGACCTGAACAAACGATTCGAGGCCATGGAGAAGAAGTCGTATCAGCAGACTTTGTTTCCACAAATAAGATCGTCTCGGGAAGCTTCGATAAATCCACTCGAGTCTGGGACTTGCTAACCTATCGCGAAGAAATCCAGATACCAGTGAAGACAGACGTTCCACTCACTCATTCCGTGCCAGTTGCGGGCGAACGAGTTGTAGCAGTCGATGAGGAGGGCGTCGTTCATTTTATCGATACCAACACCAGCAAACCGCTCGGGAACATGAGTATCGGTCACGCAAAGGGAGCCCAAATCCGGGGCCTCTTCCATGCGGAAACGAACCAGGTTATCACCTCCGGTGACGACGGAACGACCTGTGTATGGGACGCGGCTTCTGGACTCCAACGCTTTCGATGGGGCAACACCAGTCGTTCGCCAGCGATCGCCGTTACCTCGGGAAAGAACGCCCCCCCATTGCTAATCACCGCTGGGGACGAAAACATTCCGAATCAAGTGTGGGACTTAGGAGATAAGTTCAAGCGAGTCGCCGAATTCTCTACGAACGCTATCTATGGCGAGAATTTCACGAAACCTGGCAATAAGCTAATACAAGAAATGGAAGTAACGCCGAATGGTCGATACCTCGTCGTGTCGAATCCAGCGAAGCGAGTCGCAGTTTGGGATTTAGTTAACAAGCAATCTCATTGGGTTGGCGACATCAACTCCGGCGAGCTTTTGACCAATTCGACCGATCGAATTAGTGAGGTCATCGTTTCGCCGACGGGGGAATCCACATTCGCAATTAGCGATACTGGCGTTGTCTTGACTTGGAGCATTCAGTCAGAGAATAAACCCGGCCAATATTCTGTGGTCAGAATCCCAACGACTATTCCGCGACCAGGAAGTGCCTCGGCCGACAAGACAGTTGGCAATGCCAACCTCGATTTCGTTTCGACATCCAATGGACAACACCGTCTACTCGCCTCCTGGATGTTAAAAAGCAAGCTTTCGGCCGATGATAACAAGGCGGCAGAAACTACCCTGTGCATTTGGGACACGTCGGTGTCCTTGGACCCCGTGAAAACGATTTCCGTTCCCTTCGAGGTCGTCGACACAACTGCAATCGCACCTGGCAAAGTGGCACTGGCCGACACAAAAGGTCGAATGTTCATTTGGAACTTCGAGGAAAACGTCCCCCCAAAAGCTGCTGACCAGTCTTACAACGTGTTGGCTGCCGTAAACGCAAACATTGGCACAGTCGATCTCGAATTGACGGACAATCGAATACTCAGCGTCGGACCCGAACGCGCAGTGATATTTGATATCGCATCGAAAGCGACCGTTCCATTTGGTCGAGTCGAATCGTGCAAATTCGCGGGATTCGATAGCCAGAACAAGTCTATGGTCAGTGTCCACGTCGACGGATCTGCTTGGATTTGGGACACGTCTCAAGGACTTGTCAACCAGAGCCCCTTACCACTTTCGCGGAAAAACGGAAAACATCTTTCGGCACAGCTTTCCCCCGATGGAACGCAACTCCTTTCGATTTCGCAAAAGCCAAATGAAGCTGCGAAACTCTTGCTCTGGTCGCGCGACCAACAGCAGGTGAAGGAAATTGCCGCCAACGTCACTGCAGCTGTTTGGTCATCCGACGGTCGCGCCATCGTCGTTGCCAACGCAAATAATGGAATGCAAATGATCAACGCGGCAACTCTCGAAGTCGCCGCAACCCCAACGACTCGTTTGACCAGCAAGGCGTTGGAAATCAAAGTCGCACCCGGTGGAGAATACTTCGCTACCCTCATGGAGAACGGCGAAGTCTCGGTCATGTTCCAATCCTCGAGTATACTCGACAAGGATACCGAAAACGGAGGTGCCCAGGATCCGCCAACAGCGGTCACTAAAGTTTGGACGTCGTACACGGTAAAAGTCTCACCAGATACCATTACCGACTTTGCAATCTCGCCAATCGCAGCTGGTAGTCAGCTAGTAACAGGCGACGACAAGGGATCGCTAACCGTTTGGCAAGTTTCTACTGACGACGATCGCGCTCGCGAATTAATGGTCCTGCGAGGACATGGCGGCTCGAAAATAACGTCGGTCGAGTTCTCTGCAAATGGTCGCACAATCGTGACTGGTGACGCCAAAGGAAAATCGATTGTCTGGCTGTCCGCTGGCTGGGAAGCCAATGAACCAGCGGAAGGCAACAATACCGCTGCCGATTAGCAACTGCTGTTGATTAGGAAGACCCAACCGCTGCAGAATTACAGAGTTTGGGTTTCGGAGTTTGGGTTATAGGCTTGTCGTTAATACAGCGCTTTTCCACCAACCGAACCGATTCCAGAGAATAAGATCTCGTCGGTGTCGCGGACGGAATAGAGCGGAGTTATGCCGAACTCTACCCGCATTCGGTTTCCCTGCGTCTCTGTGAGTAGATACTGCCCCGGTGCCTGATTCTCGTCTTCGTCGGCGCGAAAGAACATTGGCAATCCGCTAAGCTTCAATGTTCCGGCCGAATCGAAATCCCACTTTTGTTCCTGAAAGCGCTGAGCGAGGCAGATTGCTACCAGCGGAGTTGCCGAGGACCATGGTTCTGGCGAACCGGAGTATAGTTCCTCGAAAGCAAAACTATCGACACGTCCGTGCTTTGAACCGTACGGCAACCGGAACAAATACTTGGGCCACACAACACAAAGACGATTCGTCCCACCCGCAGCCCGCAGCGATTTCCAGTTCTGAATTGCAGAATCGGAATCCCAAGCCTCCCGATTTCCATCCGCGCCAGCAACGACACTGAATTGCCCTGCCGACGCCAATTGGCATAATCGAGCCAAAGAATTTATGTCGTCTTCATTGGCGCCAAAGCCACCCATACAACCAACGATGCTCCAAGGTTCTCCGCCTGGAGTCTTCACCGTTTGTTCGACCAGAATACGATTCAAGGATGATTCGGCTGCCGACGGCGACTCCAAATCTTGTCTCAACTGCTCGCTCGACAGATTCAGCACATAAACCTGCAATTGGCCGCTGGTCTCGATGGATCGAACAACCCGATCGATCGATCGCCAATTCGCTTCGAGTTCACGAAAGCTCTTTTGATGCAGAATGCTCTGCATTAATCGCTGAGTGACTTTGTCGACTATTTCAGTCAAGTCGTCTACTCGCGGATCTACCTTTTCTACATTGCTGGACGAGACGATATCGCCAATCATACTGGTCCAATTAGTCTCGTCGCTTTGGTCTGAGGAACTCTCCAACACCGAGTCGAACAAGCCTTCGGTCGAATATGCGGAGTTCATTTCCGCATCATCCGCCGCGGATTCATTTGTGGCTGAAGATTCCGTCGCTGAAGCGGTCTCAGTAGACTGAGCAGATTCCCAGCTCAATATTTGAGCTGCGGCGGCGTCGAATAGCTTCGGGTTCTTTAACTGCCGCCGGAGTTTCCGCAATTCTGAGAACACCTCCATCGATTCAAATAGCTGGTCGGGGTGAAAATCGTCCAGCGAAGTTGGACTAAAAGAAATCGGCGTGCCGTCGAAGGACGAAAGCAATTTATCGATTCGCGGCGCAATTTCGCTCAGAACAGAGTCGCAGGTGTCGCGGTCGATTTTATGTGGTTGAAGCGACGATGGATCGCTCGAATTGTCGGCTCCAAAATCACCGATCAACAGAATTCGAAACGGGTCCCCTTTGCCGCGCGGCTCCTCTCCTTCGATAGATGTTCCGAACTGGAAACCCGCCAAGTTGATCTTATCCATCGCCACTCTTTCCTTCAGGGTGTTCGATCCTATGCCAGGTCGATCGATTCGAACGCATTTCGATTGTCTATTGTTTCAGAACACTTTCGCGCTGAGTTTATGGGGCTTCCTCTTCGACGACGATTTTCTTGAGCCCCATATCGCGAAGCGTGTCGCCAAATTCTGGTTTAGCAAAAATCTGCCAAGTTCCTGGAAGATCGGGGATCTCCATCAGTACCGCAGCGATTACATCGCCGAGCAGGATTTGCGAGTAGGTCTCATCTTGAAATGCAAGAAACTGTGACAAAACAACCGGCCAGCAGTAGCCCGTCACGCCACCTTCATCGCTGATTCCAGGAAACTTTGCATGAATCAGCTTTTGCAAATGCTCTAACATCGCCGACTCGTCAAACCCTAGGTAAACGATTGCGGCGTCATTGTCCCAAGCGTCATCGAGCGTGTTGGCGTGTGCCACATACGTTTCTTTTTTAAGCAATATAGGGCCGAAAGACCGAGCGACGTCTGGAGGTAACCAGTCGAAAAGCGGAATTCCGTTGGCAAACTCGTCCGGGGTCTCTTGACCAAATTTCTGAAAGTGAACCGACATCACCGACTCGTATCGATCGGCAAATAACTTTATCAATGAAGAGGGCTTAAATAACGTCTCGTCTTCAACCAAAGGTCCGCGGAAGTTGGCCAGACCCGAGTTACATTCATCAACGGTGAACGTCAGCATCTCGGGGCTTGTGGCCGCCAGATTCCTAGAATTGTCGGCGACTACTTGTGGGGCAGCCGCCGGTTCTGGCGGAAGTGGAGCCGGCTGCTGAGGCGGAGCGGGCGTCGCAGGAGCAGGCGGCTCCTGCGCGGGAGCGGGCTCAATCGGTCCACCGAAGGGAGAATCAAAATTGTTTTCGTTGGCTGGAGCATTTGGCATCGGAACTGGTGAAGACGGAACTGGTGAAGACGGAACTGGTGAAGACGGAACTGGAGCCGGTGCGGGAGCGTTTGGTGACGGACTAGCAGCACCCTCATTGAAATCGAATGGGTTATCGAACCCGCCACTACCAGCGAGATGCTCTGGTGTGGAGGGCTGTCCCAAATTCGATTCGCCGATTTCGTCCCCCAACGGCGAAATGTCCATGTTGCCGTCGGGCAAGACTATCTTCTTCGTCGATTTTTCGACATCGGTAATCTGAATTTGAAACTGCGTCTCGCCTGCCAACACGACATCTCCGTCGCTCAGCGGACTTTGCTTAACATATTGATCACGGACTTTTGTACCGTTGGTACTGCCCAAATCTTCGAGCATGCACTGCTTGCCATCGTTGGCGATGGAAAAGTGCTTTCCCGACATGTGCTGGTCGGCCTCGACGCTAACGTCGGCCCATTGCGTTCTTCCGAAAGTCAGCATCTGCTGGCTCACCAATACCAACGTCTGGCCCTTCATTGGTCCGCTGGCGATCGTGATCTTCACTCGCATGTTGTGCCATCCTAGTCTGATTTTCGCCTGTCAATTTGTAACGATAGTTTCGACAGACTTTGTTGTTGGTCTGCGGCCGGCAGACCGGACGTTTGCAGACTGTGTTGTTAGTCTGCGGGGCGGTTGCAGACTGTTAGGTTATTTCTACTGAACCCTTTGGCGTGAGACAATCTAAGGCATCAGAATCAGCCGGATTTCGTCCAAATACTTTAGCGATACTGGATAATAGCTCATCCTCAACGGTACGGCCGCGCGTAAGTTGTGTCTCAGCAAGAGTTTTAGAAGATTTAATTGTTCTCCACAATATCGACGAGTCGAAAACGTGCGCTTGTTGTATTTTTGCTTCTTAGAACGATCTTGGCGAATAATCTGGTCTTCTCTAAACACTTTTGGAACGGAGAACCGACGATAGAAAGGGTCTTATTGTATTTTTTCGTGAATGAGGGGAGCTCCGTATGGAACGCATGACCTTGAAATCAATCGTCTTGCATCCATTTTGCTGTGGATTCAGTGCCCGCGTTTCGCTGGCGGTTGCCAGTTTGGCGTTTGCATTAGCAACAAGTCAAATTGCCCTCGCCCAAACTCCATTGGAAAACGCTCCATCGCAAGATAAGGTTCGGTCAAGCAACTTTCAGCCACAATCGGCTCTTCGGGACCAAGCGTCCACCAGCAGCCAGGTTCCTTGGCAAGTGCAGCCAGCAACCGCGCTGAGTGGCCCAACTCGACTAAGTCCGATGGTACCTTTGCGTCACCAACAGAACGCAAGTTCTCAATTCAAGTTGCAGCAAATGCAGCCTCAATTGAAACTGCAGAGGCTGCCTAGTGTCGCCGCTCCTATTGCGGGGCCAATCACTTTGTCACCAACCCGCTTGGCACCACTACCTAAGGTCGGTTCGGCACCACAAACCCGACGAAACCTGGATTGGCGAAGCCCACTCGCTCCCCGTCAAAAAGTCTATTACCAAGCGCAAGCTCAACCTGATGCACAGCCGGGCGTTGTCCAACGCGCACCAATGCAATCCAACAACAACCAAGTCGAAGGGCTCGATTTGCCAGTTGAGTCTATTGCGACACTTCTGCCGAGAGCGATTATTGCCAGGACACACGACGATGGAATTCCAGCCAACTTGGCCATCGACGAAATGAAATTCAGTCCAATCAACGACAGTGAACTTTCGAGTCGAAATGCGATTAGAACTTCTGGTCGCGAAGTGGCAGCTATGTGGGGCGGATCGTCTTACACATGGGTCGCACCAAACTTCTCGCATCAGCCGTTGTACTTCGAACAAGCCAACTTAGAACGCTATGGACATCATCACGGGATTTACCAACCCGCGATTTCAGGTGCACATTTCTTCTCTTCCGTCGCGATCCTGCCATACAAAGTTGGCGCGTATCGTCCGTGTGAAGAGATTTACACGCTGGGTCACTATCGACCTGGCGACTGTAATCCACACCAGTTCAACTGGCTTCCTTGGAGTTGGCGTGGCGCGTTATACCAAGGCGCTGCCGTGTCGGGAATCAGTTTCATCCCTTAAGCTGACCCCGCATCTCTGGGCTCAATTCCGCTCGTCTCGTGCGTCGTTTGAAACAGCGCGCATTGGATTGTCGGCGCCGAGTTCTTTAGGCTAGAGTCGAAACCGAAAAGTCCGTTGCAGATATTCACCGATGCGGCTGGCAAGCGTTTCGGGAGGCAGAATCAGCTTGGACACTGCCAAGTTTCCATGACGCTTCCAGTCTGGTTGGTCATCCAATCGGACTGTCAATCGATAGTGAGCCCCAATTGGTGCTGGCCGACCCAACTCATCTCTTTTGAACGGTATCTCGCCTTGCGCCACAAATTCTGCTGGCAACACTTTTAGTGGTTCGTCTTCAATGCTGACGACCACTCCCTCCAG
>Ga0115002_10005518_pt1 | contig 14888 bp, 15 predicted proteins | sample ArcticOcean_MG_C_8_FD_89576 | JGI IMG/M metagenome (GOLD analysis project Ga0115002, IMG submission 89576) | Marine microbial communities from western Arctic Ocean - ArcticOcean_MG_CB11_86 | ecosystem: Environmental > Aquatic > Marine > Oceanic | place: Arctic Ocean: Canada Basin | collected... | reverse complement strand
CAGGTTCTGTGGCGACCACCAGCCGACCCATGGCCAGGGCATCGGCGGCAACCCTGCCAAAGGCCTCAGGGTCCGTGGAGGCAGAGACAACGACGTCAGCCAACATAAATGCGGCCGGCATATCCGTTTCGTGATCAACAAAACTCACCACGGGCTCCAGGCTTCGTTCAGCCACCATCTTTTTCAAATCATCCAAGTATGTGGCCCGGCGTTTAGAACTGCCTACAATCACGCAAATAAAATTCCGATGGGGCAATCGGTACAGGGCTTCTATTAAAATCTTCTGGCCTTTCCACCGGGTGATGCGGCCGGGCAGCATGATGACCGGCACCCCGTCGGGGAGCCGCCAAGCATGGGACAGCTGAACGATCCGGGCCGCCGTAACCGCCGCCGGATCGAATTGGCTGGTGTCCACGCCCCGGTGAATGGTCACCAATTTATCGGTATCGATCTTGTAGCCATCGCGGATGTGCTGATTGACGAAATTGGAAATCGCGATCACTCGGTCGCCCTTGGTCATCACCGAATTGTACCAGCGTTTCAGCACCTTGTTCGATCCATAGGTGCCGTGGAATGTGGTGACAAAGGGCACCCCGGTGGCGCGCGCCGCCCGCATGGCGCTCCATGCCGGGGCGCGGCTGCGGGCATGGATCAAATCAACGGCGTTGTCTTGGGTCAAGCCCGTCAGCAAATCGACGTTACGGCGATACAACAACGGATTGCGAGTGCCAATAGGCAGGGTAAAGTGCGTGCCACCAACCCGCTGCACGTCCCGCACCATGGGACCGCCTTGGGAGACCACCAGGGCCCGCCAGCCAGCCCGGACGATGGCGGCGGTAATGTCCACCACGCCGCGCTCCACTCCGCCCGCCACCAGTGCCGGCAGGACTTGCAGGATTGTCGGCGCCTGGGCTTCCGGCTGTTCAGCCTGAATGCTAGAACGCGATGCCTGGGCAAAATCGGATAAGGTCATTGATTGCTTCAATCTGGCGACGGCACCATGAATTCTGATCGACCCCGGCGCTTGGACCGCGACGGAGACAACACCCTTGCGTACCACAAATCGTCGGGTATTTCCCCCGGCGTAGTGTTTCTTAGCGGCTATCAATCGGCCATGTCCGGGGCAAAAGCGGTGGCGTTAGAATCTGCCTGCAAGGCCCAATCCCGCGCCTATGTGCGGTTCGATTATTCTGGCCACGGGGAGTCAGACGGTGATTTCGAAGACTGCGTGGTCTCTGATTGGCTCGCCGATGCCGTGGCCGTTTTGGACCAATGCACCAACGGCCCTCAGGTGTTGGTTGGGTCCAGCATGGGCGGATGGATCGCCTTACTCACCGCCCTGGCCCGCCCCGACCGGGTGGCCGGATTGGTGGGGATCGCCCCGGCCCCGGATTTTACCGAAGACCTGTTGCTGGCCAAAGCCACCGATGCCGAGCGTGAGACCTTCGAGCGTGACGGGGTGTGGCGCAAGCCATACGGCGATGGCGACGACGAATTCATCGTCACCAAGGCCTTGATCGAAGATGGCCGCCAACATCTGATGCTGGGTGACCCCATCCCGATACCCGGGCCGGTGCGGTTGATCCACGGGACGGATGACGATGTGGTGCCATGGGAAACATCCCAACGATTGATGGAAGCCCTGACCAGCACCGACGTGAAATTCACCCCGGTGGAGGGCGCTGGTCACCGAATGTCGGAACCCCACGAGCTGGACATCGTTCTGGCCACTGTCGAGGGTTTGTGCCGGTCACTGGAACCTCAGACAAGCGATGCCAACCCGGCCCGGTAGTTTGGGTATTTCAAATCGACGCCCAGCTCAGATTTGACCTTGGTATTTTTGACGCGCTTGTTGTCGCGATAGAACGATTGGGCCATTTCCGACAATTCGGCGTCGGCAAATTCCACCAGCGGCGGCGGCTCTACACCCAACAATTCACAGCCAAACGTCGTCACGTCGGCTGAAGCTGCCGGTTCATCATCACAGACGTTGTAGACCGAACCAGGGGACGGGGCGGCCATCGAGGCGCGTAGTACGGCCACAATGTCGTCCACGTGAATGCGGGAAAATGTTTGACCGGGAACGTTGATGCGTCGGGCGGTGCCGTTACGAATTTGATCCAGCGGGCTGCGCCCGGGGCCATAGATACCCCCCAGTCGGAAAATGTGCACGGGCACCGACGCTTCCCGCCACAGCACGAACCAGGTGCCTTCAGCCATAACCCGGCGCTGGGATCTCTCCGCCGTGGGGGTCAATTCCGATGTCTCGTCCACCCATTGGCCGCCCCGGTCGCCGTAAACCCCGGTGGTGGAGAGGTAGCCAACCCATTGGGCCTGGGCTTCCACCACATGGGCCGCCATGGAATCCAGCACCGGATCACCATAGGCGTTAGGTGGCACCGAATTTAAAATGTGTGTCGCCCCCGATAGGACATCGGGGGACAGGGGGCTGTCTCTGTCAAAAAGATGGGCGGTGATCCCGGCGTCGCCCAGGGCGTCTTGGTGCTCTTCGGTTCGACAGGTTCCCGACACAGTCCAGCCGTCGGCCACCAGGGATTTGCATAGTGCGGTGCCGGTGTACCCCAATCCAAAACAAAATATATGTGACATCAGTTGGACCATTCCTCGCGCACGGCTTTATCGGCTTCAGTGCCAAAGCGGGCCGTTTTTTGTTTGTCGAATTCTGGTTGGTCGAGGCGGCCGAGGGCCCACACCGCCATGGCGCGTACCAGGGGCGAGGCATCATCCAACAAATTTACGGCCAGCGGCACCAGTGCGGCCTCCCCCGAATTTCCAATTGCGATCAATACGTTGCGCACGAACCGGTCACGGCCCGTACGTTTGATGGAAGATCCGGCGAATACTTCGCGGAACGATTGATCATCCAATCCAGCCAATTCGCCAAGCCGTGGGGCGGTCAATTCGATGCGCGGCCATACCGCCTGGTCTCTGGCCATTTTTGCGTACTTGTTCCATGGACAAACCGCCAGGCAATCGTCGCAGCCAAATATGCGGTTGCCCATGGGGATCCGAAATTCCCGCGGGATGTGGCCCTTGTGTTCAATGGTCAAATAGGAAATGCAGCGCCGGGAATCCAATTGGTAGGGTTTGGGAAAAGCGTTCGTGGGGCACACATCCAGACACATCGTGCACGTCCCGCATTCGCCGTCCGCCGGGTCAGATGGTTTCAGATCCAGGGTCGTGAATACTTCCCCCAGCAGCAGCCACGAGCCGTAGTCCCGGGACAGCAAATTGGTGTGCTTGCCCTGCCAGCCGATGCCGGCCCGAGCGGCGATGGGCTTTTCCATAACCGGGGCGGTATCCACGAACACCTTTACCCGGGCGTCGTATTCATCCGCGATCCACGTGGCCAACCGTTTGAGCCGACGCTTCATCACGTCGTGGTAATCACGGCCCCGGGCATAGGCGGCGATTTCCCCCAGGGTGGGAGCCGGGGCAACATCACCCGGGCCGGGGCCATAGTTCACGGCGGCGACCACAATGCTTTTGGCGTCTGACCACAGGGCAGCGGGGTTGGCCCGGCGCGGATTGTCCATCCATTCCATGGTGCCGTGGCGACCATCGGCCAAATACGCCGCTAGGCGATCCCCGGTATCGGTGACCGTAGCGGGGTCGGCGATGCCGACGGCATCAAACCCCAGGCTTTGGGCGTGATGCAAAATCGCGGCTTCCACTCCACTGGCCACGCCCGCGCCCATTAGAAATCCAGATTCTTGTAATGCTTTGGCGGCTTCAAACCAGGGATTAAATCCTCCAAAAGCGGCCGGAAACTTGGCCGCGATTTGACCCGGGCATACCAATCTTTTGCCGCCGGGACCTCGGGCCAGGGAATGTCATCCATGTAGTCCAAGCACGACAATTGGGCGGCGGCTGCGATATCCGCCAGGCTGAAGTTTTCCCCCGCCAACCACCGGCGGCGTTCGGTGAGGTGCGAAATATAGGCCAGATTGGGGCCTAAATTTTCATGGCCTGCGCGGATCGCCACCGAATCCGGCGCGCCCATTCCCATGAATTGTTTGTACAGCTTTTCATCCACCAGATTGCGCGTGACCTCGGTATAAAATTTGGGGCCGAACCAATCCCGCAGCCGGCGGGTTTCCGCCCGCACCAACAAATCAGACCCAATCAATGTGTCTTTGGGGTGGCTTTCGTCCAGGAATTCGCCGATGACCCCCGCCCCGGACAAAATTTGCCCCTCTGTTTCCACCAGCACCGGGACCTCGCCCGTTGGGTTCATGGCCAAAAATTCCGGGCGGCGTTCCCACACTTTTTCCACGACCAAATCGAAATCCAGGCCTTTTTCACCCAGAACGATCCGCACTTCGCGGGAAAACGGAGAAAGCCAGCCGTGGTACAGGGTGCGAATCAACGATCTTCAGTCCAGCCATTTTACGCAAGCCCGGCGGATCGTACAGATTGCGCTCCCCCAGGCAATAGGCCAAACTCATGGTCGCTCAACCCGACGCCGCACAACGAGGCAATTTTGGCGCTTTTGCAAATCCTCGTGCTTGCCGCCGTTCAGGGCATCACCGAGTTTCTTCCCATCTCCTCCCAAGCCCATCTAATCATGGTGGACGAATTTGCCAGTTGGCCAGACGCCGGGCTGGAAATTCGCATCGCCGTTCACGTGGGTAGCCTGGGCGCGGTGATTTTGTATTTTCGCCGGGACATTTGGGCGGTCATCAAGGGCTTGTTCCAATTGCTGCTCGGCCGGTCCAGCGATGGCGCGCGCCTGGGCATTCATCTGTTCATCGCTGCTGTTCCGGTCATCGGCGCGGGCGCCGCGTTAGTACTGCTGGATTTGACCGACGCGTTGCAAAGCCCGGCGGTGATTGCCTGGACCATGTTGGTGTTCGGCATTCTTTTATGGTTCGCCGACCGTGTGGGCATGACCGTCCGCCGCATCGAACACATGACCGGCGGGTCCGCGCTGATCATCGGTGTGGCCCAGATTTTGGCGCTGATCCCCGGCACCAGCCGCGCCGGCATCACCATGACCGCTGCCCGATTGATGGGGTACGAGCGCACCGAGGCATCGCGGTTTTCCATACTGTTGGCGTTACCGGTCATCTTGGCGGCCGGTGGCTGGGACGCTTTTTCGATTTACCGGGGCGGCAATTGGCAGCTTGGGATCGACGCTATTCTAGCCGCAGTGGTCGCCTTTGCCGTCGCCTATGGGGCCATTGTATTTCTGATGAAATGGCTGGAAACAGCCACCTTCACGCCGTTTGTGATTTACCGGGTCATCGTCGGCGGGGCGCTGCTGATTTGGATCTATTGGGGCCCCGGTTCGGTAACCTGACCACCCGGCACCGAAGACGATCGGTACCGCGCCAGATACCCCGGCACCACTGCCGCCACCGGCGTCGGGGTGATACCCAAATCAGCCAGGTTTTTCGCCCCGTCAGCCACAACGTTGTCCAGCCCAAGCTGGATCAACTGATCCCGATTGATGTTGAGCGCACCGGGAAACGGCAGAACGGCCGATTTCCACGCCCATACCGTACCAATCCAGTTGGGCGCTGGGATCAGCATCCGCTTGCGGCCAGTGTCGGCGATGATGCGTTCCAATATCTGTCGCATGGTCACCACTTCGGGGCCGCCCAGTTCGTATGTTTCCCCGCCGGTGCTTCCATCGCCCAGCATCGCCATCAAGGCGTCGGCCACATCGCCCACATACACTGGCTGGAATTTCGAGCCCTCGGCCCCACCAAAAATAGCCATGAACGGTAACCAGGTGGCCTGGGCGGCTAGCAGATTGAAAAACCCGTCTTCTGGCCCAAACACCACGCTGGGCCGCACCAGGGTGGCGTTGGGAAACGCCGCCTGCACCCGGGATTCGCCGTCGGCCTTTGACTGAAAATATTGCGAGGCGGAATGGGCGTCCGCGCCCACGGCGGACACGTGAATGAGACGGCTGACCCCAGCGGCGGCACAGGCCATAGCGACGCGTTCGGGCCCTTGGGCGTGGACGCTGGTGAACGATTGACGCCCGGATTGGGTCAAGGTGCCCACCAAATTGACCACAGCGTCAGCGCCGTTTACCGCTCGGGCAACACTGTCGTGGTCGCGCACATTGGCTTGGATCAATTCGATTTGGCCCACGGCCCCCATGGGCTTCAAAAACAGTCCAGCTTCGGGATCGCGCACGGCAACGCGCACCGGGCCACCCTGGGCCGCCAGGCGTTTGACCAAGTACCGGCCCAAAAATCCCGAACCACCAAAAACCGTCACCAAACCTTGGGCCATACGTGCTCCGCTTGTGCCAACGAAATCGCTTGTCGGACCATTCTAGCACCGTCCGGTTTCAGGGCGCCATTTTGCACCGCCAACTTTGACACCGCTTGACACCGACCTTGTGCGGCGGTACCCGACTCCCCAAGAGCCCAGGTGGCGGAATTGGTAGACGCGCTAGCTTCAGGTGCTAGTGGCCGCAAGGTCGTGGAAGTTCGAGTCTTCTCCTGGGCACCAAAGATTTTCCGCCAGCATTTGGACCATCAAACCAAGGACGCACATGACCATTCATCTGCACAAAGGGGACCTGCCTGCCGACGTCAATTTCGGCAACATCGTCGCGATTGACACGGAAACCATGGGGCTGCTGCCAGTGCGCGACCGGCTTTGCTTGGTCCAACTTTCCGCCGGCGACGGCGATGCGCACCTGGTTCAGCTTAAGAAAGACGAATTCCACGCCCCGGTGTTGTCGGCGTTAATGGAAGACCCAAAGGTCACCAAGCTGTTCCATTACGCGCGGTTCGATGTGGCGATGATGCGCTATCACCTGAACGTCCTTGCCACGCCAATCTATTGCACCAAAATCGCGTCCCGGCTTGCCCGCACATATACCGATCGCCACGGTCTAAAAGATCTGTGTCGCGAACTGTTAAACGTCGAATTGTCCAAGGCCCAGCAGTCATCGGACTGGGGGGCGGACACTCTGACCGAAGAGCAAAAAAATTACGCCGCATCCGATGTGCTTTATCTGCACCAATTAAAAGACGCGTTAGATGGTATGCTAGCTCGGGAAGGCCGCAAGCATTTGGCCGCCGCCGCGTTCGCTTTCCTGCCGATCCGGTCTGAATTGGATCTTTCCGGGTGGGCCGAAATGGATATTTTCGCGCACTGACGGAGCTCAAAGGTGAGTGCCCAAGCTGAAAAATCAAAACCCAGCGCAATGGCGTGAACAAAAGCCTAGAAATTGGCCGCCTGGTTTTGCGCCTTGAAGCCGCGGGCATTCTGGAATTGGAAGGCGCGTTGGGGGACGAATTTTCGGCCGCCATCGAGGCGATTTTTGCCCTGGGCGATCATGGCCGTCTGGTGGTCAGCGGCATGGGAAAAAGTGGCCATGTGGCGCGCAAGATTGCCGCAACCCTAGCATCCACCGGCACACCGGCGTTGTTCGTGCATGCGGGGGAAGCCAGCCACGGGGATTTGGGCATGGTCACAACCCGGGACGCTGTCCTGGTTTTGTCCAACTCCGGGGAGACCCCCGAAGTGGCCGATATGGTCAATTATTGCCACCGATTTTCGATCCCCTTGCTGGCCATGGTGGGAAAGGCTGACAGCGCCCTTGGCAGTGCCGCCAACATCACCCTGGCCTTGCCAGACATTACCGAGGCAGGCCCCCTGGGCTTGGCCCCAACCACATCCACCACCATGATGCTGGCCTTGGGCGACGCCCTGGCCGTCGCCTTGCTGGACCACCGAGGCTTTTCCTCAGAAAAATTCCACGCCTTTCACCCCGGCGGAAAGCTGGGGCATAAACTGGTCAAGGTCAGCGATCTTTGCCACACCGGCGACGCAGTGCCTCTGGTGCCCCAAGACATGCCCATGTCGAAGGTCATTGTCGTGATGACCAAAAAAAGTCTGGGGTGCGCCGGGGTCATCGACAAAACGGGCAAGCTGTTGGGGATCATCACCGACGGCGATTTGCGCCGCCACATGAACGATGACTTCATCCAGCGCACCGCCGCCGAAGTCATGACCCCGGGGCCAAGAACCATCGCCGGTGATGCGCTGGCCTCCGAAGCCTTGGGGCGCATGAACGCTGAACGCCCCCAGATCACCAGCCTTTTTGTTCTGCAGGAAGGCGTTCCCGTGGGAATCCTTCATGTCCACGATTGCCTGGCGGCCGGGGTCGCATGAACATTGCCCACAACCTGACCCATCGTCGCCGCGGGGTCGCCACAAAAGTTGGCCGGGGATACAGCCGGTTTGTCGGCTGGATGAAATTCGTTTTACCGCTGGCGGCCGTAGCCTTAATCGCGCTGATGGTTGGATGGCCCGAGATCGACGGAGACAGCGACGGGTTTCGTCTTTCCATTGCTGATCTGGCCCCAGATGCCGATGGCAATTTGGGTATTACTCGGGCGCGATTTGCCGGCACCGACCGCTTCGACCGGCCCTTCTTGGTGACCGCCGAACACGCCACCCAGGACGCCAATGGATTCGATGTGTTCGCCCTGGAAACCTTGCAGGCGGATTTGACCCTTGCCAACGGCACTTGGGTTACTATTTCCGCTGCCACCGGGCGGTTTGAACGTAGCGCCAGAATTTTGGAATTGGCCGGACCCATTTCCGTGTTCACGGATGTGGGGTACGAAATTCACGCGGACCAAGCGCGTCTTGATTTGGAGCAAGGCACTGTTGTCAGCGACGGCCCGGTTCAGGGTCATGGACCCATCGGTGCCATAACGGCTGCCCTGGGGGTGACCTTTTCCAGCGCCACCGGCATTCTGATCTTCACCGGCGATGTCCACGTGACCATAAATCCCGGGGTGGGCCGATGAACGCCCGGACCCCCAGGCGTTTGGGTTTTGGTGCCTTGGTGGGGATCACATTGGCCCTTGCAAGCGCGACACAGGCTCAGGAAGGTGCCGCGCGTCTTGATACCACTGAGCCCATTGAAATCGTCGCCGACGCCCTGGAGGTGAACCAGGAGCAAAAGCTGGCGATCTTTACCGGCAATGTTGCCGCCACCCAGGGGCAGATTTTGCTGAACGCCGACCGAGTTGTGGTCCACTATGCGGCTGGTGGCGGCGATGGGATTCAGGCGATCAGCACCATCGACGCCGAAGGGAACGTGTTTTTCTCCACGAATTTCGAGACTGCCCAGGGCGACGCCGGTCTTTATGATGTGGAAAATGGTATGATTATGTTAACCGGCGACGTTGTATTGACCCGAGGCGACAATGTATTGCGAGGCACCCGTTTGGTTTTGAACCTGTTGGACGGTACAAGCAGAGTGGACGGCGGCGCAGCCGAAGACGGTGGCCGCGTGCGTGGCGTATTCGCCCCCAACAACCGCGCCAACTAGGCAACCGGACCCAAGCCTGAATTCATGGCAAATCAGAACCCACCTGGCACAGACCCCGGCCGAGACCCTTCGGAAGGTCTACGTTTAGTTGCCAAGAACAGCGGTCTTTCCGTGGAGCAAATCGGCAAGGGCTATCGCAATCGCCCAGTTTTGCGGAATGTTAGCCTGACTGTAGGTCGGGGCGAAGCCGTTGGCTTGTTGGGGCCCAACGGTGCGGGAAAGACCACGTGTTTTTACATCATCACCGGTCTGACCACCCCGGATTACGGGGAAATCTTTTTGGATGGCCACAACATCACCAGTCTGCCCATGTACCGGAGGGCGCGGTTGGGGGTCGGCTATTTGCCCCAAGAAACGTCAATTTTTCGCGGCCTGACCGTGGAAAACAACATCCGCGCGATTTTGGAAGTCGTTGAGCCGACCCGCGACAGCCGCGAAGCCATGCTGGACGATCTGTTGGCGGAATTTTCCATCAGCCATTTACGCCGCACCAATGCCCAGGCCCTGTCTGGGGGCGAACGGCGACGAGTTGAAATTGCCCGGGCCTTGGCCTCCCAGCCCAGCTTTATGTTGTTGGACGAGCCCTTGGCGGGAATTGACCCGGTGGCGGTCGGCGATATCCGCGATCTGGTGTCGCATCTGAAGGATCGCGGGATCGGAGTGTTGATTACCGATCACAACGTACGCGAGGCCTTGGAAATCATCGACCGCGCCTACATCTTGCATGAAGGGCAAGTCCTGATGGAGGGGCCGCCATCCGAAATCGTCACCCACGAAGACGTGCGCCGGGTCTATTTAGGGGATCGGTTTAACCTTTAGTCCGCCTGCTCATGGCCATTTCCCCGAAACTTGAACTTCGTCAAAGCCAGGCTCTGGTGATGACCCCCCAGTTGCAGCAGGCAATAAAGCTGCTGCAACTGAGCAATCTCGAATTGGTGGAATACGTCGAATCCGAGGTGGAGCAAAATCCGCTGTTGGAGCAAGACGAGCCGCGAGAACGCCAGGAAGACGAGCCGGGCGCGATCCCCCGGGAAAGCGACACGGCGGAAGCTAAAACCGAAACCGCTGAACAATCGGCGGATACCGATGTGTCCAGCCTGGAGATGTCAGAGATGAGCCCCGAAGGCAGCACGTCAGACACGCCTTTGGATATGGACATGAACGAAGTCCTGGGATCGGACGAGCCTGTGGCTGGGCAACAGTCCCTGGAATCCGAACGCTTAATCCGGTCCGGCGGCGGGCGATCTGATTACGGTGGTGATGATTTCGACATGGACCAGTCACTTTCGGGGGAAATTTCCCTGAAAGACCACCTGACCGCCCAATTAGGCGAGGACGCAGGCAGCCCCATCGATCGGATTATCGGGGTGCACTTGGTGGATATGGTCAACGAAGCCGGGTATCTGACGGCCGACCTGGATGCCGTGGCGGACATGGTGGGATGCGAGCCCGAACAAGTGGAAGCCACCCTGGAAAAACTCCAGAGCTTCGACCCTGTGGGAGTATTTGCTAGAAATTTAGCGGAATGCCTGACCTTGCAGCTGAAAGACCGCAACCGGTTTGATCCAGCCATGGAAGCCCTGCTGGACAATTTGGACCTGCTGGCGCGAAACGACGCCACGGCCTTGGCCAAGGCATGTGGGGTGGACGCCGAAGACATTGCGGAAATGATGGCCGAAATTAAGGCGCTGAACCCAAAACCCGGCTTGGCGTTTGGCAGCGAAGTCGCCCCGACCGTGGTGCCGGATGTGTACATTCGAGCCCGGCCCAACGGCGGCTGGATGGTGGAGTTGAACAGCGACACCCTGCCTCGGGTTTTGGTCAACACCCGGTATTATTCGCGCATCAACAGCAAATCGAACAGCGAAACAGACCGCGCCTATCTCAGCGAAAAGCTGAATTCCGCGAATTGGTTGATCAAATCCCTGGACCAGCGCGCCAATACGATTTTGAAAGTCGCCACCGAAATTGTGGTGCAGCAAGAAGACTTTTTGACCCAAGGGGTTCGATGCCTGCGGCCGCTGAATTTGCGCGACATCGCCAAAGCCATTGAAATGCACGAAAGCACCGTCAGCCGGGTCACTTCCAACAAATATTTGAGCACCACCCGGGGCATTTACCCCATGAAGTATTTCTTCACCTCGGCGATCGCTTCCACGAACGGCTCGGCGGTGCATTCCGCGGAATCCGTCCGCGCCAGAATCAAGACTATGATCGACGATGAACCGGCAAACGCCATCCTTTCAGACGACAAAATCGTCGAGATTTTACGCACTGTGGAGATTCAAATTGCCCGCCGCACAGTGGCCAAATACCGCGATTCTATGCGGATTCCGTCGTCTGTAGACCGTCGCCGGGCCAAAAAAATGGCCTGAGTGCACTTGGTTGACTCCTGGCCAGACCGGAACTAAGGTCCCGCCGTCCACACAGTAAAACCCCCTGTTGAACCGTTCAAAATCGCACATTTTGAAAGCGATAGCGCCCTGAAAGATCGGCACGCGATTGAATAGGTTTTTTGGTTTTGCTACCCCGAAAGGGGCAAAAACCGCCCCAAAAAATTCCTTGGTATGAACGCTCTGATAACACTCGGTGCGTAGGTAAATGTTGCAGCCCAACCGTTTGTGGGCGGACGAAGCGTAAAGACAGAGATCGGCAATTTGGGATGGTCATGGATCTGAGCGAACTGATATTACCTGGCAATGTTTCCTCGGGCCTGAAAGCCACCAGCAAGAAAAAAGTATTGCTGGAGTTGGCCGCGCGGGCAGCACACATCACCGGTTTGGCTGAACGTCAGATTTTCGATGTGCTGACGGAACGCGAGCGCCTGGGGACCACGGGCGTCGGCAATGGCATCGCCATCCCCCACGGAAAACTTCCTGGATTGGACCGCCTGTACGGATTTTTTGCACAGATTGATCAGCCGGTGGATTTCGATTCCATCGACGGCCAACCGGTTGATTTGGTGTTCTTGCTGTTGGCGCCGGAATCCGTCGGGGCTGATCACCTTAAAGCGTTGGCAAAAGTATCGCGCTTATTGCGCGACGGCGGCATGTGCGAAAAACTGCGCGGGTCCGGCAACCCTGATGCCCTGTACGCCTTGCTCACCGAGTCCGACACGCCCCACGCGGCGTAAGCCATTCCCAGCCCTACCGCGGGGCAATCTTAAAACAAGATTAGTTGACGCTGAACGGCTCCAAGTCGTGCTGGCGCGCTGCGGCAAATGCCACGTCGCGGTCGCCCATTACCGCCAACTCCTCGCCGTCCGCACCGTGAATGGCCCAAGCCGTTGCCCCATCGACCTCAATACGTTTGATATACGCGGCAGTGCCTTCGCCAAACATCGCCAAAAACTCAGCAGGGACTTGCGGGTTGATGAATGCTGTGGGGCCCATGATGTTCTCCTGGGTTTAGCGGCCTGAAGCCGTTCGGGTTTCAATGGTTGCCGGCTCAGCATCAGACGTCTGAATATCGATGGTACGAACTACCGGATCGACAATTGGCCGCTCTAAACTAATGCTTAGCAGGCCATTGTCTAGGGCGGCGCTAACCACTTCGATCCCATCCGCCAGCACGAAGCTGCGCTGGAACTGCCGGGCGGCGATGCCCCGGTGCAGAAAGACGCGATCGGGGGCTTCGGCAGAATTCTTGCCGCGCACCACCAATTGGTTGTCTTCAACGGTCAGATCCAGATCGTCCCAAGCAAATCCGGCGACGGCAATGGTGATCCTGATGCCGTTTTCGGCCACTTGTTCGATGTTGTAGGGAGGATACCCATCCCCGGTGGTTTTCGAGATACGATTTAACGTGCGCTCGAACTGCTCAAAACCAAGCAGAAAAGGACTTTCAAAGAGTGCCATCGTTGTTTTTCTCCTCGGCAGCGAGCGAGAACCAAGGGCCCGGCCCAAACGCGGCACCGAACCCGGATCGAGCCACCATTAAATGGGCAGCCCGGCGATAGACAAAACGTGGGGATGATCGGCCCGGGTTCAAGCCCCTTAGCGGCCCACTGCGCCCTATTCTGGGGCCTCTGGCTTATAACGGATCATAGCGGCGGCGAACAGCGCACTGGCGGCTGCCAGCCCCGCGGACAGCCACATTACAGCGCGATAGCCCGCCAAGAACGACTCGTCGATTGCTGTTCCCAACCGGGCCGCCATGCCCACGGCAAGTCCTTCAGGGATTTGCGCTGCCGTCAGCAAATTGTCTTGGGCGTCCAGGGCCGCCAACGCCGCTGCGGGCAGGTCGATCCCGGCCACGGCCACGGCAAGCTCCCTATTGAAAATCAGCGTCACCAACGCGCCAAAAAGCGCCGCCGCGACCAGCCCAGAAGCCCGGGATGCGGCATTGTTGATGCCCGATGCAACCCCTGCCTTGCCCTGGTTAAACGCCGTCATCACCACCGTGGTCAGGGGTGCCACCGCAATGGACATGCCCAGACCCAACAACACAAACCCGAGGAAGAACGTGGTCCAGTAGTTGCCTGAAAACCATGGCAGAGCAAAGTACGCCCAGCCCAAACCAGCGATTATTGGTCCCACTACCAGGGGGATCGTCACCCCGGTGCGGTTGATCATGCCACCGGCGTATCGGGAAAGGGTGGCCAACAGGAACACCACCGGCAACAGGGCCGCCCCCGCCGCCAGGGCCGAATAGTCATAGACCTCGATCATGAGGATGGGCAGGAACAAGGTCCCGCCCCCCAACGGGGCATACAGAAAGACCGTCAGCAAGTTGGCTCCGGCGAAGTTCTTTGATTTGAACATGGAAAGCGGCATCATCGGTGTCCGGACCCGGGCCTGGGCCACAACAAAGGCGACCAGGGCCCCCACGCCGCCGACGATTGCACCGCCCCCCAAAGCTTGGGCAAAGCCGAATTTTCCGCCGTATATCAGCCCGAACGACAGGGCGCCCAATCCCAACACTGCAAGCACAGCGCCAACCCAATCCACCGCCTGATCGGCCGACTCGCCAAAACTTTCTGGCACATGCTGGGCCACCATCCAAAGGACAAACACGGTCAACGGCAGGTTGATGAAAAACACCAACCGCCAAGTGAATTGATCCACAAACCAGCCGCCCAACACGGGCCCCACGGCCACCAATAACGCCGAGAACGCCGACCACCAGCCGATGGCCTTGCCGCGCTCGGACTCTGGAAAATAGGCGGTGATGATCGCCAAACTACCCGGCACCAACAGCGCCGCACCGATGCCCTGGAACGACCGCGCCATAATCAGCTGGATCGGATCTGGGGCCAAGCCGCACCACACCGACGTGGCGCCGAATAGCCCAACGCCCAGCGCGAAAATTTTGCGGCGACCATACATGTCGCCCAAGACGCCACCGACCAGAATCAACGATGACAGAAAAAGTAGATAGGCCACAACGACCCAGAACAGCTGGATTTCCGACGCCCCCAGTCCTTGGGACAACGCTGGCAAAGCCACGTTGACGGCCGTGGAATCGACGATGGCCATGCCTGACGCCATGATCGTCGCCAGCAGCACCCACAACGCCGTTGTTTTGTTAAAGGGCCGGTCGGCCCCAGGTT
>Ga0115002_10005515_pt1 | contig 14892 bp, 10 predicted proteins | sample ArcticOcean_MG_C_8_FD_89576 | JGI IMG/M metagenome (GOLD analysis project Ga0115002, IMG submission 89576) | Marine microbial communities from western Arctic Ocean - ArcticOcean_MG_CB11_86 | ecosystem: Environmental > Aquatic > Marine > Oceanic | place: Arctic Ocean: Canada Basin | collected... | reverse complement strand
TGAAAGGCCAGTTGCAAGTCAATGTCAACGGCCAAAACATTCAGATCGACATGGATCAAACACAATCGTACAAAACTGAACTGTTGGAGAAGCTGCCTGAGTGATGGTTTTTATAGTTATTTGAGGCTGAGGATATTATACCCGTGTAGAGGCAGTCATCAGTTGAAAACAGCATTAGGCGTTTAGGGTGGGGATGAGGCAGATTTAACAAGGAGTAAACCCTTCGTTGGGCAATCACCGTCAATAAAATTTGCAATTCGGAAGCGACTTTTTCAATTTAGTCACACCATCGACTGTGACATTCGTGTGGTCGAGAAACAATGCCCGCAAACTGGTCAATCCTTTCAAGTGTTCCAAACCCTCATCAGACACTTTTGTTTCTGAGAGCATTAGTGATTCCAAACCAACGATCTCTTTTAAGTGTACCAAACCAGCGTCAGTGACATTGCTGCCTAATAGGCAGAGATATTCCAGCTTATTCATGTTCTTGAGATGCATTAAACCTTCACCTGAAATATCGTTGTATAAAAGATAGAGATGCGTCAAGTTCGTCAGCCCTTTTAGATGGACAAGCCCGGCATCGGTCACATTGGTATTGCTAAGGTCAAGTAGTTGCAAATTTTTTAGGTCTTTTAGATTTGCCAATCCTTCGTCTGTGATCTGAGAACTTCTAAGTCTCAGCCTTGTTAAATTAGGAAGCCCTTTGAAATGTTCAAACCCCTTGCCGGTTACCGTCGATGATTCGAGGTTGAGATATTTGAGTTTTTTCAGCCCTTCCAAATATATGAAGCCCTCACCACTAAATTTATTGCTACGCAAATACAGTTCTTCTAAAGACGTTAGATGCTTGAGATGAACTAGCCCGTCGTCGGTTAATAGTTTGCTATGAAGTATTAACCGCTTTAGGTCAGTCAGTGGCGTAATATGCACAAGGGTTTCATCAGTGACTTGAGGTCGCTTCATGAGATAATGCCAATAATAGGAATACTCAAGGTCCACGGTGGTGACTCGTTTCTCCTTACTCTTCCGGTCACACCAACTTCCGCCTCCCATTTTCCTGATCTCGGCAATCGCTTGTTCTTGAGTTTTAGCAGGCTTCAAAGTCTGCTTCTGAGCCTGAACCACCGACTCAGCACACAACATCAAGATAGACAGCAGAATAATTGACGAGCAACGCATCGTAGCCAACTCCATTGGACTGGAAATGTTTAGATAGTTGTACTGACCAAATATAACATTTCTGGTGCTGCCGTGAAAATAGATTTTCATGTTATCCAGCTTCTTTCCAGCTTGTGGTCCTGTTTCGAATTCAGTGGCGCTTGCTTGACAACTTCGTGTGTGGCTTTGTAATATGCTAAATCCGTTTCCTGACTGTAGTTGGGGAGGATTGAATCGCCGGGCCTATAGTTGTTGTGCCTAGGGCGTGTAACCGTTTATTGTTTAAAGAGTTAGGTTAGGCTGAACCATGGCGGTTCCTAAGAGACGAAAATCAAAATCTCAAACAAAAATGGGTCGAAGTCACCTTGCAGTGAAGCCGGCTCAATTGACGTATTGCGCTCAATGTGGCACGAGGGCACCGACACACGCCGTTTGCCCGAATTGTGGCTTCTACCATGGCCGCACGCTTATTGAGCCCGAGGACTAACGAATTCATGCGGATCGCATTGGACGCAATGGGCGGGGATGATGCTCCGCAACCAAACGTCGACGGGGCTATTGCTGCGCTCGAACAACATGCCGATTTAGAAATTGCCTTGGTCGGAGACCAAGCGGTTTTGGACGGCCTGTTGAATGCGTCGGGCTATTCCGGTGAGCGAATTTCGGTGGTTCATGCCGAGGACGTTGTGGGAATGGATGAGAAACCCACCGATGCGATGCGGAAGAAACCGAACAATTCGATTGCCGTTTCTTGGAAATTGATGGCGAGTAAAGAAGTCGATGCCGTCGTCAGTGCCGGGAATACGGGGGCCGTTGTTGCCTCTGGCTTGCGGACACGACTGTTTCTTAAAGGAGTCAAACGCCCGGGAATTGCCGTGGCGTTACCGACATTAAAAGGGCGGTCGGTGCTGATGGATGTGGGAGCCAACCCGGCTGCACGCTCCGAACACTTGTTCCAATACGGCGTGATGGGGGCGGTTTACGCCCGCGAAGTATTAGATATTCCGAACCCACGAATTGGGTTAATGAATATCGGCAGCGAAGATTCCAAAGGGAATGATCTGTACCGCGAAACGCATAACTTTTTAAATGCCAGTAGCTTAAAAGATTCTTATATTGGCAATATTGAAGGCCGAGGCCTTTACCAGGGCGATGCGGACGTGCTGATTTGCGAGGGGTTTGTCGGAAATGTGGTGCTGAAAGTCAGCGAAGGCATGGCCGACTTCATGATTAAATCAGCGGCCAAACACGTATTAGAGGCGTTGGGAGCTGAGAAAGAAGCTGCCCAGGCGGCCTTTGGTTCGCTGGCAAAACAATTTCAACACAACGAAGAAGGCGGCGCTCCTTTATTGGGCATCGACGGAATTTGCATGATCTGTCATGGGTCGAGCGATTCTCGTTCAATACTCAATGCATTGAAGCGGGCCATTTCGTTTCGCAATAAAAATCTCAACGCTCAGATTGTGGCTGAACTGCTTGCGAATAAGCCGTAAGTGCTTATTTTGGTAGCCCAACTACCATAATATGTCATTCTGAACGAAGTGAAGAATCTCCAGGTGTCGTTTGGTTTTTTGAGATCCTCCACTGCATTCAGTATGACTTTCTAACATCTCAAATACAGAGGAAGACATTGTGGGAAAAGTTGCATTTTTATTTCCGGGGCAGGGTGCTCAGCATGTGGGCATGGGAAAAACGATTGCCGAGAAGTATCCCGCCGCACAAAAATTGTACGATCAGGCTTCCGAAATATTGGGGTTCGATTTGGCCGAGCTTTGTTTCGAGGGGCCTGCTGAAAAACTCAACTCGACGGTTATAAGCCAGCCAGCATTGTTTGTCAGTAGCTTGGCAGCGCTTGAGATGCTGCGTGCCGATTCTCCTGATGTGGTGCTTTCCTGCGAGATGGCGGCCGGGTTGAGCCTGGGCGAATACACGGCGTTAGTGTTTGCCGGTGCGATGTCGTTTGAAGATGGGCTGAAAGTTGTGCAGCTTCGTGGGCAGGCGATGCAAGCTGCCAGTGATGCGACTCCTTCGGGCATGGTCAGTCTGTTATTAATGGATGTCGAAAAAGTGGCCGAGGTGTGTCAGCAGGCATCGAGTGCCGGCATTATCTCAATTGCCAATTATCTGTGTCCGGGCAATATTGTGGTTTCAGGTGAAAACGCCGCCTGTGAAAAAGTGGTGGAATTGGCTGAAGCCGCAGGCGGACGGGCCATTCCCTTGGCGGTTGCCGGGGCATTTCACACCGATATAATGAAGCCCGCCGATGATCAATTGGCCGCAGCACTGGCCAGTGTGGAGTTGAAATCGCCCGATTTACCCGTGGTTTCGAACGTTGATGCCCAGACTCATTCCGAACCTGACGAGATTCTCGATTTGTTGGTGAAACAGGTTGTGAACCCTGTTCTGTGGGAGAATTCAGTCCGGGCGATGTTGGATGCCGGGGTTGAAGAGTTTTATGAAATTGGTCCCGGAAAAGTTCTGAAAGGTCTTTTGCGACGGATCGGGCGAAAAATCCCCTGTACCACGGTTAATGATTCCTGAATCTTTTCGCATTTGGCTTACTATTTTAGCGGATCAGTTGAATGATTTTGCCCAGTTGTGGTAAAACATCCGGCGTAAGTGCGTCCGAAATTGTTGGTAGGCCTTCATCCTGAGTTTTTATGATGAATTCATCAGGAACTTGTGAGCCGGTTTTCATTTTGAAAACGCTGGTTAAACAGGTAAGTCTTTTCGATGTTTGCAGTTTACACAAACTGGGAAACTCGATATATCATCTCTTTCGACCACATTTCAAAGTTCATTTCTCACACGAGAATTTTTGATCAAAGATAAGACCGTTTCGTTTGGGGGCTTTCCGTCGGAATTGCTGTTGTAACGGTTTTGGGAATGTGTGTGGAAGACGGACGTTAAATAATTAAACCACTGGCCGTATTGGCCATTAGGAACTGGATGCCGAAGGAGTATGACGTGGAAGTAGAAGAAAAAGTTTTCGAGATTGTCAGTGAGCAACTTGGTGTGGCCCGAGATGAGATTACTCGTGAAAGCGCAATTATAGACGATTTGAAAGCGGACTCGCTTGATGTTGTTGAGTTGGTAATGGAGTTTGAAGATTCATTTTCAATAACCATTCCTGACGATGATTACGAAAAAATTCGTTTGGTTGGCGACGCGATTGATTACATCGAAGCGAAGTCCTGAACCGCATAAGTATTTGTAGTCATTTTATCGTTCATTGTTCGCGCATTATGAGATCGAGTCGGGAATGCGAAGGCGAGTCTGCGTCACAGGAATTTCGGTAGTTACCTCTTTGGGGTGTGAAGTCTCAGATTTTTGGGATAAGCTTTGCGCTGGAAAGAGCGGAGTTGGACCCCTCGAGCGGTTCGATTGCTCGGAATATAAAGTCCGCTTCTGCGGAGAACTGAAAGACTTTAAACCGTCGGATTTTATGTCGATCACTTCTAAAGAAGTGAGGCGGCTCGACCGGTTTTGTCAGTTTGCCGTAGTGGCCGCTCATCAAGCTGTCGAAGCCTCTGGAATTGATTTTTCCGCAGGCGATCCTTTCCGTAACGGTGTGCTGATCGGTAGCGGCATCGGCGGTTTGGGAGAAATTGAAGAACAGCATAACACACTGTTTGATCGTGGCCCTTCGCGTGTTTCTCCGCTGATGATTCCCAAATTGATGGTCAATGCTGCCAGTGGAAATGTCTCGGTACGATGGGGGCTGCGTGGTCCGAACCTAGCCATTGCCACAGCCTGTGCCTCGGCGACCAATGCCATCGGCGATGCTTTTAAGCTCATTCAAAACGACATGGCCGATGTGATGGTGACCGGCGGCAGCGAAGCCGCGGTCACCCCGATGGGGCTTTCCGGTTTTGCCAGAATGAATGCCCTGTCAACCCGCAATGGTTCTCCACAAGAGGCGTCTCGTCCGTTCGACCGCGATAGAGACGGCTTTGTGATTGCCGAGGGGGCCGGGGTGATCATACTCGAAGAATACGAACACGCCAAAAAACGCGGGGCACCCATTTTGGCGGAAATTTTGGGGTATGGAATGTCGGCGGATGGTTCACACATGACGGCACCCGACCCGGAAGGATCAGGAGCCGCCCGGGCGATGCGGAATGCGTTGCACGATGCGGAAGTGAATCCGGAAGACATTGAGTACATCAACGCGCACGGAACAAGCACGCCGTTGGGCGATGTTGCCGAGACGGCGGCAATTAAAACCGTCTTCAATTCTCATGCAAAAAAATTGGCCGTTTCAAGTACGAAAAGCCAAATGGGGCATTTATTAGGTGCGTCGGGCGGCGTTGAAATAGCGATTTCTGTCTTGGCATTACAAAACCAGACAGTGCCTCCGACGATTAACCTCGATAATCCCGATCCGAAATGCGATTTGGACTATGTTCCCCACGAGGCTCGTGAAATGAAGGTAGACCGGATCTTGAAAAATAGCTTCGGTTTCGGTGGCCACAATGCCTGCTTGGTGTTGGGAAAAGTCGAATAAATTCGATTCGGCTCAGTTCCTCTTGACCATGACAGCACGATCTGCAAAACTCCCGCCCCTTCCAGAAGAGGTTTTATGCCTCTCGATATTCCCACCTGTAAAGAGTGAATTCCTCACTCACTGCATATCTCGTCAAATCAATTTTCAATCAATAACTCGCGATGGAGGTGTCCGTCCATGAAGTTCTTCAGTAAGCAAGCTGTCCTTTCAGCTTTTGTGTTGTCGATCAGCCTGTCGGTTCTGGGTTGCCAGAACTTAAATCATACCGAAAACGGTGCTTTACTTGGCTCGGGGCTCGGGGCGATTGCTGGTGCAGTGATTGGCCATCAGACAGGGCACCGAGATACTGGGGCCTTAATTGGTGCCGCCGTCGGCGGTGTCGGTGGTGGGGCAATCGGAAGTCAAAAGGATACGGAAGTTGCACAGGCTCAATATCAAGCGCAGGTTACGCACACGAAAGACCGTGCGGTCACAAACCAAGATGTGATTGAGATGATCCGCCGTGGCCGAAGTGAAGCCCTGATTCTTAGCACAATTGAAGAACGAGGCGGTTGGTTCGACACCAGCCCGCAGGCGATTAACACATTAAGCGAGAATGGCGTCAGCGACTCGGTCATCATGGTCATGCAACGGCAGAACCAGGTGCGTTAATTCCCCATTTTAACGGGAATTTGGGCCTGAAGACGACTTTTACTGACTGTATGGATAGGCGACCTGGGCGTTGCGTTTCGATTCGGTTGAAAAATGGTTATATTGGTTAACCTGAATTGTCTTCCTAAGCAGTCTGATTGAAGAAAACATTGGCCATCCAGGCTTGTGAGTACGGCCTATCTTCATATACTTTTTGTTATGCGATTAGGTGTGCTGTTAGACGAATGGCGAAATAGGCTGATGTGGGACCGTCAGGCTTGTCGTTCGAAAGTGCTTGATCGCATATTTGGGTCACGAAAACATAAATCTTTTGAGTGAAGCAAGAAGAAAACATGAGCGAAGGTCAAATCGAAGGCCGGAGGGTCGTCATCACTGGGATGGGGGTGATGAGCCCGCTGGGAATTGGTGTCGATACTTTTTGGGAAAATCTCTCGCAAGGAAATAGCGGGATTGCTAAGGTCGAAGGTTTGTCGCACTCGGCATTACCGGGGAACGTCGCCGGTGAAGTTAAAGATTTCACAGAAACAGCAGCCAGAAAACAGTATCTCAAAAAACAACGGAAAAGCATCAAAGTGATGTGCCGTGAAATTCAGCTGGGCGTCGCGTCCGCTGGGTTGGCTTTAGACCATTCGGCCATCGACCTCGAACAAATCGACCATCAGCGGTTCGGCATTGCCTTCGGTGCAAACTTAATGCTGAGCCCGCCTTCGGTTTTAGGGCCGGCCAGTTTGGTCTGCGGCGGACCCGGAGAATCATTCAACTACGATCGTTGGGGCACGGAAGGTTTAGCCGCCATGGAGCCGCTGTGGCTGCTGAAATACCTACCCAACATGCCCGCCTGCCATATCGGAATTTTTGCCGATGCGCGTGGCCCGAACAACTCACTCACATTGGCTGAGGCTTCGGGAAACTTGGCCATAGGAGAAGCTTTCCGAATCATCGGTCGCGGCGACGCTGAAATGATGATTGCTGGAACGACCGGCACTCGGGTTCATCCCGTCAAATCAACTCACACCGCCTTGTGGGACACTTTGGCCGATTCACCCGACAACCCGGCTCATCGCTGTCGTCCCTTTGATCAAAATCGTAAAGGGCAAGTTGCAGCGGAAGGGGCCTGTTCATTCTTACTGGAAGAGGAAGAGCATGCGAAGGCCCGTGGAGCGACCATTTACGCTTCAGTTTTAGGAGGCGGTTCTTCTTGTGTGATTAGCCGAGAAGGCAAGCCGAATTTACGGCAAGCTTTGGTGAATAGCATGCGGTCGGCTTTAAACGATGCAGGCATGACTGCAGGCGATATCGGCCATATTAATGCAAACGGCTGGGGCGATCTTGAAGGGGATATTGCCGAAGCTCAGGCGATTCTCGAAGTGTTTGGTGATGTCGCACGCACCGTTCCCGTAACGGGTTTGAAAAGTTACTTCGGAAATTCCGGCGCGGGGTGTGGAACGTTAGAGCTTGCTGGCTCGATATGTGGGTTGCGGCACGGGGTGATTCTTCCCACGCTGAACTTCGAAACCGTCGATCCCGAATGCCCGATTAACGTTGTTCACGGCGAAGCAGTGCAAGCACTGAATAAGACTGTGCTGAATCTGAATGTGACCCGTGTGGGCCAATCGTCGGCCTTGATTGCACAAGTCGCCTGATTCAAAAACGGTCGTTTTTTTTAGTGCCGTATGTTGCTATTTGTCGGACGGTGCATTTTCGTCGGTAGGCGTCTTATCTTCTTTCAAACGCCACTTGGCTGCTTGGAAAGCCCACAGGTAGTCTGCTTTTGATTCGACCGTCTTCGCGAAATGGATTTTTGCTTCGGCGAGTTGCTTGTTGCGGATGTGCGTTTGGGCGATCAGGAAATGGGCCTCGCAGAGTTGAGCCTGGCGGTAATCAGAGGTCTTTTCTGCGACTGCTGCTAGTAACTCGTCCTCTGAAATTTCTGATGTCAGGTACAGCAATAGGTGGTCGATCCAGTCTCGGTTCGAGGCTTCCTTGTTTTGTATTTCTTCAAACTTTGTTTCCGCAGCCTGTATGTCTTCACTATGAAGTAATGTCAGATGACGCCAGGTTTCGAGGTGGCGCGATTCGGGCGACAAAACCAAAGCTCGTTTGAAAGCCGAGTTGGCCACCGAAAAATTCTCGGCTAGAAAAAAGCAGAACCCTAGATTCGCGTGCAAATTGGAATCATTCGGTTGCAGTTTTATCGATTTCTTGTAATCGTCAATTGCTTCGGTCAGTTTTCGTTGCTTCAGCCGTGCATCTGCCCGCATGGAAAATGCGCTCGGGTCTTCCGGATCGAGACCAATTGCGCGGGTGTAATCACTTTCCGCCGCTAAAAACTCACCAGTTTCGGCGAGTACATACCCTCGGTTGAGATATGCGTCGATGTACTCTTCATCGAATTCAATGGCTCGGGAAAAGTCGGCGATTGCTTCTTGGTTTTTGGCGGTTTCTTGCAAAAACAAGCCTCGGTTATTGTAAATCAGCGAGTTTTCCGGATCGGATTCGAGGGCTTTTTTAAACGCGGCTAGTGCCTCTTCGGTTTGGCCAGCCAGTGCGTAAGCATCGGGCAGCCCAATTAATGCGCCGGAATGGCCGGGAATTAAACGAATGGTTTCGAGAAAATCGGCGATGGCCGATTCATAATCTTCCAGGGCGTTATGAATTAAAGCGCGTTGGTACAAAAAGTTTGCACGGTCTACCGGCTTCAGTGTTTTTTTTGCGAGAACTTGTCCGGCGACCGTTAATGCAATTTTTGCGTGTTTGTCATCGCCTTCGACAGTGGTGAGGTTTGTCATTCCGTATAAGTAAGGCAAGTAGTAATTGAGATTCCGCGTTCCGCTTAACCGGATGGCTTCTCGTGAATCGGTAATTCCTTCGCGAATCGGTTCTGCGTCGTATTGCATTTGGCCAAGCTCCATCCGAGCACTGGCTCGAAGGTATAGAGCAATATGGTCTTTCGGGTTTTGTTGGATCACCTGGGAGGTGAGTTGGATCGATTTCTGAAAATCGCCCTTCTGGTAGGCCTGTTCGGCTTCGGTTTTAATTTTTTCATGAACCGGGTTAAGTCGTGTCCCCAGTAACGGGTTTTTCGCACCTCGGTCGATGAATAAGGAGAGTTGGGAATAAGCCGTAGACGGGAAAAGTCCTAGAAAGCAAAGCGAACAGGCCCATACTGCGGTGTGAATCGACATCAGGTTTTCCTTGGTTGGAATCATGTGAATCTGCGTAAGAGAATGCAAATATAACGATCCAGTGATAGGCGTCCATATCGGGATCATTTTTTCTCGCTTCACGGACGCTGTTGGAGTCAGCGTTTTTTACAGAAATAGATTTATAGTAAGAAGATAGGTCGATACTACTTGACAGTCGGAATTCAGGTTATTATTTTTGACCTGTGAACTTCTGGGTGGACGTTCCTCTTGCGGGGAATTTCTTTTTCGAGAGGGCTCACTTCTGATTGTCTGTGTTGAGTAATCAACGTAAGTAGTTTCCGGGTTACCACTGAACCGGGAAGTAATGATGGGTTTTGTGACACTTTGGTAAGGACTTCGTCCATGTCGGTGTGATTGTAGAATGGGGCGATTTGTAGCCCATCATTCCGGTTTCAACTGCCGGGCGCGTGAGTGTTCAGGGAGTTGGGTTGTCATCTCTTTATCTTAGGTGGCGGCAGCAAAGTGGGACTAGTGCCCGCTTTTTTTGTTATAGCGTTGTAGGTTATTTGGAATTTAAACAATTTGAAATGACAGAGGCCGTGCGGTTGTCCGAATTACCTCGGTCGAAATGTCGGCAAACCGGGCGGAAAGGGATGTTATGAATGGAACTGAAGTCCTTCGAATCGTAGATGCCATTCATCGCGACAAGGGAATCGACAAAGAAATTGTCTTTGAAGGAATTACCCAGGCGATTTTGTCGGCGACTCGAAAACATTACGGCGAAGAAGTCGAGATCGAAGCCGGTATTGATCGAGATACTGGCGAGCCTTCAGTGTCGTTGGATGGCGTAGAACTCGAAAAAGACGTGTTAGGCGATTTGCTCGGACGCATTGCCGCGCAAACAGCTAAACAAGTGATGATTCAAAAAATTCGCGAAGCTGAGCGCGATGCGATCTACGAAGAGTTTACCGGGTTGAAAGGGCAAGTGGTTTCTGGGGCCGTGACCCGCGTTGATGGCGGGGCCGCAATCGTCAGCTTGGGTAAAGTTGAAGCCATTCTGCCCCGAAGTGAACAAGTTCCCGGCGAATCTCATCGCGTGAACGAACGTGTTCGAGCCGTTGTGCTCGACACACGAAAAGCAGGAAGTCGGGTGAAAGTGATTCTTTCTCGGACACATGCCGACCTCGTTCGCCGTTTGTTTGAGTTGGAAATTCCCGAAGTACACGAACAAATTATTGACGTTCGCTCATTGGCCAGAGAAGCCGGGTATCGCTCAAAAGTGGCCGTCTCGTGTTCTGATAATAGTATCGATTGCGTGGGGGCCTGCGTTGGAGTTCGCGGTTCACGCATTAAAAATATCGTTGATGAATTGGCTGGCGAACGAATTGACATTGTCCGCTGGAACGACTCATTACAAATTTTAGTGCCGAACGCTTTGCAGCCGGCAGAAGTTGAAGATGTCATTCTGTGTCCTATGTTAGGGCGGGTCATTGTGTTGGTCCGAGACGATCAACTTTCGTTGGCCATTGGCAAAAAAGGCCAAAATGTGAGGCTGGCTTCCAAGCTCGTCGGCTGGGACATCGAAGTGATGACGCGGGGCGAATTGGATGAACAACTCGATAAATCGGTCGAAGCGTTTTCCTCAATCACCGATGTCAGCGAAGAATTGGCCGAAAACTTAGTCTCTCAAGGATTCTTTAGCTTTTACGACCTTTCTGTGATCGAGCCGGACCAGCTCGCTGAAATTGGTGGTCTGACGGCTGAACAGTGCAATGCCATTGTCGAAGTCGCCGACCGAGAAAGTGAACGTCAAGAAGCCGAGGAGATTGAACGGCGTCGAGAACAGGCATTAGCAAGAATAGCATCTGCCGAAGCAGCGAAGGCCGAGCAAGCGGCCCCAGTGGAAGCGGCTGATGCAGAAGAAAATGCTGGAACATCTGCAGAAGCGGAAGCTCCTGTAGAGGAAGTTACAGAGGAAGTTACAGCGACCGAAGCTCCTGCGGAAGAAGAATCGGATGCAGTTGACGAAACCTCTGAAGAAGACAAGGCGGGTGAAGCCGCTGAGAATGCGGAAGCGGAAGTCGAAGAATCGGATGATAAACCAACAAGCCCTGCCGAAGCTTCAACTTCGGAAGAGTAGTACGGTTTAGTGTGACAACAGAATTCAATTGATAAGACGAACGGAGATAATAGAGATGAGTGCCTTGATGATTTGAATTGGTTGACATTGAGTCTGCTAGATCAGTTCGTCGGTCGCATTTCTCTGTTACGGATTTTTTTGTATTGGGAGAGTCGATTTTGAAGATTCGGATCTTTGCTCTGGCCAAAGAGCTGGATATGGACAGTAAAGTGCTGATCAAGCACTGCAATGATGCAGGGGTGAAGGTGAAAAGCTCTGCTCTGGCTAGTGTTATGCCAGAAGAGCGCGACATCGTATTGGCCTACCTGAAAGAGCAGGGTGAAACCTCATCTGATTCAAGCACTGAATCCGAAGAGTCGTTGGCGCCGGTTCGAGTGGTAGCCGCCGAGATCAAGAAAAAAGTTCGCTCGATTAAAGCGATGGTTCATCGCGGTCAATCGTCCCTGATCCGGAAACATAAACGGGTCGAGCAAGAGGCTCCAGAGGATCCAGAAGAGCCGGAAAACTCAGAAGAGCCCGAAGCTGAAACCCCCGAAGTCGTCGAAGTTGAACCTGAAGAAAAAGAAGTAGCCGCTCCAATCGCGGAAGCGACCAAAGTGACCAAAGCGGTCGACTTAGATGACGTCAAGGAACAGGATTCTGGCCCTAAGGTGAAGCCGCTGAGTCGGGATGACTATGTTCCTGTGGGTGGTTCTTTAAGTACGAGTATTCGTGAGATGACCCCCCGCGCTTCCGGCATGGCGAATCGCACCCGTACGAAAGCGAAAAACGTGCTTCCCGCCGTTGCCGCCCCGCCGCCGATGGCCCAAATGAAGCCTAAGGTCGAAAAGAAAGGAAAGGTTGCCGCCCAGAAGCCCGATTTGAAGCTGACTCCCGAGGTGCTGGAAAACCAGTCGCCTTTGGCCGCCCATTTAAAGAAGCATTCTGAGAGCAAACGCGACCGAGATTCAGATGGACAAGAAAAACGAAAAGGTGCCGGGTCAGTCGGGCTGGTCGAAGCTAGGCAGCAACGCCGCGAAAAAAGAAAACAGGTTAATCTTTCCGATGACTCTGATCGGGGAGGACGTTACCGAAGAAGGCCCCCGAAACGCCGCAGAAAGTCAGCTTCAAATACTCCGTTAAAGACCGAAGGTGAAATTGAATTTCCCATCACGATTCGGACCCTTGCAGAAGCGATTGGCCGACCAGCGAAATTGATTATGTCGACATTGTTTGCACAAGGGAAAATGGTCACTATCAACGATGCCTTAGATGAAGAAACCGCGTTGGAACTTTCCTTGGAGCTAGGCGTCGATCTGACGATTAAGCGGGGCCGAAACATCGAAGAAGAACTTCTCGAGCAGTTTGAGTCGGAAGAAACAGATAATGAAGTCTTGGTGACCAGACCACCAATTGTGACAATTCTTGGTCACGTGGATCATGGGAAAACAACATTGCTCGATACAATTCGATCGAGCAATGTGGCCGATGGGGAAGCTGGCGGAATTACCCAACATATTGCCTCGTATCAGGTGGAACACAAGGGCCACAAACTGACATTTGTGGATACTCCCGGCCATGCGGCCTTCAGTGCGATGCGAGCCCGTGGTGCCAATGTCACCGATATTATCATCTTGGTCGTGGCGGCAGACGATGGTGTGATGCCTCAAACCGCTGAATGTATTAGCCATGCTAAGGCCGCTGGAGTGCCAATTATTGTGGCGATGAATAAAATCGATTTACCCGATGCCAATGAGCAAAAGGTATTGCAAGACTTGTCGGCTCACGAAATTTTTGCTTCCGAGTGGGGTGGCGAAGTTGAAGTCATTAGAACCTCGGCAACAACGGGCCAAGGGATCGACGATCTTCTGGAAACGATTTTGTTGACAGCCGAACTTCATGAGCTCAAAGAAAATCCCGACCGTCCTGCGGTTGGCGTTTGCCTGGAAGCCTTCCAAGACGAAGGGCGTGGCCCCTTGGCGTGGTTCCTTGTTCAAAAGGGAACATTGAAAGTTGGCGATGTTGTCCTGTGTGGCGAAACAAGCGGTCGCGTACGAGCCATGTATAATGACCAAGATGTTGCAATCAGTGAAGCAGGACTTTCGATGCCCGTCGTGGTCGCAGGTTTGGGAGCAGTTCCCGCAGCAGGCGCTCATTTTTACGTGATGTCGGACATCGAAGAGGCTCGGGAAGTCGTCGAAGACCGGCGTCACCAGGGGCGTGTCGAAGAATTGGCGCTCACGAGCGGCGGTCCGCGAACCTTGGAAGATATTTTAGGGGCAGCTCGAGAAGGCGTTGTGCAAGATTTGCCCTTGGTGATCAAAGCCGATACGCCAGGATCGATTGAAGCCTTGAAATCTGAAATTGGAAAATTAGAGCACCCCGACGTGCGAGTGAAGTTCTTGCACGATGGAGTCGGCGGAGTCAACGAATCGGACGTTTCATTGGCTGGTGCCTCGGGGGCAATTATTGTTGCCTTCCATGTGATCGCCGAAGATCGGGCCCTGCAATTGGCCGATACCGAAGGCGTTGATATCAGACGTTACAATATTATCTACGAAGTGACTGACGAAATTAAACGTCTGTTAGAAGGTATGCTTGAACCAGAGAAAGTCGAAGTCTCAACGGGCCGGGCATTGGTCTTACGGACCTTCCAAACAAGCAAGTATGGAACGATTGCCGGCTGTCGCGTGCTGCAAGGGTCGATCGACCGCTCGAACCGTGTGCACGTAATTCGAGATCAAACGGTTTTGAACAATTATGAAATATACTCTCTCAGAAGAGAGAAAGAAGCCGTGAAAGAAGTACGTGACGGAATGGAGTGCGGCATCCGGCTCGATGGATTCAACGACATCAAAGAGGGTGACCTTTTAGAAGCGTTCCGTGTGGATAAAATCAAACGGACATTGGATTAGAGTTTTCTGTTCGAACAGGAAATTCGCATTGGTGTAGCTGAAAGATCGGTTTATGACTTCTAGACGGACATCCAAAGTTGCCCAGTCAATACTGGAAACTGTCAGCTCCGCAATTTTATTCGGCTTGAAAGATCCACGCGTCAAGAATGTGACTGTGTTGCACGTGGAAGTCAGCGGAGATTTGCAACAAGCCAAAATTTATATTTCTGTGCTTGGCGATGAGAAAGTGCAGTCGCTGTGTATGCACGGGCTAAATTCCGCCCGTGGGTTTCTTCAATCCAAAATCGCGGATCGACTGAAAACAAGGTATACGCCAATACTGAAGTTTGTTCTCGACGAGTCGGTCAAACACAGTGTCGAGACGACGCGGATATTGAAGGATCTGCTGCCGGGTGA
>Ga0115002_10005514_pt1 | contig 14892 bp, 12 predicted proteins | sample ArcticOcean_MG_C_8_FD_89576 | JGI IMG/M metagenome (GOLD analysis project Ga0115002, IMG submission 89576) | Marine microbial communities from western Arctic Ocean - ArcticOcean_MG_CB11_86 | ecosystem: Environmental > Aquatic > Marine > Oceanic | place: Arctic Ocean: Canada Basin | collected... | reverse complement strand
TCGCGTCCGGAAGCTTGAAGCCGTCGCTGCTGAAGAACTTGATCCTGTTGTCCATGTACGGGTTGTGCGATGCCGAAAGCACGATGCCGGCGTCGGCGCGCAGTGCCCGCGTCGCAAAGGCAATGCCCGGCGTCGGCAGCGGTCCGACGAGCAGAACATCGACGCCCATGGAGCAGATCCCCGCAACCAGGGCGTTCTCAAGCATGTAGCCCGACAGGCGGGTGTCCTTGCCGATGAGTATCCGGTGCCGGTGTTCGCCGCGCCGGAACACACGGGCGGCAGAACGGCCCAACCGCACGGCCGTCTCTACCGTCATGGGTTCGACGTTCGCCACTCCGCGAACCCCGTCGGTACCGAAGAGGCGCTGACGCTTGGACTTACTGCTGAACCCATCCATGTGCGTAACTACCCCGAGTCAATGATCTGACGCGCCGGAACGTGTTGGCGCCGTTGGAGAAAAGGTACGCCACGACACGACCCGCTCCAAACCAGTTTCTGCTTTCGCGAAGCCGGCAGCTAGCGGCCAGGAAAGACGCGAACGTCCAGGCGGCGTTGCGGCGTGGTCGCCACCACCTCGATGAGGTCGAGGAGTTCGGACGGCTCCAGCAAGATGAGAGGTTCCAGGCTGTAGTCGTCGGCCTGAGCGGCCAACCCCTCCACATCGATGGTTGCCTTGAAATTCTCCGGAGTTAACTGAGCCAGCAGGGAAGCGGGTCCGCGCAGGATGATTCCGATTACCGGCGGGTTCACGACCACGCGGGTCTCGGCGTTGACTACGATCACATCGACGCCCAGGATCTGGAAATTCGTCGGTCGCTCTTCGATCGCCACCGTGACCAGAACTTCGCCCGCCCCCTCTACTCGCAAGGTTGAGTCGTCTGGCACCACCCGCACGCTGCGACTCAGGGATTCCTGTCGACCGGTCACGCCCACTTTCTCGGTGGCGATCGTGTCCAGACTCCCCATTTTCGAAGCAGGGCCGCTCACCATGACGGTGGCGGGCTCAACCAGCTTGTTGTAGATCTGATAGTCCTCGTGCGGACTTCCTTCCACCACAGCATTGACCAGCAGCTCTTTGCTCACTCGGCGCTCGAAACGAACCGTGATCCGCGGCGGATCGATGTTGGCGACCGTAACGCCGAGCGGAACGGCGATCATCTCGGATGTGAGTCTCACCGTGTTATCGCCTTCGAACATGTTCGCCATGTCGATGCGCGGAGCCAACGCACCCGGACTGAGCGAGCGTGTGCGCAACGCTGAGCCCCGCACACTCACATCGACTGTAGCGCCGGCGCTTCCATCCAGTGCCAGGTCCGCGGGAAGGTTGTCCAGCTGAACGGGGACGCCGGGCACGATATGGAGCACGCTCGGATCCGGGACCACGGACCAGAGTCCGACAGCGAGGAGCAAGGCGAAGCCCTTGAGCGGGAGATTGTCGAAGAGGGCGACGCTCATTCGGCCACTCCGTGCGGGGCATCGGCGGGGGCGACCTGCGCGCTCTTGGCGGTTTCTTCACTGTGCCCCGTCGGCGGATCCTCGGTGGTGAGCAACTCGGTCAGCCGCCGATGCAGCGACGCTGCGTCAAGGCGACGCGTGATCTTGCCGTCCACAGCGAGCGCGATTCCGCCCGTCTCCTCCGAGACGACGAGCGCCACGGCATCGGTCTCCTCACTGACCCCAATCGCGGCTCGGTGGCGCGAGCCGAGACCGCGCGACAGGCGCGGATTCGTCGTGAGCGGCAGGAAGCACGATGCGGAGGCCACCCGGTCGCCCTGGATGATCACAGCTCCATCGTGCAGCGCGGTCTGCGTCTGAAAGAGCGAAACCAGGAGGTCGTAGGTGATCACCGCATCTAGCGGGATCCCCTGATCGATGTAGTTGCGCAGCCCAACATGGCGCTCGAAGACAATGAGCGCCCCGCGACGTTCCGCAGCCATGGCTGTGACAGCGGTCATGATGTCGCCGAACGGCTCCTTGGTGATCGGTGCCGCGAGACCGCGGAAGTATCGCGTTCGTCCCAGACTCGACAAGGCCTTGCGAAATTCCGACTGGAAGAGGATCAGGATCGCAAAGATGAAGTACGTGAATACGTTCGCCAGAACCCAATCGACGGTTCGCAGCTGCAGTTCGCGCGCGACAATGTATGCGACGAACATGAGTAGCCACCCGACTGCCATCCGGACAGCGCGCGTGCCACGAATCAGCAACATGCTGCGGTAAAGCACGTAGGCGACGATCAGTACGTCGGCCACGTCTCGCAGCTCGAACTGGGCTAACGCATCCATCCCGCACCTTCATCCCGGATCGCAGCCGCTGTGTCAGCGGTACGCCGCATAGGTTCGACATCATGCACTCGCAGGATGTGCGCCCCACCCATGACGGCAGCCGCCACTGCAGCTCCGGTCCCCTCAAGTCGTTGTTCTGCGGGCAAATCTAACACGGCACCGATGAACGACTTTCGCGAAGGACCTACCAGAACAGGCAGCCCTAACGACCGCAGCGCCGCCATGTGCTTCAGCATCATCAGACTATGCTCCGGCCGTTTCGCGAACCCGATTCCGGGATCGACGACGATACGAGCGTGCGCGACGCCGGCTGCAAGCGCGCGCTCAACGGCGTCACGGAGTTCGCCGATCACTTCGCCAACTACATCGACGTAGTCGGCTCCGTCGTACATGTCCTCCGACGAGCCGCGCATGTGCATCAAGATCACAGCGGCATCGCGCGCAGCAGCGACATCGGCCAACCGCGGGTCATACGACAATCCGCTGATGTCGTTGACGATCGTGGCGCCCGCGTCCAGGGCAGCCTCGGCCACGGCCGCTTTGGTGGTATCGATCGAAAGCGGGACGTCGACAAGCTCACTCAGTCGGCGGATGACCGGCACGACCCTTGCCGTTTCCTCAGCGGGGTCGACCGCAACACTCCCGGGGCGGGTGGACTCCCCGCCGATGTCCAGAAGGTCCGCGCCAGCTGCGACCATGGCAACGCCTTGCGCCACAGCATCGTCGCCGCCGGTCCGGCTACCTTCATAGAAGGAGTCCGGGGTGCAATTCAGGACCCCCATGAGCAGCGGCCGCCGACCAATGTGCAGGACCCGGTCGCCACAGCCCAACTCGAATTCACGCCGCAAGAACGCCCGGACGGCCGTGGCAACTTCCTCGACCAGCCGCAGCTGGGCCGCGGGGGCAGCCAGGAACTGCGCGCGCAGCGCTTCGATCTGGCCCGACGTCAATGCCAGTACGACGACGCCGGCGATGCGCTCGTCGAAGTGGCCGCGACCGCCGACCATGCCGGCAGCGCGCAAGAGTGCCTCTGACGCGTCGGCTTCAACGCCCTCGATCCGCACCAGATAGTCGCTGTAGTGGGACGCCAGCCGGCCGACGGCGGGGCTCCCGGGCATGAGCTCAGATTCGGGGTCGGCGCCGCGCAACACAATCGGGTTGTGCTGCAGCCGAACAGTCCGTCGGGACGGCCGGGACGCAGAGTCCTCAGCCACGGGGCTCACCCCGTGAAACCCTCGGCGGGCTGGCCAGGCAAAGCGATTGCCGGCTCATCATCGGTCGTCGACTCGGGTTCGGCCGGCGCTGACGCACTCGGTGACGGGCCACCGTCTGCCCTCGCGTGGGCAGCAGGCAACGGTTTGCCGTCAACCAGCGCCGCGACGTCGTCGCCATCCAGCACCTCGCGCGCCAGCAGCCCCTTGGCAATAGCGTGAAGCGAGTCGAGGTTCGCCGTCAACAACTCGGTGATCTCGACATACGCTCGGTCGATGATGTGCTTGATTTCCTCATCGATCAGCTGCGCTGTCCGATCCGAGAACTCCGTGTGCTGGTTGAAATCGCGACCCAGGAAGACCTCGCTACCGCCACTAGAGAAGTTGAGCGGACCCAATCGATCGCTCATCCCCCATTCGGTCACCATGCGACGTGCCAGGTCGGTCACCCGCTCCAGATCGTTGCCCGCACCGGTGGTCTGTTCCTCGAGGACGATCTCTTCCGCGATCCGCCCACCGAGCAGCACACGCACCTGCGTCTCCAGATAGCCGCGTGAGTAGTTGTGCCTGTCGCCGGTCGGCATCTGCATTGTTACGCCGAGCGCCCGACCGCGAGGAATGATCGTCACCTTGTGCAGCGGGTCCGCTTCCGGCAGCAACTGTGCCACCAGCGCATGGCCGGCCTCGTGATAGGCGGTGATCCTCTTCTCCTCGTCCGAGAGGATCATGCTCTTGCGTTCGGCGCCCATGAGGACCTTGTCCTTGGCGTACTCGAAATCTTCGGGACCGACCTTGTCGTGATTGCGGCGCGCCGCAATCAGCGCCGCCTCGTTGACCAGGTTCTCGATGTCCGCGCCGGAAAAACCAGGGGTACCGCGCGCCACGACCATCAACTCCACGTCTGCAGCCAGCGGGATGTGCCGGCTGTGGACCTTCAGAATTCCCTCGCGGCCACGAACATCCGGCAGATCCACCATGATCCGGCGATCGAAGCGGCCGGGGCGCAGTAGCGCCGGGTCGAGAACGTCCGGACGGTTTGTCGCCGCCACGAGGATGACGCCCTCGTTCGATACGAAGCCGTCCATCTCAACGAGCAACTGGTTGAGCGTCTGCTCACGTTCGTCATGCCCACCACCCAGACCGGCGCCACGATGGCGACCGACTGCATCGATCTCGTCGATGAAGATGATGCAGGGTGCGTTCTTTTTGCCCTGCTCAAATAGGTCGCGCACGCGCGAGGCGCCAACACCGACGAACATCTCGACGAAGTCAGAACCGGAAATCGAGAAGAACGGAACGCTGGCTTCGCCCGCGACGGCGCGCGCCAGCAGCGTCTTGCCGGTGCCCGGAGGTCCGACCAGAATAACGCCCTTGGGAATACGGCCGCCGAGGCGCTGAAACTTCTGTGGTTCGCGGAGGAACTCGATGATCTCCTGCAGTTCCTCTTTCGCCTCGTCGGCACCAGCGACGTTCTTGAACGTCACCTTCTTTGCCTGATCCGAAGAGAGTTTTGCCCGGCTCTTGCCGAACGCGAGGGCGCGATTGCCGCCGCTCTGCATCTGGCGCATGAAGAAGATCCAAACGCCGATCAGGAGGAGCATCGGTGCCCAGTTCACCAGCGCCGAGACGTACGGACTCTGCTGAGCCGCCTCGGCCTCGACGGCCACGCCGCGGTCAAGCAGGAGCTGGACGTAGTTGTCGTAGCCGTCCGGCGCGACAGTCGTGAACGCCTGCCCGCTTTCGAACAGTTCGCCCTCGACCTTTGGGCCAACAATCTTCGCGGTGGCGACCTGGCCGTCCTCGACATACTCGAGGAACTTGGAGAACTTGATCTCGGTGTCCGGGGCAGCCTGCGTGTTGAAGACGTTGTAGACGACGATCGCCACGGCGATCACCACGAGCCAGAGCGCGACCTGTTTCAAACCTGATCCATTCATGATCTCCCCAGAATACAACAGGGGCCGAGAAGTGAGCTAGCTCGCTTGCCCCCGATCGAGCTCGACAACGCGACGATTCTCTAGCGGAAGCAGGCAGAGCGCCGCGCCTTCGGCGCGTGCCCGCACGCCAGGAAGATCAATGGCCGTCTCTGTGACCCCGCCGCGCCCACCGAGAACGGTGTCGATATGTTCCTTACTAACGCCGAACAGATCGCCTCTGACGCCGCGCAATGCGCGCTGCAAGACAGCAACGGCGACCGGGCGCGGGAGTTTGGCGAGCGCCGGCCGTGAGAGGGCCACGCCACCAGCAGGGCCCGCCGGAAGTTCAACGCGCGGCCAGGCGGCACTTGCCTCGGCCTCGATGAATTCGTGATGCTCCGCGACGATCTCCGCCAGACGGACGATGTTGCCCACCGCGCCCGGAGCAATGGTCTCGAGCTCGGGAAGCACACTGGCGCGAATCCGGTTCCTGCTGAAATGAAGATCTTCATTGCTCGAGTCGCGCCGCCAGGTCTGTCGGCGCTCCAGGGCGTACTGTCGAAGCGTGCTACGCCGCACGGCGAGCAGGGGGCGCACCACGACCAGCCCGTCGTGATCGATCCGGGCCGCCATGCCAGCGAGCCCGCGCACGCCGCAGCCTCGTGCCACATTCAAGATGACCGTCTCGGCCTGATCATCAGCCGTATGCCCGAGAGCCACCGCGTCGGCGTCCAGATCGATCAGCGCCTTCCGAAAGGCATTCCGTCGCAGGTCACGCCAGCCGGCCTCCCGGGATCCCGTTGCGTTATCAGCCAGCGGGGTGGACACGACTCGGCACGGCACCGCCATCTCCTCGGCGAGTTGGCGAACAAACTCGGCGTCATCGGCCGAGTTCGACCGCGCCGCGTGATCGCAATGAACCAACGTGACCGGCAGATCAGGCCGTAGCTCGCGCAAGAGGCGGACAAGAGCAACCGAGTCGCCGCCGCCGGAGCACCCGATCAGCAGATGTCGCACGTCGCGCAGCAATCCATCGTCGCAAAGAGTGCGCTCGACGGTACGGACCAGGTCGGCCGCGGCGCTAGCTTGGCTCGACATTTTCCCTTGGCGGACGCCGGCGGGCGGCCGACGAAAATAGGTGGCGGTGGAGGGACTTGAACCCCCGACTCGACGGATATGAGCCGTCTGCTCTGCCGACTGAGCTACACCGCCAGAAAGACTCGCAACAATGGTTGGATTGCGCCCGGCAGCGCGCGCCGACACCCCGGCAGGGGCGGGCGAGTCCGAAGCAGATGGTAGGAGTAGGCGGCGTCCAAGTCAAAGCGATTTTGGCACTCGCTGGACGGCGAAAAGGCCCGTGTAGCGGCGCATCCGTGGAGGTCTCTCGACCGTATGGGCGCGTCCAGCGGGCGTGGGGCCGCATTTATCCACCGGCCGGTCGATTCGGATTGCTACGGCTGTCGCGAGGCTGCCACACTCGTCTTGTCTCCCCCCGGGACCACAACGAATACGGCCTTTTTGATGAGATGCCGAGGAGTACCGATGCGTAAGTTCACCCTGTGCCTTATCGGCATGTTGGCCGCGAGCGCTCTCGGGTGTGTTACGCACGAGGGACCGCTCGCGATTCTGATGACCAGCGGCCCGAGCGCGTCATCGTCGTTCAGCGCCAAGCAGATCAACGTTGAGATTATCGTGGTCGAACTCTGGGATAGCGGCAGCCAGACCTGGGTCACTGTTTCCGGCGGAAGCCAGGTTCACGAGCTGCTCGGCCTCGAGGGTCGTGTGAGTCCCATCGCTCTGGTCAACTCGATCGAGCGGGGCAACTACACCCAGGTACGCGTTACGTTTGCCGAAGGCAACAGCAGCGTGGTCGACGCGAACGGTAGGCGCGAGCCGATGCGGATTGAACCTACTGTGATCACCGTGCAGGGACTCGCCTCGGTCGTCGAGGACGCCACCAACAACATGACGCTCGAACTGGACCTCGGAGTCAGTCTGACAGAACGCAACAGCGGACTGTGGACCCTGCGCCCGGTGATGCGCCAGATCCAATAGCTACGCCAAGCAGCTAGCTGGGCACGGGCTCGGTATCGAGTTGCCCTTCCGAAGCCGCGACGATTACGGCTGCGGATGCGTCTCCGGTTACGTTCGTCGCCGTGCGTATCATGTCGAGTATGCGGTCGACGCCGAGAATCAGCGCGATTCCCTCGAGCGGCAATCCGAGCTGTTCGAGCACCATCGCCAGCGTGATGATGCCGACACCAGGGACCGCGGCAGCGCCGATCGAGGCCAGCGTCGCCATGAGCACGATCGTTAGCTGACCCGTCAAACCGAGCTCCATGCCGTAGACCTGGGCAATAAAGACGGTAGCGACCCCCTGGTAGAGCGCCGTGCCATCCATGTTGATCGTGGCGCCAAGGGGCAGCACGAACGACGACACCTGCTCGGAAACCCCCAGTTTCGTGCGCGCCTGCTCCATGGTGACCGGCAACGTCGCACCACTCGACGAGGTTGAGAAGGCCACCAGCTGGGCGGGCCGGATACCGGCAAAAAAGCGCCGCGGCGACATGCCCGCGAAGAGCTTCACAGCACCGGTGTAGACCACGGTCATATGGATCAACAGACCGGCGACAACGCAAGCGGCGTACAGAAGCAACACGCGGAGAACATCCAAGCCGAACTGCCCGACGGCCGACGCCATCAAAGCGAACACGCCGATCGGCGCGATCATCATCACGATGTGGACAAGCTGGATCATGGCGTCGCTCACGCCCTCGAAGAAACCCAGCACCGAGGCCTTGTGCTTCTCGTTGGGCATCATCGTCAGCGCCACACCGAACATGACGGCAAAGAAGATGATTTGCAGCATGTTGCCGCCTGTCAGCGACGCCATCGGATTCTCAGGAACGATGTCGAGCAGCGTGTCGACAACCGAAGGGCGCGTCCGCATGGTGTCCACCGACGTCTCAGCTCCGGCGCCGTAGTCGGCGAGCAGCCGCTGCTGTACCGCCGGATCCATCCCAGCTCCCGGTTGCACGACGTTGGCGATCACGAGCCCGATCGTGATGGCTATCGCGGTAGTGCAGAGGTAGTAGGCCAGCGTGCGGCCGCCAATGCGGCCGAGCTTCTTGGGGTCGCCAACTGTCGCCGTACCGACCAACAGCGACGCAAAGACCAGCGGCACCACAACCATCCGAATCAGGCGGAGAAAGAGGTCCCCGAGCGGCCTGATGACGACAATGTTTTCGCCAACGACGGCGCCAACCGCAATGCCCAGTAGCATGCCAATGAGGATCTGCGTGGGGAGCGTGAGTTTCTTCATCGAGACCTCTGGGCTAATCCGCGCGTGTGGCGAGGGCACAGCTTAGCGCACGTCGGGACCGCGCCTGAAACATCGCGGCCCGACGGTGTGGTCTCGCGAAGTTCGATCTCAACGGCACAAAAAAGCCCCGGGGCCTTGGCCCCGGGGCTTCAAACTCAAGTTCCGTGCGAGGCCTAGGGAGCCTTACGAGCCTTCCGGGTCTCGATGCACTCATCGAGCGCCGTCTCGATCTGGCCGAGCACCGTGGTGTCATCGCGGCCCTGCACCATGGCAACCTCGGAAACGATCAACTGCTTGGCCTTCTCGTACATCCGCTTTTCGCGGTAAGAAAGCGCTTTGCCCTGCGACAGGTGCTGGAGATTCTTGAGCACGTCGGCCATATCGAAGAGATGGCCCGAGCGCATCTTCTCAGCGTTTTCCTTGTAGCGACCCTTCCAGTTGTTCTGGGTCTCGAAGTCGGCATCCCGCAGATGCGCGAACAGTTTGCGGATCTGGGTCTTGCCGAAGATCTTGCGTAAGCCTACGGACTTCGAGTTGCCCACGGGCACCATGACGGTGCTCTCATTGGCTAGAATTCGCAGGTGGTAAAAGTCCTGATCGAGCCCTGCAACCTGCGTTTGCCTGATATCCGTGACGACGCCGACGCCATGATTCGGATACACGATGTAATCGCCAACACCAAATCGTAAAATAGCTATCCTCCGACGGACACAGTTAGGGGTTCATAGCTCCTAATCACAAACACCTCCCTACAATAGCCGAAGATCAGGCGAATTCCAAACGCGCGGCGTCCTCTCTGACCTTACGTGGCAGGCTCTTTGGCTCTACGGGGGTCTTCCTCCCCCGAAGGCGCTCGCGGTTGACTTTGGCGAGCGTATTCCCATAATGCAGCGCACCAGGCGATCCCCCTGGCCGCTGGGTCCGTCCAACGGCATAGGAGAGTAGCCCGGCAGCGAGCGACTGACAGCACTCGCTCTCGACAGCACCGGTGACACCGATGAGCGGCTCAGCCCTGAACGCGCATCGGGCGGGAGGCTTACCGGCACGCATCAGAGTCGAAGTCAGGCGCAGAGCGAACGTGGCCGTCTTGGGGCCGACGCGTTCATGCCGGTGTCGAAATCCGCGCCGCGCGACGTGCCATGGGAGGCCGTTCGCGGGGGTCGCCTGGCCTTTTTTCTTACCGCGAGATGGCCGGAACTGAGGCAGTGGCGAAGGTGCTAGCGGCCCGCGACCGCGCTGTTACGACGTACCGGGCGCAGCGGCCGTCAGTTCAACCGCGACACGCTCCAGGGCAGCCGCGAGGTCCGTGAGGCCTACCACCGTCGCCCCGATGTCCGCCCTTCGCAGCGCGCTCACGACACCCGGCATGAAGAGGGACTGGTAGGTGTCCTGCGGATCGGGCGCAATCAGTATGCTGCGACTCCAGGAATCGGCGCACGGCGCCTGCGTCAACTGCCGATGGGCGCGGTACATGTGCTTGTTGGCGACCCGCAGAGCGGCGGGGTTGGCCTTCATCGCGTCGGCTGATCCCAATTGAGCGTGGAGCTTACCCGCCGCAACCGCCAGGTTCCCCGCAGCCGACCAAGCACGCGACAGGCCGGGCACACCGTTGTCGAGCCCGGGATCCTTCAGTTCTCTACGGACCGCGCTCAGGCCGGTGACGACATCTTGCGCCAGCCGTCGATAGTCGAACGCCACCGTCCGATCGTTGCCAAGTCGCCACAACAGCCATGTCGCCAAAGCGGCGGTCGATTGATGCTGTCGGTAGCCCGGATCACCGATCCGTTCCATGAAGTCGATCGTGTCGTAAGCGGAGTGGTAGACCCCGGAGTCGGCGGAGAAACCGAAGCCGATCGACGGGACACCGGCGATCGACGTGAATGCCGCGTAGTCAGAACCGCCGCCCGGAAGACCGATATCCGCCTGCGGCATCCGATTGCGCCAGGCACGATAGCCGCTCGCTTGCGGCAAAACGGGATCAGCGACCGCATCCGCGCCCTCGACGAGAAGCTGGCGAAGCGACGGTGACGCTACGGCCGAGAAGTAGGGGCCGCCGGAATACCGTCGAGGTTGATGTAGGCAACCGCACCATCACGCAGCTCGCGGGCATGCTCCTCGACCCATTCGGTCGAACCGATAAGCCCCCACTCTTCCGCGTCCCAGACTGCGAACAGCAGGCTGCGGTCGGGGCGATTACCAGCTGCGGCCTGCTCGCCCAGGAGGCGCGCGGCCTCGAGCATCGCCGCGGTTCCGGAGACGTTGTCGATGGCGCCGTGGGTCCACGAGTCATAGTGGGCCCCGACGATCACCCACTCGTCTGGCCGCACGCTGCCCTCAATCGTGCCGACGACATTGCGGATCCGGCGCCAGGGGTTGCCCTCCATCTCGACGCGGACGCGGACCGGAAGCCCAGTGCCGCCGTAGCGATACGTAGCGGGCAATCCGCCCTGCCAGGCAACAGGCGCCGTCGGGCCGGCGAGCTCGTCGAGGAGCTCCGCTGCAGCGGCGTAGCCGAGCGCGACGACCGGGATCTCGGGCAGTCCGGTGGTCGGAGCCGGGTAGTTGGAACCCACGAGTGCGGGGCGTCCTGGTGAGCCCGGGTCGCCGGGTGCTCCGACCTTGATCGATCCGCGCTGAATCCCGGTCGGCGGCCGGAACGGCCCGTCGGGATAAACAGCACCGCGCTGGTAACCATCATCCTCCGGATCGGAGTACAGGATCACGGCGACGGCACCCGCCTGCTCGGCGTTGCGAACCTTGTCGCCGCGGAACACGTTGCCATAGCGAATCAGCGCGATCTTGCCCTGGATGTTGAGCCGGTACGTCGGAGGTTCTCGAAGTCCGCCACACGCCCGTAGTTCGCATAGACCAGGGGGGGGGGCCTCCCCCGCCGCCGAGTAGCCCGCGGCCACGGGGTACTGCTCCGTGTAGCTGTACGAGTCTTCCGCAAGCCCGGTCTCGGCCACGCTCAGAATCTGCGGGCCGCCGCCCAGTCGCTCGACCGTCACCCGGCGGGCGTGCGGCAGCCAGACGTCATACTCATGCACCTCGACGCTGAGCCCTCAGGAACGCATCATCACGCCGATCATTCCGGCAGCGACCGCAGCGCCGGGTGTCCCGGCTACCCGCGGCGTCGCACCGAGTTTTCGGGCAATCCGTTCCAGCTGGGAAGCCTCGGCGCCCACGGAAACCAACTCGGCCACTGGACGTTACGGGTGCCGCAACGGTTGCGGCACCGGTTGCCGGCGCGGCGACGAGTAACGCTAGGGCGGCAGTCGCGCAGATTACGTGCGCGCCACGCCCGTTTGGATGGGTCTCCCTGGACATGATGCAGCCAGCGTAGTGAGCATCGCAGCGTGTCGTCAAAGAGGCCCGCCCCTCGTTGGCCGCCCTGGGCGACTCCAATTAGAGTGTCCACATAACGACATGCGTCCGCCCGCGAACGACGGCCCGAGGTCAACTGCGCCCAGGTCGGGCCGGGGTTTCTCCAAGGGGTACCGCGCGGGCCGACCGCGGCGACGCGGCGCGCCCGGTGGGCTGCGGCGGCACGCGGATTGCAAGTTCAACAACCGGGTCGAAAATCAGTCGAGACTGCCGTCCACGTCCGGTCTCGTTAGAGCAGGTTGTCGAATGTTGAGTTCTAGCTTAGTTGCCAAGCGCTGCCTGGCCATCGCGCTCGGTCTGGTTTCTCTGTGTGGCGCCGAGAAGGCCACCGCGGAGCCCGCAGGAGCCCCGGGGCAATCCCCGTCAGGCTTCCGTTTCTCGGCGCCCAGTTCGTCTGTCGGATTACGCGTCGGATATCTCTTCGCGGGCGCGGGCAGTGATATCTACGACTTCATCACCGAACAACTGACCGTCGAGAAGTCCGACTTCAACACGCCGGTCTTTGCATTCGACTTCGCCTGGACCGTCGGCGAGCGGGTTGAGCTTGTGGTCGGGGTCGAGTACAGCCGTTCCAGCACCAGGTCGGAATATCGCGAGTACGTCGATGAGGACGGAATTCCGATCGTGCAGGACACGTATCTGACGCAGACGCCGCTCACGCTGAGCGCCCGGTTCTACGTCACCCCACGCGGCCGCAGCGTCGGCCAGTACGCCTGGGTGCCTTCCAAGGCCGCAGTATATGTAGGCGGCGGTGGCGGTGCGACCTGGCACCGACTGGAACAGGCCGGGGAATTCGTCGACTTTCGTGACCTCGCCATCTTCGAGGACATCCTTTTGTCGGACGGCTGGGCCCTCTCGGGGCACGCTTTCGCGGGGGTCGACATCAAACTGTCGAGCTCGCTCGGCCTCGTACTTGAAGGTCGATATCAGTTCGCCAGCCACGAACTCCGTGGCAGCTTCGTCGGCTTCGATTCGATCGATCTCAGCGGCCTCCGTCTCACGGCGGGCGTGTCTTTCAAGATCTAGGAGTAGAGCAATGCGCTATGCAATCGGCTTGGCCTTGGCAGCCTGCACGGCTCTGGCACCGTTGCCGCACGGGTTCGGCGATGCGGCAGCACAGGCCTCGAAACTGCAATGGGGCGGTTGCTGGCAACTGGAAGGCGAGCGCGCGGACGCCGAACCTACCGATGCCAGTAGTCGTCAGGTATGCGTACAGGTGGCTGGCACGGCGCTGAGCGTGGCCACTCTCGTGGACGGCGCCGAGGTACGGCGCGACGAACTGCGGCTCGACGGGAGCCCGCGCGACGTCGAGGACGGCGGCTGTGCCGGCACGGAGCAGGCGATCCTATCGAGCGACGGACATCGGCTCTACACGACGGCGAGCCTCCTGTGCGAGGGCGGCGAGCGCCGATTGGCCTCGGGGATCTCGGCGCTCGTTTCGCCGGACAGCTGGATCGACATCCAGGTCGTCCGCGTCGGAGAGGAACGCGAACTGATGGTGCGGAGGTTCCGCTACGACGAGGCCGCCACGCGCCTCGCAGACGACCCAACGAACACCACCGACTTTGCGCTGGCTGCGCGGACCGCGAGGACTGCGGCCTCGGCCGTGGTCGACACCGCCGACATCATCGAGGCTGCGAGCATCGTTGATGCCGCCGCCGTGGAGGCGCTGCTAATCGAAACCAACGCGGCGTTTGCGATCGATGGCAGCGCGCTCATCGCCCTGGCCGAGTCCGGGGTACCCGGTGAGGTCATCGATCTCATGGTGGCGCTCTCGTTCCCAGACTACTTCGTGGTTAACGGAAACCCGGAGGCTTCGCAGGCGGCGCCGAGCTACGGCGCTTACGGCTACCCGGTCCGCTTCTTCGGCTACTGGACCCCGGCCTTCTCTCCGTGGGGTTGGGGCTACACGCACTATCCCAGCTATGGCTATCAGGGCTACCCCGGCTATCCCGCCGGCGGACGCCCCCCCTCGACCGGCAAGCGCTACGGAGGCAAGGTGGTGAAGGGCGGCGGCTACGCGCGAGTCACCACGAGCCCGAGCGCGCCCTCGGGGGGATTCGGCCGATTCATCCGCGAGGGCGGATCCAGTGTGGGCTCCCGCCGCTCCGGTGGAGGCTCGCAGGGCGGAAACAAGAGCGGCGGCACTACGAGCAGCAGCGGCGCGTCCGTTGGCAGCAAGGCATCAAAGGGATCGAGCCGAAAAGCGAAACGGCGCGACGGTTAGTAGGTCGCGCCGAAAGCGGCCGAACTAGTCGTCCGCCGACTCGACATTCCGAAGGCCGAGTTGGGCGCCCTCACGGGCGTCCTCCTCGATGACAACGGCAAGTTCGCCCTGCAAGACCTTTAGGAGCCGGGCGCCAACACTTTCGCGTCGCCAACCCTTCAAGACGGGCAGGTCCGGGATCTCCCCCCGGTTGTCGAGGCGATAGCGGGCCATCAGTTCGAGATCGCGCCGGTTGGCAAGCAAGCGTGATGACAGGTTCATCTGGGCCGCCTGTCCACGCAGCACCGAATCGAGCAGCGCAGCCATCATCTCGATGCGCGAGTCGCCGGCGCTGGCCGGCAACGATCCCCACGCGGGATATTCAGATTCCGGACAGTCCGTCGCGCGCGCGACGGCGTCCAGTAGAGCAGCGCCCGAGCGGCTCGCTTCGCGCGGATGCATGCCGCGCATCCGCTCAAGTTGCGCCATCTGTTTCGGCATGCGCTTGGCGACTTCGACCAGCACGCGGTCGGCCACCACTCGCTGCCGCGGTATGTCGCGCGACTGC
>Ga0115002_10005509_pt1 | contig 14905 bp, 13 predicted proteins | sample ArcticOcean_MG_C_8_FD_89576 | JGI IMG/M metagenome (GOLD analysis project Ga0115002, IMG submission 89576) | Marine microbial communities from western Arctic Ocean - ArcticOcean_MG_CB11_86 | ecosystem: Environmental > Aquatic > Marine > Oceanic | place: Arctic Ocean: Canada Basin | collected... | reverse complement strand
GTCATTTGGGGTGGCGAGTTCGGACGCTCCCCCACTTCGCAAGACCGCGACGGCCGTGACCACAACCCTTACGGGTTCACCATGTGGATGGCCGGCGGCGGCGTGAAACGTGGGTTCTCATATGGAGAGACCGACGAACTGGGTTACAAACCCGTCGAGAACGCCGTCTCCATGCACGACCTGCACGACCTGCACGCTACGATTCTGCACCTGCTCGGCCTGGACCACGAACAGCTGACGTACCATTTCAACGGCCGTGACCAGAGTTTAGTCAACGGCCTCGGTGAAGTCGTTAGCGACATTGTGGCGTAGCTTTCAGCGATCAGCAGTCAGCTTTCAGCTAAAAAAGCAGGCCGCCGACTTTTCAAAGCTGAAAGCTGACCGCTTCACACATTCCGCCAGTCGGAACCAACCCACGGGATGTCTTCGCCCGTATCGAGTCGCAACCGCAGGCTGAGTTGGGCCACGTGGTGGTGGATGTGGCGCATGTTGTAAACGTGCAACTCGGCTTGTGAGAACTTGATCCAGTCGATGCCGGCCTGTGCGTTCAACGCCTCCGCCGTTTCCGCTGCGATCACGTCCACCGCCTTCTCGCGACAATGTTGCAAGTATTCGAGAATAAACGCTTTCTCAAAAACCGCCTTCCGCTCACGATCTCCCAGTTCATCGTACTCGGCAAACACTGCGGCATGCTCCCGATGAAACGGCTGCGAGCGGAACGAGTCCAAATCACGGCTGAGGTAAACGTCGCCGAAGAACAACGCATGAAACGCCACCTGCGAAAACTTGAGATTCGCCACCGGTGCCTGCCAATTGGCGTCCGGGCAACGATCAATGCAAGCCTGCAACATGCAGAAGGTGGCTTCGTATTGGTTGGTGGTTAAGTTTTTGTAGATATTGAGCATGGGTGGTTATGACAGAGAATCGCCTTACGAACGTGGCCACGAATGCCACTGATCGAAGAACCTACGCGACTTGTGACCCATAAATGGTTTTGATAATTCGCCGCACTCTTCGGATGAAATGTTCTCCAAAAAACACGTGCAAAGCGCATTGTCAAGTTTGTTCTCTTCAGCATCTGGTTCTACGACATGGTCTTCGATGAAGTCAAATAGTTGCTTCATTTCGGATTCGGAGAAACGGCCAACTGTGTCTCGAAAAAAATTGCTGAACTCAGAACACACTCCGTGGACTGTATACGAACCGTCGTGGATGGAGTAGTTGTCGTCGGACTTCCAGTGAGCATCGAACTGTGGAGCGATGGCAATGAACCGTTGCAAGAGATCGGTGGGTTTCATTCGACTTGTGACGCCCAAGGAGTTCTCGACCATCAAGGTGTCTCCACAATGGAATCAGGCCCGACACCAAATAGGTAACGCGCTCGCCGTGCATTCTAACACAACCGCACACCAATTCTCTCGCCGCCACAGCAATGAGTCAAGCACTTTGTTTCGGGGCATGTGAGACGCCCGCCGATGCCATCGGCGGCTTTGCGTTTTGCGCGGGCGGCCAAACGACGTCAGCCTTCCTCGGGCGGCATCGCATCAGGGTCGAGGGACTCCGGGTCGATCTGGCCTGGATCGATGGGGTCGACGATGGCGTATTGGCTTTCGCTCCAGCGGTAGAGATCGACCATCTTGCAGCGTTCGGTGCAGAACGGGAAATGCTCGGACTCGGAAGCCGCGCCGGCGGGGAGTTCTTTTTTGCAGATGGGGCAGGTTTGCGGGCGGATCATTACTCGAAAGCCGAGGGCGGAAAGCGGAAAGCCGAACTTGGGGAACCGGAAGGGTTAGTCAGAGGACTTGCCGGAATTGGAACTGGAACTCGATTTGTCAGACGAGGATGATTTACTGTCGGAGGAGGACTTCGACTCCGACTTATTGGCGGCTTCTTGCGACTTTTTGTCGGCGGCGGCGGACTTTTTGTAGGAGTCGCTGCGGTAGTCGGTTTGGTAGAACCCCGAGCCTTTGAAGATGATGCCGGCCCCCGCGCCGATGATGCGTTTGGCCTTCAGCTTGCCGCAATCGGGGCATTTGCGAATAGGGTTGTCGGACATCAACTGGAACAATTCCCACTCGTGTTCGCAGGCGTTGCAGACGTAATCGTAAGTCGGCATGGCATTTTGCTCGAATCGAGTTCGTTCTTGGAGAGTTGTCAGAAGTCGCTACAAACGACAGCAAAGAATGGGCCGCGGATGACGCGGAGAAACGCGGATTCTCGCTGATGCAATTTAATTTTATCCGCGATAATCCGCGAACGAAGTCCGCGTGCCGACAGGCCCGCGGGCTATTCTCTTTATTTATTCAGTTGACTCGGCTGGTCCACTGGAGACGATGACTTTGCTGGGGCGGATGATGCGGTCGTGAAGTTGATAGCCTCGTTCGACTTCCTGGATGACGGTCATCTTGGGATGCTCCTCGGAAGGCATCTGCTGAATGGCTTCATGGAAGTTGGGATCGAATGGTTGGCCGACCGCGTCGATCACCTTGATCGAGAAGCCGCTGAGTACATCCGCGAATTGCTTCGCGACCATCCTCACGCCTGCGACCAATTCGCTCTCCTGTTCGGAGTTCGCCGCAGCTGACAACGCGCGTTCGAGATTATCCAGCGGCGGCAAAATGGCCCGTGCGAACGAAGCGGCCTGATACAGCCTTTCGTCGGCACGTTCCTTCTGCATGCGTTTGCGATAGTTGTCCTGTTCGGCTTGCGCACGGAGTAACTGATCGGAATTTGCATCCCGTTCGGCCATTGCTTGCGCCAGCGGATCGAGCGGTATTGTCGGCGGAGCTTCCTCGAATACAGCTTCCTCGGACGCAGCGTCCTGAGGCGCAACGTCTTCGCCGCCGTTGAATTCGCCCGGTTCGACGTCGGATGCGAGTTCGTCGTCTTGGTGTTCGCTGGTCTCACTCATGGCATTACTACAGTGTCATTGAATCGTGTTTGGTAGGGTCACTCCGCGTCGGCGGTTTCTTCGTGCGGGGCGAAGTATTCTTTCAGCTTTTCAAAGAACGATTTGCGATGCGGACTGACGTTGGCGTGTTCGTGTTCGGCCAATTCCCGCAGCAATTCTTCTTGCCGTTCGTCGAGATTTTCGGGAACTTCCAAATGCATCTCGACATGCAAATCGCCCCGGCGACCGCCGTGCGGGTCGGGCATGCCTTCGCCCTTGAGGCGGAAAACTTGTGTCGGTTGCGTACCGGGTGGAATGGTCAATAAATGTTTGCCGTCGAGGACCGGGACATCCAGTTCGGCCCCCAACGCGGCTTGCGTGTAGGTGATGGGAACCTGGTAGGTTAAATGTGAGCCTTCACGTTCAAACAGCGGGTGCGGCTTGACTTGGATATCGACGTACAAGTCGCCTCGCGGTCCGCCATCGAAGCCGGGTTCTCCTTCGCCTCGCAGGCAAAGTTGCATCCCGTTGTCGACACCAGCGGGAACTTTGACTTCCAGTTTCGTTTCGAGGAACTGCCGTTTCGATCCGTTGCAATCGGGACATTTCTCGCGAATGACGTTTCCTGCACCGCGACAAGCCGGGCAGGTGGTTTGCACGCGGAAGAAACCCTGCGACTGCACAACCTGTCCGTGTCCGCCGCAATAATCGCACGAATCGGGAGTCGTTCCTGGTTTGGCTCCTGATCCGGAACACGTCACGCAGACTTCCGGTCGATCGAGTTCCAACTCGCGGGTGCAGCCTGTGGCCGCTTCGAGCAGGTCGATGGTGATGGATGATTTCAGATGTCCGCCGCGCCGCGCTCCACCGCGACCACCCGATCGTCCACCTCCCAGCCCTCCGAAGATGTCTCCGAAGGCGCTGAAGATGTCTCCCAGGTCGCTGAAGCCTGCCGCTCCGTTGCCCGACACGCCGGCATGGCCGTGCCGATCGTAGCGGGCACGTTTGTTGGCATCGCTGAGAACTTCGTAGGCTTCGGCCGCTTCCTTGAAACGGCCGACGGCTTCGTCGTCACCCGGATTGCGATCGGGATGGTTAGCGAGCGCCTTCTTCTTGTAGGCCTTCTTCACCTGAACCGCGGAGGACTCCCGAGTGACTTCGAGCACCTCGTAGTAATCGCGTTTGGGTGCCATGAAATATTTCCACTACGCAGGCGACGGGGGGGGTGTTGACGAGAGTTTCTGCTCGCCCCGTGCAAGCTATCGCATTTCGCCTGGACTGGGCAATTCGAGTTTTGCAACGAAAACGGGCCACCCGGAGGTGGCCCGTCAATATTCTTTCACGCGGCCGCATCCGGATACGAGGCCGACGTGTGAGCCTTCATTGTTTGCCTATCAGCGAACGGCTCCTTCGACCTTGGACTTATCGCCACCTTCCAGATCATCGGTGCGAGTGACGAGAACTTTTGTCGTCAGCATAAGTCCCGCGATGGAAGCCGCGTTGACCAAGGCACTCTTGACGACTTTCGTAGGGTCAATGACGCCCGCTTTGTACATGTCGACGTACTCGGCATTCTTGGCGTCGTAACCGGTATTCTTCGGCTTGCGACGGACTTCGTCGGCAACGACGGAACCGTCCATACCGCAGTTCTCGGCAATTTGACGGATCGGGGCTTCCAAAGCACGGGCGATGATGGCAATGCCGATCTTCTCATCTCCCTTGCCCTTGACCGCCTCGACTGCCTCGATGGCACGCAGCAAGGCCACTCCACCGCCGGGCAGAATGCCCTCTTCAACGGCTGCACGCGTCGCGTGCAAAGCGTCTTCCATGCGAGCCTTGGTCTGTTTCATTTCGGTTTCGGTGCTGGCACCGACAGAAATGATCGACACGCCGCCGGTCATCTTCGCGAGTCGTTCCTGGAACTTTTCACGATCGTATTCGCTTTCGGTGTTCTCGATCTGTGTGCGAATCTGCTGCACCCGACCCTGAACTTCCTGAGCATCGCCCGCACCTTCGATAAGCGTGCAGGAATCTTTTGTCACCTCGACCGTCTTTGCACGGCCCAACTGACTGATCTCGACCGACTCCAGCGTGATTCCCAAATCTTCGGAGATCAAGGTGCCACCGGTGAGCACTGCGATGTCGCCCAGCATGGCTTTGCGACGATCACCGAAACCAGGAGCTTTGACCGCACAGATATTGAGCACATTGCGGAGCTTGTTGACAACCAAGGCCGTCAACGCTTCACCGTCGACGTCTTCGGCGATCACCAACAACGGCTTGCCGGTTTGGGATGTCTTCTCTAGCAGCGGTAGGAATTCGCGGAGGCTGGAGATTTTCTTTTCGTAAATCAGAATGTAGCAGTCTTCAAGGGCCGCCTTCATCTCTTCGGCGTTATTGACGAAGTAGGGCGAGATGTAGCCTTTATCGAACTGCATTCCGTCGGCGAATTCGAGTGTGGTTTCGCTGCCTTTGCCTTCCTCGACGGTCATCACGCCGTCACGGCCCACCTTCTCCATCGCATCGGCAATCAGGCCACCCACGGCATCGTCGTTGTTGGCGGAAATCGCTCCGACTTGGGAGATCTCTTCCTTGCTCTCGACCGGCTTGGCCATCTCTTCGAGAAATGCCACCGCCGCCTCGACAGCCTTTTCGATACCGCGACGCACGATCGTCGGATTGGATCCGAGCGTAATGCTTCGCAGGCCTTCGTCGTAGATGGCACGAGCGAGCACGGTCGCGGTTGTCGTCCCGTCACCGGCGATGTCGCTGGTTTTCTGGGCGACTTCGTTGACCAGTTTGGCCCCCATATGTTCGTAGGGGTCTTCCAGCTCGACTTCCTTACTGACCGTCACACCGTCTTTGGTGACGACAGGGTTGCCGAAGCTTTTGTCAATAATCACATTGCGACCGGTCGGTCCCATAGTGACGGCGACTGCCTTGCAGAGGGTTTTGACACCTCGTTGGAGCTTGAGTCGCGCCCGGTCTTCAAAAAGGAGTTGCTTTGCCACGCTTGAGGACTCCTCAGTTCACGTATGCTTTGTGGTTGACGGATTATTAGCGGTACTACTTTATTAGCGGTACTGCGAGTGGACAACGACGTCCGACGAACATCACTCAGACGATTTTCGCCAGGATGTCGCTTTCTCGCAGGATCTTGACTTCCACACCTTCAACTTCGATATCGGTTCCGCCGTACTTGCCGAACAGCACTTCATCGCCGATCACCACACTGACTTCGCAGCGATCGCCGCTTTCCAACAGTCGGCCTGGGCCAACCGCCAGAATCTTGCCTCGTTGAGGCTTTTCCTTGGCGGAATCCGGCAGCACGATTCCGCCGGCGGTTACATCTTCAGCGTCGAGCGATTGCACGACAACTCGGTCATCAAGGGGCTTCAACTGCATATCTACTCACTCCACTCTTCTGATGGTTTTTTTGGTTCGAGGCCGGACTACATCATGCCGGGCATACCGCCCATGCCGCCCATGCCGCCGGGCATACCGCCCATGCCACCCATTCCGCCGGGCATGCCACCCATGCCACCCATATCGTGGTGGTCGTCATGGTGGTGATCATCCTCTTCCGCAGCTGGCTCTTCGACAACGATCGCGTCGGTGGTCATCAACAGACACGCAACACTGGCTGCATTTTGCAGGGCCGTGCGAACGACTTTGGTGGGATCAACCACACCGAAATCGAACATGTCGCCATAGCGATCGTTGAGTGCGTCGTAGCCGTAGGTCGCTTTTCGTTCACGACGAACATTATTCGCAACAACTGCCCCGTCTTGGCCAGCATTCTCGGCGATCTTTCGCATCGGCATGTCGAGAATATTTTCAACAAGTCGAGCACCCAGTTCTTCGTCGCCGGTCAGCGAGAGTTTTTCAAGTGCTTTGGCCGATCGCAGCAAGGCCACGCCACCACCCGGAACAACACCTTCCTCGATGGCTGCCCGCGTTGCGGCCAATGCATCGTCGAAGAGATCCTTGCGTTCCTTCATGGCCGTTTCGGTTGCAGCACCCACGTTGATTTGCGCCACGCCACCGGCCAACTTGGCCAGCCGCTCTTGCAGCTTCTCTTGATCGTATTCGCTGTCGGTCACGCCGATCTCGGTGCGAATCTGCTCGGCACGGCCTTCAATGGCCGACTTGGCACCGGCCCCTTTGACGATGATTGTATTCTCGGCATCGATCCGAACTTTGCCGGCTTTACCTAGGCGTTTCAAGTCGACGTTTTCGAGCTTGATACCCAAGTCCTTGAAGATCGCCTCACCACCGGTCAACACGGCAATATCTTCGAGGATCGCCTTGCGACGATCGCCGTAACCAGGAGCTTTGACCGCAGCGATATTCAAGATGCCTCGCATCTTATTCACAACCAATGTCGCCAACGCTTCGCCTTCGATGTCTTCGGCGATAATCAGAAGCGGCACGTTGTCTTTGGAGACTTTTTCCAGCAGCGGAACAAGGTCGCGGGCGTTGCTGATCTTCTCTTCAAAAATCAGAATCCGGCAATCATCCAGTTCACAAACCTGGTCATCTTCGTTGGTCACGAAATGCGGCGAGAGGTAACCCCGCTCGAACTGCATCCCTTCTACCAAGTCGACCTGCGTGGTCATCTGCCGGCCTTCTTCAACGGTAATCACACCGTTCTTGCCGACCTTCGTAATCGCATCGGCCAAATGCCGTCCAATCTCCCGATCATTGTTACCCGCAATGGCAGCAACCGTCTCGATCGATTTCTTGTCGTTCGCGGCAACAGGCTTTGCCTGCTTCTTCAACTCTTCGACAACCGCAGCAACCGCCTTTTGCGTGCCACGTGCGAGAGACATTGGATCAGCTCCGGCCGCGATGAACCGCAGACCTTCACGGAGAATTTTTTCCGAGAGCACAGTGGCCGTTGTTGTGCCGTCGCCGGCGACGTCGCTGGTTTTGGAAGCTGCTTCCTTAACCAACTGCACGCCCATGTTTTCGTATGGGTCCTCGAGTTCAATGTCCTCGGCAACGGTGACACCGTCTTTGGTGACCTTGGGAGCACCCCACCCTTTGTCGAGAACCGCGTTACAGCCGCGGGGACCAAGCGTACTGGAGACGGCTCGTGACAGCTTCGCCACACCTTCCAACAAACTCTTCCGGGCGTCTTCGTCAAAGCTCAAGAGTTTCGCCACAACTTCTCCTCGGAATGCAATTCAGGCTCTGGTATTGAGTTCCGCTCACAGCCGAGGCCTCGCAAGAGGCATCCACACGGCCGTGCCGGCGCACATTGGCAGTACAATCGAATATCTGAGTCAAAAAGCAATCGCCGTGCCAAGGAAACGCTAAAGGCCATAACCTATGTGCACCACAGAGTTTGGAATCCACAACCCTATTCAATGACCCACCCAGACTGCCATGTTGGCAGGCCTCAACAGAGGCCACGATCTGCGAAAGATATGGCAATTCCGGCGTATTACGGCCGTCGTTCCGACTCGGGAATGTGAATTACCGTCATGGCGACCGTGTTGAACGGAGCCTTGCGGTTCGAGTTGGTGTGGTTGCGGGCACCGTTCCAGGTGATATAGAGCTTGTCGCCTTCCGGTGAGACAGCCGAGCCGAATGTGCCGATCGGAATGTAACCGAACTTCTCATTGAGCACCGGGTGCAGAAAACAGATGACCTTGCGGGTCTTCGTTTTCAGGTCGTACTGCACGATGGGCGTGCCATCGCGTTCGCTCCCGCCGTGCGCGCCGGGTGTGTAGTAGAGGTAACGCTCGGTCTTCGGGTCGAAGTCGATCGTGGTGATGTAAGTCTGCGCGCCGACGGCCGTCTCTCCCAACGGGCGAGCAGTTTCGGTTTTGGTGTTGAATTCCCACATCGCATCACCGTCGACAGTGTAAACCTTGCCCTTAGACGTTTCCTGCGACGCGGCGCGGATGCCAAGTTCCGCGTTAACCTCTTGCGGGGGCCCCGGTTTTTCGGGATCGAATCGCACAAGGTTCTTCACAACCCCGCGCGACCCGTTTTGGTGGAAGTACAGCTTGCCTGTCGAGCGGGCGAAGATCGCGTAGCGGTACGGCCCGGCGTCATCGTGATAGAGCACCTTGCGGTTCTTGATGTCATACGCGAGAAACTTCACGCCCTTCACCTTGTAATCGCCATCGGCGGTGCCGGCGTAGAAAATCAGCCGATCGGGGTCGAGCACGCTGGTCGGCAGGCATTGGTTCAGCAGCGGAGCGTGGGCGACGATCTCGGTTTTATTCAGCTTGGGATGATGTCGCAGAATCCATCCGCCCTTGAAATGATTCGCAGGGATGGTCGTGCGCGTCGAGCCACGGTGCGTCGAGAAATACAACCAGCCGTCGCTGCCCATGTCGATCCGGCTGTGAATCTTGCCGGGCGTGTAATGCCCGTCGGGGAGATTAAGCACCTTCCGCAAGTCGACGAGTTGCCGCGAGGTTTTCGTTTTCGTATCGAACTCATAAAGGAACGCGTTGCCCTGCGGAGCCAAGTGATCTCCGACGGCCGAGTAGTACTTGTCACCGACGGCCAAGCCTTCCCCCCACACCGACCACGGTTTCCCGGCATACGTTTGACAGTCGTAATAGAGGAAGTCGACGACGGGAGCTGTCTTGGCGATCTTCACGCCCCGACGAAGCGTGTCGGTCGGCTTAAGAAAATCCGACGTTTCGAGGGTGACCACTTTCTTGCCGGCGGGCAACTTGGGCGGCCAGGTGAGTTCCTGGGCGCTGGTGAGGGTTGTGGAGAGACAGAAGAATGCGGTGGCGAGGATGGTGGTGGGTTTCATGAGTGGGTGGCTCTGGGGTTTGTTGAACGTACCAGCCGGCTTACACCGGCCGCTCGCCTGGGGGTTACTCTTTGATGAGGAATGTTCGGTTGGTGGTGATGCCGTCTTCTTGGATGGTTCGCCCGCTGGGAAGTTTGACCATGATGTCGACTTCCTTGTGGAGACTAAGCCCGAAGTGGCAGACGGCCGGTTGGCCGCTGGCGTAGCCGTAGCCGGTGGTGATTTCCTGCGTTCCGAGTAGCGCCTGCGGGTCGCCCGCTTTGTTGGTTTCATAGATAGAAACGCGTGCTCCGAGGCCCATGCGGTTCATTGTCTTGCCGACGACTTTGACGTCGAGCCAATGTCGCTTCGGACTTTCATTGTGCATCAACCGGGAATGGTTGCCGCGAAACCAGTTGATCAGGAACAGGTCGATGCGTCCGTCGCCGTCGTAGTCACCCGACGGGCCAGCGGGGAAGTAAACGATGTTGTCGCCCTGCTTCATTTCACGCGGGGAAGCGAACTGCGGGATGCCGTTCTTCACACCCGTATTGCGATACACCAGAGGCGTGATCGATCCGTCGTCGTGCAACCAGGCGGTCGAGAAGTAGATATCGGGGCGGCCGTCGTTGTCGAAGTCTTGCACTTCCACATGCGGCGACTTATTCCCCACCTCGGCGGGCAACCCCGTTTGTGTCGTAACATCGCGAAACTGCGGCTCGCCATCGCGAATGCCCATGTTGAGATAGATACGATTCCGGGCTGCTTTGAAATGAAGTCCCACAACCAAATCGAGACGACCGTCGCCGTTCAAGTCACCGAACGACGCGCCGCAGGGCCACTCTTCCCGGTCGATCGGTTTCCACGCGAAGACCGTTTGCGATTGCTTCGATTCAACGTAACGGGTCTTGCCGGAACTGAGAAACAACCGGTTGCTGTGGCCGACGAAGAAATCGGGCCGACCGTCACGGTTGAGATCGGCCACCGCGACTCCGAGTCCAAAAATGTCATCAGGCAAACCAACCCGCTTGTTGACGTCTTCAAATTTCAAGCCGCCCCGATTCCGAAAGAGGACCGAACGTGGTTCCTTGATGAAGAGATCTTCCAGTACCAACAGATCGAGCAGGCCGTCGTTGTCGTAGTCGAACACGCCGATGTTGCGAGCCGTGCGAATGGTTTGCGGGCAGGCTCCGCTGGCGGCTGAAATATCGACGAACTTGCCGTTATCGTTGCGGAACAGATTCGAGTAACGCAGTTGCGCATCGCGACGGACGCCCGCTTCATGCCGGCTACGGCCTTTGCTGTTGTTGGCCGAATAGAGATCGAGGCTGCCGTTATTGTCGAGGTCGGCAAAGACAGCTCCGCTGGTGCGACCGAAGAACTCCAGCGCGGGCTGAGCAACCCGCTCGAACTTGCCGTTACCCAGATTGCGGAACAATCGATTGGCAACCGGCCCCGATGCGGGCGCGTATTCCTCGTTCGGCCGATCACAGAATCCGCCCACGTACAAATCGATATCACCATCGCCGTCGAAATCACCCCACGCACCGCCATGCCCCATGATGCCTTCAATCGGCTTGAGCAAGCCGGCTTCCCGCGTGGTCTCGACGAAACGAATCTGCCAGGCGTTGGCCGAATTCACGACCGCCAGCATGACCAAGAAGAGACTGCACACGAGAGATCGCTGCATCGGTGACACCTTGATACGAATAGGCGATTGCTGATTCGTGTCAGGCTACCAGATGCAGATGGGGATCGAAAGCGGTTCGTGTTCGCGTGGGGTGGCGGGCGGCGCACTGCGAAGCAGAAGCCCCCGACTTTGCACTGCACTCAAAATCCCATACTCGCCCGATCGATTGCCTCCGCGTCACGATTCGAGTATCACAAATCAAACAACACGATTCCGATTCCTCACGCATCCTGAAGAGGCTTCCATGCTCCGCACTGTTCTTGCACTGTCTGTCGCCCTAACAACCTTGGCGTCCACGGCGTTCGCCCAGGTGAAAACCACGCCGCTTCCCATCCAGGCCAAACTGGCGTTCACCAATGTGGAATGGACCGGCTGGCAACCCGTCACCGAGGAGGGAAAACCGCAGACCTTGCGGCCCATCGTGCTCACGCACGCCGACGACGGCAGCAGCCGTACTTTCGTGGCCATGCAGCGGGGCGTGTTCCACATCCTGCCGGAAAGCGGCAAGGGGAAGACGAAAGTCTTTCTCGATATCCGCCCGGATGTCGTCTACAAAGATAAAGAGAACGAAGAAGGCCTGCTCGGGTTCTGCTTCCACCCCAAGTTCAAAACCAACGGCCAGTTCTTCGTCTACTACACCACAACCGACGCCCCGCACACGTCTGTTGTGTCGCGATTCACCGTCAACAAGAAGAACCCCAACGTGGCCGACCCGGCTTCCGAAGAAATCATCTTCAGCATCAAGCAGCCCTACTGGAACCACAACGGCGGAGCGATCGTCTTCGGGCCGGATGGCTACCTTTACATCTCACTCGGTGACGGCGGCAGCGGAAACGACCCGCACGGCAACGGCCAGAACTTGAAAACGCTGCTCGGCAGCATCATCCGGATCGACGTCGACCATCACGACCAAGGCCGCAAATACGCCATCCCCAAAGATAACCCGTTCGTCGGCCGGAAAGACGCGCGCGGCGAGATTTATGCCTACGGTTTGCGGAACGTCTGGCGGATGGCGTTCGACCCGAAAACCAATGCCCTCTGGGCCGGGGATGTCGGGCAGAAGTTGTGGGAAGAGATCGACATCATTGTCAAAGGGGGCAACTACGGCTGGAACGTTCGCGAAGCCAAGCACGCCTTCGTCCCGGAAGGCTCACGCCCTAAGAAATCTCGATCGAGAGCCAACATGATCGATCCCATTTGGGAATACGATCACGTCGTCGGCAAGTCGATCACCGGCGGGTATGTGTATCGCGGGAAGAAATTCCCGTCACTCGTCGGCGCGTATGTGTATGCCGACTACGTCACTGGAAAAATCTGGGCGTTGCGTTACGACCTGAAGAAGAAGCAGGTCACCGGGCATCACAGCATCCAAAGCAGCAAGCTGCCGGTGATGAGTTTCGGCGAAGACGAAGCGGGCGAAATCTACGTCCTCACCGCCTCCGCCAACGGCAAAGGCATCTACCGCTTCGCCCCCAGCAAGAAGTAACCTAGGCGAGCGGCCGGCGTAAACCGGCTGGTACTTGCAACTGGTTGGCGACGTCACCCGTGTGTTTACACACACGGCTCGCCTGCGCGAGAACCTTCGCAGCCCGGTCACTTCCGGGCGGTGAGTGTTCAGTACGCTCACCGCAGTGTATCATCACTGTATGAGTGACAAGCGACAGATCAGCGTCTTCATCGCGTCCCCCAACGACTTGGCAGTCGAGCGGCGTGCGTTCCGCGAGTGCATCGATGAACTCAACGAGGGCTTCGGCGTCGGCGCGAAGGTCGAGTTCACAGCCCTCGGCTGGGAAGACACACTCGCTTCCACCGGGCCGCGAACCCAAAGCGTGATCAACGAAACGAAGAGATCGACCGTTGCGATGTCTTCGTACTGGTCATGCACCGTCGCTGGGGGCAGGACACCCCAGATTCGGAACATTTTTCGTCTTACACTGAAGAAGAATTTCACCGCGCCCTCGAACGCTGGAAGAAAGACCAAGCGCCGGTCATCTTCGTCTTCTTTAAGCACATCGACAGTAGTCGAATGGCCGACCCCGGTCTGCAGTTGCAAAAGGTGTTGGACTTCCGAAAGGAACTTGAGAAAACACGAACCGTCTTGTACCGCCAGTTCGCTGTCCCTGGCCCTCGCACCCGAGGGGAGGTCTCCGATTCCAAGTCTGCCAAAGAGTTCGGCCGGCTGATGCAAGAGCACTTGCAGGCGTATGCTCTTGATGAACTGCCCAAGAGTGATCCACAACGAGACATTGTCGTGCTGCCCGTCGACTCAATTCGCGTATTGGAAGAAGCGCAAGAGAAGGCCCGCAAGGAAGCCGAACGGGCCGAGGCTCTCGAACAGCGAGCCGTCGCCGCCGAAGCCCGTGAGGAGGAACACGCCCTGCAACTCGCCAAACACGCCGCACAGGCAGCACTCGATGGCCATGTTGAAGAGGCACGGCAGACCTTCGCGAAGGTCACCGAGTCCACAACCAATCTCGAAATCCTTTTTCTGGCTTATGATTTCTTCGAGCGAACGGGCGATCTCGACACGGCCGAACAGCTGTGTGAAAGGCGACTCGCACTCAGCGGCCCGGATGACAGGAATGCCGACACCGCACACGCACTCGGCAACCTAGGCCTGATCTACCGGACGCAGGGCGACCTGGGGCAGGCCGAGGCAATGCACCGCAAGTCGCTAGCGATCAACGAGGAACTCGGCCGCAAGGAAGGCATGGCCAGCGATTACGGAAACCTCGGATGGATCCAACAAGAGCGCGGCAAGCTAGACTAAGCCCGAAAACTGTGGGAACAGGCGCAGGACTTGTACGCACAGATCGGGATTTCACAGAGTGTCGAGCAGGTGCAAGGCTGGCTGAATGAGCTGGACGACGACACTAATAGCAACGACGACCCGCCGGACGGTGGGGTGTTTTGGTGTGCCGCGAATTGGGATGCGGGGTGATGCTTGGGTTCGTTCCACCGCGAACAGGGAACGAACCGCAACGCTCTGGAAAACAGAAGACGTCGCCACTACGATGCCACAGGCAACAGCCCACCCGGAGAGGTGGCAGAGTGGCCGATCGCACTGGTTTTGAAAACCAGCGTCGTGTAACAGCGACCGGGGGTTCGAATCCCTCCCTCTCCGCTTAGCATGTATCCGCAATCGTCCTCAAGGGACGTCAAGGACAGAACTTGCGACGACGGCTCTTCGTCGTCGTCAGACGCGTCGGTTTCGTCACCGGTCGTCATAGTTCCGCATGGTTTGACACCAAAAGGTGCAACCAATGGTGCAACCACAGAATCGCCGTTTCCGTCCGTCCCGGTTGGCCGCAGTGCCGCCGTCTGACGTTGCTCGGGCGATTTGACCGGTAACGATGGCAACCGGTTTACCGCCGCAGCCAGATCGTACAGGCCGGCGTGTGTGTACCGCCCCAGCGTCAGTTCGACAGTAGAATGCCGGGCAAGCCGTTGCATCGCTTTCGCAGAAGCTCCAGACCGTCCCAGCCGTGACAGGTACGTGTGTCGCAACGCATGGAAGTCTGCTTGTTTGCCGTCGTGGTTGCGGTAGCAGAGAAAGTCGGAT
>Ga0115002_10005508_pt1 | contig 14907 bp, 14 predicted proteins | sample ArcticOcean_MG_C_8_FD_89576 | JGI IMG/M metagenome (GOLD analysis project Ga0115002, IMG submission 89576) | Marine microbial communities from western Arctic Ocean - ArcticOcean_MG_CB11_86 | ecosystem: Environmental > Aquatic > Marine > Oceanic | place: Arctic Ocean: Canada Basin | collected... | reverse complement strand
GAAGAGCTGGGATGAGGTGCGAAAAAATGCCAGATTTACTTCAGAAAGTTTAAGCTGGGATACTATTCTCCAAAACTACATTCAGGACGTAGAAGAAGCAAAAAATCATTGTGAATAACTTCTTCTTGGCAAACGATAAAAGGGCTGATACTCCACTCGATTCTTTTTTTCACGGGAAAATATCTGAGTTTATTCACAACTTCGATTTTAAGGAGAAAAAGTCCGATTATCAGACACACATTAAGCCATTTTTATGGCAGAAATCTGACTATAAATTGCCGAATTCGTAACGGAAAACTCCATACACTGCGCGAATGAGGATCGAATTGTTACAATAGAAATTCAAGGAGTAGCTCAAAGGCATCCTGAGATCAAGTAGGTACTCAAACACGCGCATTTTACACTTATTGCCAACTTATTCACAATGCCCTGAGAATTACCGTATTAGAATACAAAACAAATATTTTTTCGTGTATTCACCTATGCATGAGAGATTGTAAGAGCAAGGAAGCACCCCACTCTTTTAAGCATTTTCAATGCAATACCCTCATTTTAAACGGCGTAATTATTGATCCTTAGAGCGTAAAAAGTCACAAAGGAATCAGTAATAATCAGTCCACGCGCTTTATTCACCTGGCCATAATTTGCTTCTGGCTGTCAACCGCGTCTACTTCAAATCCCGAATTTGGCTAGATAAAACCTACGATTCTATCAGAAAACAAGTAAAGGCACAGGCGGTTACAATTTCATCTCTAAGCTCGAGAGGGCCCTGGTAGGCCTAGCGAAACACTCAAACTGCCACGAGACCATTCCGGTCACATTCATACGGTTGAGGATAAAATGCCTGGAGCCATCCACTATTTGAACTCGAGCGACTCGGTAGAATCAATGACAGCCATTGTCGAGAATGATGACGAAAAAATTGAGCTTATCGACTACTCCGCCTTCCTCATGTGCCTGGAGAAAGCGACTCAGCCAAAATCGCGAATCCTGCCACTCGATCAAGAACCGGACTACCAAAAATTGGAACTACCCCAGAGTATGCTCAAAGAAGAACACCTTCAGAAAGTTCCTTAACGAAATTCTTTAATCCAGAAAGCATGGCCTCTTCATCATCCAAATGGTCCGCGATTACATTTACAATCGCACTGCCGACGACAACGCCGTCAGAAATTTCCGCAACTTCTCGAACTTGGGATTGCTTGGATATACCAAAGCCAACTACCACAGGTTTTTCTGTACCGGCTTTTATGGTACCGAGCTTTTCGGGTAGACTCGGTTCCAGAGAATCCCTTACGCCAGTCACTCCTTCACGCGACACGTAATATACGAATCCCGTTGATGATTCGGCAATTTCGCTAATGCGGCTTTCCGGAGTCGTCGGTGCAATAATGAAGACCGTTTTCATGCCCGTTTTTTCGCACAAGCCGAGATAGCTCTCTGCTTCAACAGGCGGCAGGTCCAACGCAAGAAGCGCATCTACTCCAGCGTCTAAAGCTTCCTCTAAATAGGCCTCAACACCTTGAGAAAAAATCTGATTGTAGTAGACATAAAAAACGATCGGTACGCTTTGATTTATTTCACGAATTCCGCGAACCAACTTAAAAAGATCCTGCTTCGTAAATCCATTGTCCAAGGAACGCTTGGCAGCACATTGATTCGTCCAACCATCCGCTAATGGATCAGAGAACGGAACACCCAACTCGAGAATATGAACACCGGCGTCGAGAAGCGTCTTACAGGCTTCCAGGGAGGTCTCATAATTCGGATCTCCCGCGCAAACATAAGCGATGAAACTTTTGCGGTTTTCGGCTTTTGCCTGTTCAAATTCTGCTGCTATGCGGTCCATGGATTTTCAAGAAAGCTAACAAACTGACCTACCGAGCACGGTCGTCAATGGGAAATGAAAAAGGCAGAGCCATTCCAAGCACTGCCTTATCCTTCGTAAAAATTAAGACGTAAAGAACCCCGGAGCAAGCTCCGAGGCATTGACAACAGACAAATGCGGTCTAAACGAAGCAAGCTTCGAGGTATTAGACCCAGTAGTGAATAAATTAGAACTGCCAATCGACACCTACAGAGGTTTGCCTAGGAACTCCCGGGCGTGGTCCATGAGGAATCCGTGAAGCTAACCACGTTTCGTCCAATGCGTTTTGCACACTTGCAAAGAGGGAAGTCGTATCGGACAGCTGATACCGATAACTGAGGTCAATTAGGAAATAAGAATTGATATTGCCAAAACGAGCGTCGGCAGTCCCGCTGGTATCTTTTTCCAGGCCAAGATTGGATCCGTCACCATGGCTATCACCAACATAGGTGGCAGCTACATGAAAACTCCAACGATCAGCATCGATACCCGTTGTAACGTTCCATTGAATTTCGGGAATGTAGGGCAATTCGTTTCCAGGTATTGCCCCTGCAAATATCGTGGAGTCAGCATTTTCACTCGCAGTGCCATCTCCGAATTGGGCATCTGTGTATGTAAAAGCGAAAGTCAAAGGAACTTGTATGGATGCATCTTGATGAAGCGTGGTGGATAATAGGAGTTCCAATCCGCGGGAAGTTATTTCACCAATGTTTTTATCACCTCCAACCGGGTTTCCTCCCGCATCACTTTCGCGAGCAATAAGATTTTTAAATTTGGTATTAAAGAACACTGCTTCGCCGTACCATCCATTTGATTGCGCCTTTACACCCGCTTCAAAACTATCTGTTTCTTCTGGATCCAAGCCACTTCTGGCTGAGCCTGGACTTACGAGAGAAATCCCTCGATTCAATCCAGCAAATAATCGTGTCTTATCATCCACGCTGTATTCCGCAGTGATTCCAGGCGCAAAAATATCGTAGTTTCCGGTGTCGTCATTGGGAGTCTCCCGCCCATCAGCTCGAAAGTATTCCCAATCCACATCTTCGTATCGAACACCTGGGCTAATCGCAAATGATCCCATAGAAATTCGATCCGTCACATAGAGAGAGGTGCTATCCACTCGTTGCCTGCGGTTTCCTGCAGATCCACCGGGTTCGGATTTTCCATAAAGAATAAATTCATCCACCCCACCTTGGTCGTTCAAATGGTATATGTCCTCCCATTGAAATCTACGGATCTGATCTCTATGTAACCGCAAACCAGCAGTTATTTCATTAAGCACTTTACCAGCGTAAAAGTCGCCATTGAATTCAGACTGAACGCCACCCAGGAAATAATTTCGATTATTAGCTTTCACGCGTAACTCACCTGCACGGGTACCGGTCAGTACTTCGTAGAGTTCGGTTCCGTTGAATAAGGCTGTAGCAAGATCTTTTCCATCTACTTTATTCAACTTGTACCAATTTCGATGAAAATTATTATAGTAAGCAGTAGTGGAAAGGGTATTTCCGTTGTCCCATCGAGTCTGGTGACGAAGGTAGGTCCGAGTGTTGTGGGTATCGATTTCATCAAATCTGGATCCCGCATACCGACGAAAAGGGTCCTGCTCGAAATCTTCCGTCGAAAGACCCAAATACGTTTCATCCGCATGAAAATCTGTATAGCCCAATTTAAACTCGAACGAGTGTTCTTGAGAGGCATCCGGCTGCCATCCAAATTTCACCATGGTATCCCTTTTATCAAACCCAGTGTCGTCCGATCCTTCGTATGCGGCCGTGCTATCAATTGATTTAAACCCATCTGTTTGGCGTGCATATACTTCTGCCAAATAACCAAAAGTTCCAGCATCTGACTTTTGCTTACCACCTGTCCAGGCATGCAAACGCATATCGTTATTTTCACCGTACTGGAGTTTCAGATACCCCGTCTTTTCATTGGGAATAGGTGTTGAAATATAGTTTATTACGCCACCTGTCGTATGTGGCCCGTATTGCAATTGACTGGACCCTTTCAAAACTTCCAAAGAAGACATGCGTCCCACTGTGGGAGAATAATAGGCGGAAGGCGCAGCATAGGGAGCTGGTGCGGTCAAAACACCGTCTTCCATCATCGTCACCTTTCCACTTCTGTTGGAATCCACTCCACGCAAGCTGATATTGGGAAATAGACCATAACCGTCCTCTCCCCTAAAATACACTCCAGGAACTTGCCTAAGAATCTGGTCCAGGTTTGCATACTGGAAATTCGCAATTTCCTCTTGAGCAATGTAAAATCCGGAACCAGAAATCTCAAAAACGGCTTCCTTGGATCCAAGAACCTCGAATTCATCCATGTCATATAATGGACCTTCCACATTCTGGGCAGAGGCCGAAAAAGCAGTTACGATACACAAAACTACGAGGCTGAAGCCACTTCTACTCATTTGTGAAACTAAAGGATTCATTCTTATTGGGAAAATGTTGGGTAACTCAGATTTCGGGCCTGCACCTTTTCAAGACTCTGACCCTAATTCCGGATATCTTTATCAATTTTTAGATAGTTAAATTTTCCTGGATGAAACTGAGTCTCAATAGCGCCTTGTCAATTCCTTTATTGATAACGAGTCTCATTTTCTTTAGAATTAGAATGATTCAAAATTGAGACTGGGAATTGGAAACCCATCATTTCTAACACCAGAGATTGACAGCCCGCCTGCATTACCAAGGTTAAGCGCATGGCTCGTAAAGCTGTCCTATTACTTAACCTGGGATCCCCCGATTCCACATCTGTTCAAGATGTCAGAAGGTATTTGAAAGAATTCCTGCTCGATGAACGAGTAATCGATTCTGGACCTATCCTCCGCAATTTGCTGGTTCGCGGAATTATCCTACCAACACGGCCCAAACGAACCGCCGCTGCCTACAGCAAGGTATGGACGAACAAAGGAAGTCCCCTGATTGTCACCAGTGAGCAAGTACAGAAAAAAGTGCAGGAACAGATCAATCTACCCATCGAGCTAGCCATGCGTTACGGTTCTCTGTCCATCCCGGACGCAATCAGCCGACTGAAGGCTCAAGAGATAGAGGAACTGTATATAATGCCCATGTACCCGCATTATGCCATGTCGAGCTATGAGACGGTGCTGGTTCGGGTACAAGAAGAACTAAAGATTCAGGTTCCCAGCATTACCTGGACCGTGCTCCAGCCATTTTACAAAGATGAGGATTACATAAGTGCCCTAGTCGAAAGCTCGCGTCCATACATCACCGAAGACCTGGATAAGGTGTTGTTCAGTTTTCACGGCATTCCTGAGCGCCATATGGTAAAAGCAGATAGTTCACATGCCCATTGTATGACTACTCCTGATTGCTGCAACGTGTGCCATCCTGCACACAGCACCTGCTACCGCCATCAATGCTTCGAAACCGTGAAAGCCATGACCCACAAACTTGGTTTACCAATGGGGAAACAAGCCATCTCATTTCAATCCCGTCTGACGAAGGAGCCCTGGCTTCGACCATTTACAGATCACGTGCTCGAGGCATTTCCCAAACAAGGGGTTAAACGAATTGCGGTTATCTGCCCTTCGTTTGTAACCGATTGCCTGGAGACACTCGAGGAAATCGAAATGGAGGGTCGGAAAGAGTTTCTTGCAGCAGGCGGAGATTTTTTTACCATGATCCCTTGTCTAAACGAACATCCAGCTTGGATTTCAATGCTCGTCAATCGCATCCGAGATTGGGATGAATCCGGGCAATAAAACACCATCAGCACAATGAGCTCAAATACTGACATCTTGTGGATTGGAATAGGAAATCTAATCTACACACTTGGGTTCGTCACAGCCATACTGTATCTGATCAGGGCAAAGCATCATCCTAGATGGTTGCTCTACATGTTCATAGCAGGTGGCTATGCCATCCAAACCTACGGGCTTTATTTGCGTGGAATGGAAGTCGGCGGCTGCCCGGTCGGAAATACCTTCGAGATCGTCCAATTCGTTATCTGGTCATTGACCTTCTGCTTCCTTGTATTAGGCCCGGCATTTCGGATGAGTTTGTTCGGATTTTTTACAGCTGGGCTAGCGGTGCTGTTATCTATTTTGTCCTTCGCAATTCCGACCTGGGACTCACCCTACCCTGATCGTATTTCGGAAATCAGCGCTTCTATAGAATTCCATGCATCCTTAGCGGTTTTTTCATATGGCATATTTGGAATGCTAGCGGTGAGTTCAACGCTCTACCTATTGCAAAATTTCGCATTAAAAAGACATCAATTCAAAGGGGTATACGCTTTCTTGCCATCTTTGGTTGAATCCGAATCGATGACACTGCGAATACTTGTAGCAGGGACTGGTGTATTAACTGTTTCTCTCCTGGTTGGCTCACTTTACTGGAGTCAAAATTTAGCCGAAGTTAACGGGCCAAAATTCTTTTCCAGCATAGCCGTGTGGTTAGCATATTTAATAGTACTCGGGCTTCGTTTAACTAATCGACTATTCGCACGCAAACTAGCTGTGACCTGTGTGGCTCTTTTCTTAATTGCAATTCTTTCCATTTGGCCCGTCGGGAATAGTCGTTCCTCGAATGAGATCAACGAGCCAATTTCGGATAAGGTTCTGCCGGAATGACTCAACAGAAACGCATATTGTTTTGCTGGACTGTTAGTCATCATTCAGCATCCATCGAGTACCGGGAAACAATTAGTCCCGCTCCCGATCAGCTCGACCTAATCTACACTTCATTGTACGACGAAGATTGGATCAATGAATTGACAGTCGTAAGTACCTGTAACCGATTGGAGATTTATGGTGCTTCCTATGAGGCACACTATCAAAAACTCACCGCGATCGTTGCGAAGATTTTGAAGGTCAATCCTGTAGAACTGTTTGAAAAATCGAAAACGCTCGAAGATAAGCAAGCATTGATCCATCTGTTTTCCGTTACAGCCGGGCTCGACTCGCAAATAGTCGGAGAAACCGAAATCACCGGCCAGGTGAAACAAGCGTTTCTCTATGCAGCTAAACAGCGGAGTATTGGTACTCGTCTTAACAAAGCATTTCAAAAGAGCTTCCAGACCACAAAGTGGATTCGTTCGAATACCAACATTGGAAAAGGTCAAATCAATGTGACAACTGTCGCCGTAGACCTTGCGATAAAAGTTTTCGGAAGACTCCACAACTCGGCCGCACTTGTCATTGGTGCTGGGGACATTGCAGAAAAAACGATCACCACACTCCAAAGCCGTGGAGTGAAAAAGCTCACCTTATGCAACCGTACGTTTGAAAAAGCTCAGGATCTGGCAAATACTCATGGAGGCAGAGTAGTTCCATTCGAAAGCCTCGATTGCCACCTGCTCGAAGCGGATGTCGTGTTGTGTTCTACCGCTTCTCCCGAATTTATTTTAACCGAATCTCGCATCAATTCCTTTCTAAGAAAACGCTCCATCCGTCCGCTATGTTTACTCGATCTCGCCCTGCCCCGCGACATCGACCCCGGTATAACTCACCTTCCCAATATTTTTCTCTACAACCTCGATGATTTGGCCGAAATAGCCGATTCAAATCTAAACGCCCGTAAGGAGGAACTTGGAAAATGTATAGAACACATCGAAAAGAAAGTTGCCCAGCTCACTGATAATCAGGGTCCCTCAGGAACTAATCGGACGGCAAATCCTGACAGAGCCCAACCGACCTAACCTTAAGCTTTCTAAAACTGAATTAGTCAATGAAACGTAGGAGCCAACTCCATGGCGTTTCCTTGTTTCCCGGCTGCAGAAGCCGTTTGAGATCCTCACTTCCTTCCTGCGCCTCCTTGATCACGGAACTATCTGAAAGACATCTATGAAGTTCATCAGCTAACACATCCGGTTTAGCCTTACTTTGAATAAACTCTGGATAAAAAGGCTTCTTCAACAACAAATTGGCGATCCCTATATACGGAATTGTTAGGACCATACGCCCGAGTATATAGGAAAATAAATTTACGGCATGGACAATACGACCCGGTATACCAGCCAATCCACAACGCAAGGACATGGTTCCAGAAGTAGTCAAAACAGCGCTTGCTGAAATGGTGCCCTCATTTTGAACAACCTGAATCTTATCTTTGAGATCTGGAAATGAATCTAAAACGGTTTTCATCTCCTCCAGAATCGTAGCGCTCGGATATATCAAAATAGCATCCTTCGATGGATACTTTTTAAGATAAGAAGCATAAGAATTCAACAAGAGAGGAAGAACCCGTTTGACGTTTGCAATGCGACTACCAGCGAGGAGAAGGATCTTACCATCCGGATCATAGAATAACTCACAATTTTGCTTACTTTGAAGAAACGGATGACCGACAAAGGTGGTTTCGAGCTTCGTATCTTCAAAACAGTCCACTTCAAAAGGAAAGATAACAGACAACCCATCCAACCATTCGGCCATTTCGTATTTCCGATTTTCTTTCCAGGCCCAAATCTGGGGACTTATGTAGTAAAGCAATTGGATATCGCCACCTGCTCTTTTCGCAATCCCAGCCTTATATAACGCCTTGGCAAGCCGAAGGTTAAAACCCGGGTAATCAACAAAGACAACAGCTCGTGGTTTGTATTTACCAATCCAGTCCAATACCGCACCAAACAATTTCTTGAAGTATTTGTAGTGCTTCAACACTTCAACAAATCCCACAACCGATAGATCCGTTAAATCAAAGAGTAGCTGGGCGCCGGCTGCTTCGAGTTGAGGCCCACCAATGGCCGCCACTTTTAAGTCAGGACGATTCAGAAGTAACTGCTTAACCATCATGGCGGCATGTTCGTCACCTGAATGTTCACCAGCGACAACTAAGATATCTACCGAAGATTGAACAGGTGCGTTCAGTTCAGCAGCCAGCTCAGGCACATAACTCATCAAGTAGAACGTTCGCGAATCTGTTCCGTAATACGGATCGCCAATTCCAAAGCTTGTTTGCCAAGTGTCGCATCAACTTTGGGGTTTTCCATATTGGCAATACATTCGAGAAACGAAGCCAGTTCGATCTTTAAGGGTTCTCCCTTTTCTATAGGAATTTCCTCTTTATGAAGCTGTAATCCGTCGCGCTTCACAAAATGACCCTGTTGATTCATGAAATCAATTGATAGATAGGCGTTGTCTTGAAAGACGCGAATTTCGCGAACTTTCTTTTCACTTACCCGGCTGGTGTTTACATTGGCTACGGCACCATTTTCAAAAGTTATCCGTGTGTTGGCTATATCTTCGGTTGGTGAAAGCACACTGACTCCCACCGACTCAACTTTTTCAATCGGTGAGCGAACCAAATGAAGAATCACACCCAGGTCGTGAATCATAAGATCGAGCACTACACCTACCTCTGTTCCGCGCGGGGTAAAAGGTGCCAAACGATCAGCAGTGATGAAAAGCGGCTTTTTTACCGTTTTCTCAAGGTAGCTGGTTACAGGATTGTAGTGTTCAATATGGCCAACCTGAATCAGACAATTATTACGATTGGCCGCTTCCAGAATCACCTCTGCTTCAGCACTACTGACACAGAGTGGTTTTTCGATAAGAAGATGGCAGCCCTCCTCAAGGAGAGGAACGGCAACCTCCCCATGTTTATCCGTTGGAACAACCACACTGATCGCATCGCAAGCACTTGCCAGTTCATCAAGCGATTGAAATAATTTACAGCCAAATTTATCAGCGATTTCCTTGCCTCGGACGGAATCCACTTCATAGACACCAACAAGCTCACACTGTTCTAACTCAGAATATATACGGGCGTGATGCTGACCAAGGTAGCCAACACCCGCGACTCCACAACGAATAGGATTTTCAGGGTTCATTAATTACTGGTTCTAGTTTTCCAAGATGGAGCCGATACTGGACATCTGTTTTCGCGGCATGTGCCGAATTATGAGTTACCAGGATTAAGCTTGCCCCTTCTTCCCGGGCAATGCCCAACAATAATTCAATAATTGAGTTTCCAGTCCCTTCGTCCAAATTCCCGGTTGGTTCATCTGCGAGAATAAGTTTTGGTTTATTCATCAGCGCCCTCGCAATTGCAACGCGCTGACGCTCACCACCAGAAAGTTTCTCAACCGAAAAATGAGTGCGGTCTTTCAATCCCACTCGTTCGAGCAGTTGATGTGCACGTTGTTTGTGATCGGAGCCTGAGCGACCCAAAAGCCTGGATGCTAGTATTACATTATCCAATACATTGAGTTCAGGTAATAAATAGTAGGCTTGAAAAATGAGCCCCAGCTCTTTTGCCCGAAGGGTAGCCAAGGAAGAGGCAGACTGCCTCCCAATGGTTTTTTTGTTCCAATATAGAACGCCGCTATCAAATGACTCCAAACCTGAAATAATATTGAGAAAGGTCGTTTTGCCGCAGCCCGATTCACCTTGAATCGAAACCGTCTGGCCATCCAGCAATTTAAAGGTTACTCCAAGCAATACTTGAATAACATCTCCTCCATTAGGAAAGGATTTCACGATCTCTTCCGCCTCAAGTATTGCTAGACTGGTTTCTTCTACTTGCACGACTTACATTACTGAGGAGACCTCTCCTGTGTTGGCAAGCCGTATCTAATGAAACCGAGACAATCTCTGCGATTTACACACCGTTGAGCACTCGTCGAAGCATCGACTCACGTACCTCGATACTTTCACAGAGTTTCATTTGCACACGCCCACGATTCAGGTTCTGGGACTCATAGTTGGTTTTAAAATATATATCGCCGGCCAAATAATCGGTAAAGAAGCGCAGCCCCAACTCAAAAGAAATCAATCGGACCGAGTCATACAGGTATTTGTGATCCCAATCTGTCAGAAAGTTACTTGCCTGTTTAAGATAACCTCGGACCAATGCTTCAAAAAAATCCAGATCGACAAGCACTTTGTTTAGGTCTGTTGGTTCCTCGCCAGCCGGATTGCAAACGGAACGCACACAATCACCAAAGTCATAATGGACCAATCCCGGTTTCACCGTATCCAGATCAATAATGGCAGTCCCCTTTCCTGTGATGTCGTCCATCATGATATTCGTTATTTTTGGGTCCCCGTGAATCGGTCGGAGTTTGAGCTCACCTCGCGCCAAAGCGTCTTCAAGGACTGGCACAAACTCACGGCGCTCCTGAATAAAAGCTTCGATACGTCGGGCTTCCATAGAAGCAGCAAGCTTTTGCTGAGCTCTATCACTTTCCACAACCTTATCGTGAAAGCTTAAATAACCAGGTGTGATATGAAAACCAGGTAACGTATCGGCCAAACGCTCAATGGGAAAATCCGAGATGATTCTTTGAAAATGACCCAACACATAGCCTGCTTCATGAGCATGCTCCACATTCATCACCTTTTCATGGGAGGTAGCAGATGCGATCATCGACAAGGCTCGCCAATAACTTCCTTTGGCATCAACAAAATAATCTTTTCCGTCCAAGGTCATGATTACTTTTGGCAGCTGCCAAATACGGTTTGAACTGGACAGCTGTTCTTCCAAACGTTCGTGACTATAATCTGTAATCGCCCGCATATTTGCCATGACCAGTTCTGGCTTGGAAAACACAGCCTGACTAATCCGTTGCAGCACAAATTGGACCTCGGAATAAGTCGTTCGTTTAATGACCCGGTAGGTGTCATTCACGTTTCCAGTATCAATACTCAGCACTGTTACTACCTGGCCAGGTACATCAAATTCAGCAGCAATAGATTCGGGAGTCACGATAGGTGGTTAGCTAATTGTCCAAGCTAGCCAGCATTTATTGCCACTGTCTACCCCAATCCAAGTCACAATTCAGGCTGATTGATCCAAGCTATTTTTACTGAACCGGTATGTTGCACTTGAACCCAAGTTGGTTGCCCGAGGGATCCTGAAAGAAGGCCATCCATACATCAAAACCGTTCCAATTTTTCGCGATACAATGGGGAGAGTCGCCCACGGAAGCCTTTGCCAGTTTAAGTCGATTATAGGCCGATTAAATGGCAGCTTCGGTCTCGCCGATGTTTAAATAAAGAATCGAATTCGCCGAGACCTCTTCCTTTAGACCAAATAACAGATTCACTCCTCCACAATCTATAAAAAACATCTGCCCGGGAACTTCGCCCACTTTCTTTAGCCCGAGAAGATCGCAATAAAAGTGTTCCGTTTCTTCAAGATTTGAAGAATCCAACCAAATCTGATCAATCCCTAAAACCTGGATATCCTCTCCGTTCACCGGATTTAGGTTGATAGTACTCGCAACTCGATTCTTCAACTCGGTCCATGAGTCGCATCCATTTTCATGAGCAATGACCCGTTGAGCATCCGAGAGTTTGCATGCTCTTGGTTCACCCTCTTTTCCCGATAGAGCTACATTGGCCCGCGTTAGACGATTCACCCCATGAGGATTATTCTCATTAACTTGTTTCAACAGGCTCTTCGCCTGTTTTTTCAGGTTTTCAATATTAGCACCGGGAATGGTATGGCTTTCGATTTTATTTGTCATGATTTTCGGCTCCTACACATCTGTCGTTCGCTAAGGACAGGTAATTAGCTAATTATTGGAGCCGGTGGGCTAAGCCCTTGCCGCGAACTGGAGGTCTCCAGAAAACCAACTCAACAAAACTCAAAGTTGTTGTTTCTGTCAAGATTTCAGACCGGAATCCAACACTTCAAACAATGGTAAATGTGCAGCCTTTAAGTACTGACCTTTCTTAATCCGTTGGTTGACTAGCCCGAATGCCGCCCCATCGAAAACCATTCAAAAGTCCTCCTAAACGATTTCAACCCAGGGGCGTCCCAGTCATTTACGAAGATCACGATATGGTTGTCGTTGATAAAGCCAGTGGTCTTTTAACCATAAGCACCGATAGACCTCGCGAAAACACAACCTACTTTTTGCTCACCAACTATGTAAGGAAAGGTGACCCCAAATCCAAAAGGCAGGTGTTTATTGTGCATCGTTTGGACAAAGATACCTCAGGAGTAATCGTGTTCGCCAAGAACGAGATCGCAAAACGGTTTCTCCAGGATGAATGGTCGAAGTTCCAGAAAAAATACTTTGCTGTTGTTCATGGAAAATTGAATGAAAAAGAAGGCGTCATCACATCTTACCTTGCCGAGAATAGTGCCTATAACATGTATTCGGTTAAGGATCCTGCCGCAGGAAAACTTGCGAAGACAGGTTATAAGGTTCTGAGCGAATCAAACAAATACTCGCTACTTGAAATCGATCTTCAAACCGGAAGAAAAAACCAGATTCGAGTACACTTTGCAGAAAAGGGTCACCACGTGGTCGGAGATAAACTGTACGGAAGGAAAGAACAGAAATCAATCAAGAGACTCGCTCTTCATGCTGCGTCCTTAAGTTTAAAGCATCCCTATTCGAAGGAGAGCATGACCTTTGATACACGAATGCCAGCTTACTTCAGATCACTCATGCAACAATCAAAACAGATATAGTCTTTCGGTCGATCGAGACCTCGAACGTATGGACTTGAAATATAAGTCGGATACTCCACCTGTAGCCTCTCTCTAGTATTCGTTCTGCCATTAACGTTAATTCAGGACATTAATGTAATAATTTCCTCAAAGACCTTATCTTTGCGAAAGCCAATTGTGTCATATAAAGCATCTACGATGATCTTTAACCTATGAATAAGCTTTGTATCTTCGTGGGGATGGTGGTTATAGGATGGGCCGGATGGTGGTTAGGAGCAAAATTTGGATTGGGGTATGCATTTGCGCTGAGTTCAATTGGAAACTTTGTCGGGATTTACCTGGGCTGGCGCTTAAACCGCGATTACCTGAGCTGATATTTCTTTAAATGGTTTGATGAATCGATAACTGACCCTGTGCAGATTTTATTGATTGTCCTCTTTATAGTGTCGTTACATGGTTTGATTAAGATAATTTGTAGTAAACAAGTTATTCATCTCCAAACCCTCCACTCAGTAGTTAGTAATAAGCATAGAAATCTACATTTCTGTCCTTCAAGAAAACTGCTGTACCTCACTACAACCTCTCATCTGAAAAAACAATGAAATCCAAATTCTGGTATCTAATCCTTCTGTTCACCGCAATCGCGGTTTCAATTAACGCTCAAGAAACTTCGGAAGAGGCAGAGATTACAGCTTTCGAAAAAGAGCTGGAGCAAATGAACTGGCAAAATGAAGGGACCGGGGACCTCGACGGGATCGCCACCATAGCTATCCCCGCAGGTTATAGTTTCATTCAAAAGAAGGACACCCGACGCTTGATGGAGTTGTTTGGAAATATTCCAACCGAAATCGAAAACGGACTCATTTGTCCGGAAGACCTGAGCTGGTTTGTCGTTTTTGAATTCAGTAAAGAAGGTTATGTCAAAGATGATGAGAAAGATTCACTTGATGCGGATGCAATTCTCAAAGACCTCCAAGCTGGGAACGCGGCAGGAAATAAACGACGTCAGGAAATGGGGCTTGAAACGCTTACTCTAGTTGGATGGGCCGTACCACCTAACTACAACCAGGCAACCAATAATTTAGAATGGGCTATAAGACTCCAAGGCGAGGTCGGTGGCTCCACGGTCAACCACTTTACCATGCTATTGGGTCGGAGGGGTATCATGAACGCCACTCTTGTTTGCGATCCTAACGCATTGGAATCCATTTTGCCTGATTACCAACAACTCCTTACCAACTACAGTTATACGTCTGGAAATACCTATGCTGAATTCAAGGAAGGCGATAAGATCGCAAAATATGGGTTAACTGGCCTCATCGCAGGAGGGGCGCTTTTTGCAGCAGCCAAAACGGGATTACTTGGCAAATTCCTGAAACCTATTTTGATTGGTTTAGCAGTAGTAGGAGGAGCAATCGCCAAGTTCTTTAAAAAAATAGTAGGGCGAGAATAATAGTCTTCCGTCTACAGTTTGACACCTATGAGTGACGGTCAGTCCTTCATTTTTATCCTTTCTGCTTTTTACCTGTGGGAAAGTATGTATTGGGTAAGACCTCAGTCAGTACGTTTTGTTAGATACTTTAATCGCTGGAGACTATCCGTAGCGACGGATCTGCTTTATGGACGTAAACGAGCGATTGTATTTACTCCACTTCCAGG
>Ga0115002_10005501_pt1 | contig 14920 bp, 12 predicted proteins | sample ArcticOcean_MG_C_8_FD_89576 | JGI IMG/M metagenome (GOLD analysis project Ga0115002, IMG submission 89576) | Marine microbial communities from western Arctic Ocean - ArcticOcean_MG_CB11_86 | ecosystem: Environmental > Aquatic > Marine > Oceanic | place: Arctic Ocean: Canada Basin | collected... | reverse complement strand
GATACGCGAAATGAAGAAAAAGTGCTGGTAGAGCGCTGGCAGCATATCTACAACAGAATCAGTTCGCACACCTCACTGGGCTACAGGCCACCAGCACCTGAAACGAAAGAACCATGGCCTCCGGGCTTCGCTCCGCCCGTCGTCCATGGTTCCAGAACTCTCCTAGGCAGTGGTACAACTATTGGGGGGAGGTCACTTCTTCGATAGCGATTTCTTCAATTCCTTGCCATGAAGTGATTAACGAGACTTATCCAGAATATCGCGCCGGGTTGCGGTGGTGGTTCATGGTGCGCAGGGCGCTGAATTTGATCTGGCTGGGGTCGCGTGTTCTGGCTCTTTCGAAGTCGGGGCGATGATTGAAAATGACCTCATGAAAAAAGACTATAGCCGGTTAATGATTCTATCGGACACGCACGGAAAGTTGCCCCGTGAAGTGCTTCAGGCTTGTGAGGGAGCGGCTCACATTATTCATGCGGGGGATCTGGGCGGCGAGGATATCTTGCATGAATTGACGGGGATGGCTCCGGTGACGGCGGTTTGCGGGAATGTGGATTGGACCAGCATGGCTCCTTTGCGCGCGTTTGTGAATGTGGGCGGCTGGCGCATTTTGGTCCAGCATATCGTCTGGGAGAAGGGAGGCCCTTCCACCGAAGTGCGGGATATCGTCGCCGGGGAGGAGGCCGATCTCGTTGTTTTCGGTCACACGCACGAGCCGCTGTGTCAAAAAGAGGGAAATATGGTTTTTTTCAATCCGGGAAGTTGTGGACCCAAGCGTTTCACCCTTCCGCAATCCTATGGGGAGGCTCTTCTTGTGTCAGAGGAAGGGGAATTCAGGATTTTTGATTTTATCGGCGAATCGAAACGGATGATTCATGAGAGCCGATTTGAGCGTGGAGGTTTTGGATGATTTTCTCTGATATCCTGTGTTGCATGCGGAATTTTTAGAAGATAAACTCACCAAGAAATTTCCGCCGAATCTCCCCCAGGCGCTCTACCGGATCCGCCTGTTTATGGAGTATTTAAATTGCGCGTCAAACTGGCTAAAACAGCGGGGTTTTGCTGGGGGGTGGAGCGTGCCCTCGAAATCGTTCTCGAAACGTCGAATAAGGCAAAAGCGCCTGTTTATACCCATGGTCCCCTAATTCACAATCCTCAGACGGTTAGCTTACTCAAGGAAAAAGATATTACGCCTTATGACCCGTCTGAAGCGTCTTTGAGGAAGGGATTGCTGGTTATCCGGGCGCATGGCATTTCCCCGCAGGTGCGCGAGAAGCTACGTAATTCGGGCTCGACCATTCGCGATGCCACATGCCCGTTGGTGGCCAAGGTTCATGGCGTCATCCGCAAACATTCGCGCCTGGGCGCCCATACCGTCATCATCGGCGAGGAAGGCCATCCCGAGGTGGAAGGCCATATCGGTTATTCCGAGGCGGGTTATACGCTAGTCACCTGTTCCGAGGACATTGAGAAGATTCCCGACGGGCTCGACAATTTGATTGTCGTGGCGCAGACCACGATTAACATGGGTGAATGGAGAGATGTCGAGGAGAAGCTTCTTGCCCGCTATCCCAGCGCGCAGATGTTCAACACCATTTGTGATGCAACCGAGGTGCGCCAGGAGGAGGTTCGCCAAATCGCGCCCGGTGTCGATCTGATGATAATAGTCGGGGGGCGCAACAGCGGAAACACGGCGCGCCTCGCCGAAGTGGCCAAGGAGGAGGGCTCAACTTCTCTGTTGATCGAAACCGAGGATGAAATTGATCCCGAGTATTTGAGAAAGTTCAAGAATGTTGGCGTGACGGCGGGGGCGTCCACGCCAGATTGGATGATACGCCGGGTGGTGAACCGGATAGAGTCGATACCCGACACGAACTCCTATTTATTCGATAAATTAATTCAGGGTATTAAGGTTCTTTCCCGGGCGAATGTCCTCCTTTTGCTCGCCGCCTCGATGGCCTCTATTGCGACTTCCACCCTGGGTGGTTTTCCTGTCAGCGTCATGACCGTTGCGGTGGCGGCCCTCTATTTATTCGCCATGCACACGATGAATCGGTGCACGAACTTCGAGGCGGATAGATATAATGAGCCGAACCGCGCTTATTTCTACGAAAAAAATCGGGGCGTCCTTATTGGGGCAAGCGTCGTGACAGGTCTTCTTTCCCTGGGCTTGGGTGTGGCTCTTTCCTACAGCTTGGCGGCTGTTTTGGTCTCTGGATCGATATTGGGAGCCTTTTATAGCCTCCGCATGGAGCCCAGGGCCCTGGATATGGGAAAGGCGCTGGATTTTTCCGCATCGAGAACCCTGCTCGTGACTGCGGGATGGGTCGTTTCTTTGGCGCTGGTGCCTGCATTGGCTCGCCCTGAGCTTGTTAGCGCCGCGTGGCCGATAGCCGTTCTATTCGCCTTTGGCATGACGCTGATGCGCTCGGGCATCATGGAGTTGCGCGATATACAGGGCGACCAGATTGTCGGAAAAAAGACTTTGCCCATCATGATGGGAAAAGAGCAGACCGAGGTCTTGCTTGCTTGTGTTTGTGCGGCCATGGCGGTCTTGCTTGTCTCTGGTGTCCTGAACGGTTGGATCGCGACCGCCATTGGCACCGCGATGCTCGTCCCAGTGTCGATTTCAGGGATGGGACTATGGCTTTATAAGAAAAAAATCATCGGACACAGTGGTTTGACCGAGGCAGTCGTGGATCTGCAGTTCACCTGCGCGGGAATTTTTGCGCTCATCGTGGGCTGAGGGCAGAAGCGAGGGCGAAAAGGTCTGGATTCTTTTTGCGGTAATCGAAAAGGCGGGATGACATGTGGCGCCCGGATATTTTTGGCGCTTTTTTTTTGCGAAAAAATCCTGATGCAAAGAACGCTTAACGAAACACTCTCCGACCAAAAATACTCCACCAATAACGAAGTAATTTTCGACAGAAAATCTCACGAAAAAACTAAAAAACTCCGCTTTCACGAGAAAAGCGGAGTTTTTTTTGTGTTTAGATCTATTTGCCGATGGCGGAGGATCAGCCGCCGCGGGCGGCACGCTTGGAGGCCTTGAGGGGATTGAGCTTTTTCTCAAGAGGCACGGAGAAATCCATCTTGATGTGTGTGGCCAGTGGGCATCGCCCCCGGGCCCAGCGGTTCACTGGATTTGGGAACCGCGAGCAAAATTTCCCCTTTGGTAGCTCAATGATGTGCTCGCAGGATTTTTCATCGTCCCCGCTGAAGCACTCCTCGACAACGTTGAGGCAACTCTCGCCATTGTAGCCACACCGATTGGCGCTGTTATCTCCTCCCCGTTGGGCAAAATGGCACTCAACGGGCCCTTCTAGAAGCGTACACTCCATTGTTGTGTCCTCAATCAAAGTATAAGGTTAGACACATGGGCTGCCAAAGCAACTCCATGAGGAGATGATTCTAGGGGATTTGAGAGGTGGAATCAAGCACTGGCGCTGTTGTGGCCGGGTCTCAGGGGGGACTGAAGCCCCTGGAAATATGGAGAATTCTCTCTTGTCGCATGTTGGGGGGATTTAATTGGTAAGTAACAGCCACGAAACAATGCCGAAACATAGTGGCTGTAAAACATCCTCAAGAAAGTAGACTGGGTGTTCAAAAGGGATACCAAGTTGCTTGATCTACCTTTTGGGCATGTTATATTTTGTGGAATCTTAGTGGTTCCCTATGTTTCCTGTTGGTTGGAGACTCTGCCATGCAATTGATTGTCGCGATAATCAAGCCATTCAAAATGGATGAGGTGAAAGAAGCGCTCGGATCCGTGGGGGTCGCCGGAATGACGGTGACAGAGGTGAAGGGATTCGGAAGGCAAAAAGGCCATACCGAACTTTATCGAGGCAGTGAATATGTCGTTGACTTCCTCCCCAAGATCAAGCTTGAGATTCTTGCGGAGGATTCGAAAGTAGACAGCATTGTCGAGGCGATTACGAACGCGGCGAAGACCAATAAAATCGGCGATGGCAAGATTTTCGTACAACCAGTGGAAGAGTGCATTCGCATTCGAACCGGAGAGCGCGGAGACGAAGCGATCTAAGCGCTTTACTTCATGATGCATTCTCTTGGCCTTCTTGTTGAACTGAAAGATGAGCTTCTCGAAGCTGTACCTGCGGCCAGCCGCTGGGAGAGAAGTGCGTTCCTGCGCCATATCAAGGAAACCTTCGCCCGGGGCGAGAAATGTCTCGCGGACGCCCACGTCGAGGGCGCCGGCGGGATAGAACTCTCCCAGGCCCGTGCGGTTTTCATTGATGCCCTCCTTTCCCAACTCTGGGGTCATGGTATTCATGACAGCGAGGGCGAAGGAGCGAAAGACTCGGATAAGTGCGCGATGGTCGCCATCGGCGGTTATGGTCGAGGAGAGCTTTCCCCAGGCTCGGATATCGACCTCATGTTCGTATTCATCAGGCGGTCCCCAGCGACGAGCAGGCTAGTGCGCGCCATTCTCTATTTACTCTGGGACGCGGGGCTCGACATCGGGCATAGCGCCCGAACCATTAGCGAATGCCTGAAAATCGCTCGCGAGGATTACCAGAGCGAAACCTCCATGCTGGAAAATCGCCTGATAGCGGGCGATTCAAAAATTTTCGATAATTATAACAAGCGATTTGACTCTTACCTCAAGAGAGTGAGCAAGGGGTCGCACCTCAGGCGGCGCCTTCGGGAACTCAGTGAGCGATATTGCTCCTGGGATCCATCGGTATACGTGCAGGAGCCGAATCTCAAGGAAAGCGCTGGCGGGCTCCGCGATTTACACGCGGTGCTTTGGTTGGCTAGCGCCTATGGCGCGAAGAAACTCGACGGCATCTGGCGCAAGGGCTGGGTGCCGGAGGAGGACTGCGAGCGGGTCCGCGAGGCGTACGATTTTCTCCTTCGCCTCAGGGCCCAGCTTCATTTTGTCTCGGGGTCGAAACAAGACATGTTGACGTTTCAAACACAGATGGAAGTCGCGCCCGCTCTCGGTTATGCGGACTCCAACGTGGCCAAGGCCAGCGAAAAACTAATGCGGGATTATTTTATGTCCGCTCGAACGATTCATATCTTCTGCCGAGATTTTTTTGAAAGTCTAGAAGAAGATTTGGCAAAAAAAGGCTGGGCGCGTCGCCAACAGCACATCGAAGCGCTCGGCAACGGTCTTGCGCTCAGGGATTATCACTCGCTGGTCCTCGATGGCTCAGGTGATGATATCATGGCGCATCCGGCTGGCCTGATGCGTATTTTTGAATTGCAGTACCGCTATAGTTGCAGCCTGTCGGCGGAGCTTCGGAATCTCATCCGCTCCCGCCTGGAGGATCTCGACGAATCTTTCTCCTCCTCGCCCGAGGTCAAGGATTCGTTTTTCCGGATTCTTGAGGGGAAAGCTGGCGTTGCCCAAACGCTTCAGGAAATGCATTCTCTCGGTGTCCTGGGACGCTATATTCCCGAGTTCAATGAATTGACCTGTTTCGTCCAATTAGATCACTATCACCGCTATACGGTCGATGAACATACCTTGCTGACGATTCAGTTTCTCGATGACTTGGCGTATACCAAAGAGATGCCTCTACAGGAACTGGCGCATATTCACCGGGAAATGGAGCGAAGCCATATCTTGCGGCTGGCCCTGTTGCTGCATGACATCGGCAAGGCTCGGGGCGCCCGGCACGATCAGCGCAGCGTGGCTGCGTTGCCTGATATTACGGTTCGACTTGGTCTGCCTGCCGATGAGGGCAAAGTTCTTGAGTTCCTGGTGGCCAATCACATGGGAATGTCTCTTATCGCCGAGCGAAGGGATATTGACGATCCTGCGCAGATAGAGAACTTCGCGGAGAAGGTTGAAACTGTCGAGAAACTTAAAATGCTTTACTTGCTGAGTTACGGAGATATCAACGCGGTGGCCCCGGGTATTTGGAACGAATGGCGGGGCACGCTTTTTTATGAGCTCTACCGGCGAACACTGCGGATCCTTGAGTCGGATGAAGCCGTATCCCGGAAAAAGCGTCTCGATGACATCGGAAGTCAGGTATGTCTCGAGGCGAGGGCCGCAGTCAGTCGTGTCGATGCCGCGTGCATCCTTGAGTACCTCGATAAAATGCCTGAACGCTACCGCCTAGGCATCTCACCCCAGGATATTTTGCGCCATATTGAAATGAGCAAAAAACTCAACGAAGATACACCTTTCGTTTTGGAAGTTACCCACCGGAGACGCTTGGGGAATACGCTTTTAATCATGGTGTGCCGGGACCGGCTAGGCCTGTTCGGGGTCATAGCAGCCACATTCGCCTCGTTTCATATCAAAATTCTTGATGCCAAGGCGTTCACGGACACCAACGGCCTGGTGGTGGACACGTTTGTCGTGGTTGACTCGGAAGGCAAGGCTGTTACGGATGAAAAGCTATGGGAAGGCATTCGGAGTTGCCTGGTCGATCTCTCAAATGGCAAGATGGACGCTGAGAAAATAAACGCCAAAAATAATCGGGTCAAGCATCCCCGGCAGCGGTCTTATTTTGAGATACCGACGCTGGTGGAGTATGACTTGACGGCCAGTGAAGATGATACGGTAATCGAGGTCATCACAGCTGATCGCCATGGGCTTTTGTCAAAAATCGCGGGCCGCCTTGCCGATGAAGGTGTATCCATCTCGCGGGCGAAAATAGTTACTGAGGGACTTCGGGCGGTTGACGTTTTCTATGTCACGGATTCTGAGTTCCGAAAGATAGAGGATAAGGATCGCCTGCGCGAATTGTGTGAAATGTTAACTTTGGAACTTACTGAGAATTCAGAAAAGAGCATTTCGTCTTTTTGAGGGCTGGCTGGGGCAATGACCCCAACGGCCGGTTCTCGTGGGTTTCTGGCCGGGCACAACGTGTCCAATTTTGAAGAGGGGTTGATTGTATGGCAACAAAAGCGAAAAAAGCTTCTTCCAAAGGAGGGGACGGAAACGCCGTCGCCAAAGTTCTCGAATTGGCCAAGGACAGCGGGGCCAAAATCGTGGACTACCGCTTCACCGACATGCCTGGCATGTGGCAGCATTTCTCCTCGCCGATTGGCACTCTTGACGCCGACACATTCGAGGAGGGTGTTGGTTTTGACGGTTCGAGTATTCGCGGATTTCAGGCAATCGATGAGAGCGATATGCTGCTCATTCCCGATCCGACCTCGGCGTTCATGGATCCGTTTATGGAAATCCCCACCATCGTTCTGATCTGCGACATCAAGGACCCGATGACGCTGGAACTATACAACCGCGATCCTCGCCATATTGCTATGAAGGCCGAGCGTTACCTGATCTCAACTGGAATCGGCGACGTAGCTTACTTCGGTCCCGAGGCGGAGTTTTTCGTTTTCGATGATGTGCGCTTCAATCAGGCGGAGAATCATGCTTTCTACGAGGTGGATTCCGTCGAGGCCGCCTGGAACATGGGCACCGATGAGGGCCCCAACCTCGGTCACAAGCTTCGCTATAAAGAGGGTTATTTCCCCACCCCGCCCTCGGACACGCTACAGGACATGCGATCCGAGATGATGCTTACCATGCTGGACATGGGCATCGAAACCGAAGTGCACCATCACGAAGTGGCCAGCGCCGGGCAGAGCGAGATTGATATCCACTTTGATAAGCTCAGGATTACGGCCGACAAGATGATGAAGTACAAATATATAGTGAAAAACGTCGCCCGTCGGCACGGAAAAACGGCGACCTTCATGCCCAAACCCGTATTCATGGACAACGGGACGGGTATGCACACCCACCAAAGTATCTGGAAGAATGGGAAAAACCAATTCTTTCAGTCGGGAACTTACGGCGATTTGAGCCAGACGGCCCTGTACTACATTGGCGGCCTCTTGCACCACGCCCCGGCTCTAGTTGCGCTGACTAATCCGACGACGAACAGCTATCGGCGTCTCGTGCCGGGCTACGAGGCGCCGATCAACCTCATGTACAGCTGCCGGAACAGAAGCGCCTGTGTGCGCATTCCTATGTACTCGCACAACGAGAAAGCCAAGCGGGTCGAACTTCGTATTCCGGACCCCTCGTGCAACCCCTATCTGGCGTTCTCTGCAATGCTCATGGCGGGCCTTGACGGCATCCAGAATAAGATTTTGCCGCCCAATCCGGTGGATAAAAATCTCTACGACCTCGCACCCGAGGAGAAGGCTGGCGTCAAGCAGACGCCGGGCAGCTTGCCCGAGGCGCTTGACGCTCTTGAGGCGGACCACGACTTCCTGCTCAAGGGTGATGTCTTCACGAAGGATATGGTTGAGAATTGGATTGGCTACAAGCGGGTTGAAGAGGTGGATGCCATACGGCTCCGCCCGCATCCCTATGAGTTCGTGATGTACTACGACATCTAGGATCGAACTGGCCGGGGGTCGTAGCGCCCAGTAGCTGAGAAATGAAAAAATCCCCTGGGCCGGAAGATTGGCTCGGGGGATTTTTTATTCTTCCTCAAGCGAGAAGGGGGCCGGCTTGTTGAGGCGTGGATGCGGCTCCGCCGCTCGTATCAGTGGGGATCAAAATCGCGTGAATCTCGCATGGACCATGAACGCCTGTGACAAGGGTGAGGCCGATATCAGCGGAACGGCTGGGCCCGGTGATCAGATTCACGCAGCTCGGCGAGGCGTCGCTGCTGGTAAGCGCACGGTGAATATTTGGCCCCGCGCCTGAAAGATGGGGAATCATTCGCTCCTCGGGGATGAGAACAAGGTGCAGCTCGGGCAGGAGGGAGTAGAGTCGGGGGCGGTTCGGGCTGCTGGTGAGGATGACCGTGCCCGTTTCGGCGATAGCCCAATCACAATCAGTGATCCCGAGCCCGCATTGCGAGAGTGAATCGCGGCAATCCTCGCCGGGGCGAGAGAGCGAAAGAACATCGTGACCGCTTTCTTTAAGCCAATCGGCGGCGGCGAGAGGAAGATTCGCGCTAACTGCGATGGGCCGGCCTGAAAATCGATTGGCGAGATCGCGGATGGTCTCTTTTGTTGCCTCCATCGATGTATGTCGATGCGAATGGCCGCCCGCCAGTTCAAACTCCTTGTAGAACCGCTCGACAGGGTCGGAAATCTCTACCTCGGGCAGGGGACCAGGTGGCGGCGCTGCCGGTGCGTGAGATATCCCCTTCGAGATGGCCAGGGAGCGCCGTGCACGCTCGATGGTTTCCACTCCATTTTGAAGGGGTGGCATCTTCGTGCGCCCTGTCTCCGTGTGGCCCGCGTTCTTTTTTAGGTTATTTTGCCGATCCCGCCACCGGGCGGTGAAGCTTTTCACTGGAGGAGGGGGCAGGTCGCGTCCCTTGAGCCAGGCGCCCGCAGGGCCCGGAATCCAGGCGGTTTTGCCGCTCTTGAGGATTGGTCCGAGAAGCCTGGGGAGTATTTTCTGTCCCATTTTCCAGGCCAGGGGGGTGCGCATGGCCCAACCGGCAAGGCGAAAAGCCGCCCGCTCTCCAATGCCCACGGTGTGCCTCGTGATGCGGGCCTCGCGCATCTCAATGAGCATGCGCGGGATATCGACGAAGACTGGACATGCCTCCTGACATGCGCCGCACAGGCTCGAGGCGGCGGATAGCTCGCCCGAGGTTTCTAGCCCGCGCAGCATCGGGCTCAGGATGGCGCCGATGGGCCCTCCGTAGACTGAATCGTAGGCGTGGCCTCCGACCGTCTGAAAGACAGGGCAGGCGTTCTGGCAGGCACCGCAGCGAATGCAATAGAAAGCCTCGTGAAAGGGCCCACCCAGATGGCGCGAGCGCCCGTTATCGAGAACGATAAGATGCATTTCCTCGGGGCCGTCTGCCTCCTGGGGTTTTCTTGGCCCCGTCAACATCGTGAAATAGCTGCTTAGTTTCTGGCCAGTTGCGCTTCGAGGAAGAACGGCCAGCAGTGTTAATGCCTCCTGAATCGTGGGGACGACTTTTTCGATGCCCATGATGGCTACGTGAACCTTGGGCAGGGTCGTGACCAGGCGTCCGTTTCCCTCGTTTGTGACCAGGCTGAGCGTTCCCGTCTCAGCGATGGCGAAGTTGACGCCGCTGATCCCCATCCCGGCGCGGAGGAATTCCGCACGCAGCTTTTTTCGGGCGGCCGCCGTTAATTCACGGGGGTCGTCCCCGATTTTCGGGTCCACCTTCTCGGCGAAGAGTTTGGCCACCTGCTCGCGGGTTTTATGAAGCGCGGGTGCGACAAGGTGGCTCGGCACCTCTCCGGCAAGTTGGAGTATCCATTCACCAAGGTCCGTTTCAAACGGCGTGATGCCGGCGGCCTCGAGTGCGGCGTTAAGGTGAATTTCCTCCGTAGCCATGGACTTGCTTTTGACCACAGTCTTGACGCTATGGCGGCGAGCGATGCTAAGAACAGCTTTCACGGCCTCACTCGCATCGGCGGCGGAATGCACCTGGACACCAAGGCGGCCAAGACTCGAAAAAAGCGTTTCGAGATGGTGGTCAAGATCCTCGAAGGTGCGGCGGCGTACTTCCCGGGCGCTGGCACGGAGGGCGAGAGGCGCCGCGGTGGATTCGAACGCCTGTTTTCTCATGTCGCCGAAGCGCGAGGTGGCGACGTGGAGCGCCTCCTGAAGTTCCGGGTCGGCGATGGCGGATGAGGCTCGTCTGTTAAAAGGAGATTTCAAGGCGCTCTCCTCTCCGGAATCTTGTCATCCGGCCAGCCGGGAGCCCCAGGGCCGGCGAGGGCTTGTGCCAGGTGCAGCAGTTTGACGCGCGATCCGCGTTTCGCCAGCCCGCCGCCGATCTGGAGCATGCAGCCGGCGTCCGCCGCCACCATCCAGTCGGCTCCCGCCTCTTCGGCGGCGCAAATTTTCTCATCGAGCATCGCGCATGAAACTTCCGGGAATTTCACGGCGAAACTTCCCCCGAAGCCGCAGCAGCGATCCGAGCCCGCCATTTCCTCACGGCTCTCCGAGGCGCAATCGAGAAGTCGGCGGGGGGCCTCTCTTTCCCCGAGGCCCCTGAGGAGGTGGCATGAATCGTGGTAGACGGTCTTGCCCGGTAGGCGCGGCCTGTTTTCTTTCAATACGTGGCGGTCGAGGAATTGTGAGAGTTCAAGGACGCGTGCTGAGATTTGCTCAGCCTGCGAGCGCTTCCAAGGGTCTTCGGGGAACAGGGTGGGAAGGACGCACCGGAGCATCCACCCGCATGAGCCCGAAGGGACGATAATAGGCTCATCGCCCGCCAGATGTTTCAACTGCGTTTCAAGGACGCGGCGGGCTTCCCCACGGAATCCGTTGTTGAAATGGGGCAGGGCGCAGCAGGTCAGGCCCTCGGGGACGATTATTTTGGAGCCAAGTGCCTCAATCAGATAAACGGCCGCCTCCCCCACCCCGGGGAAAAAAGTGTCCACCAGGCAGGTGGGGTAAAAAATCACCCGCCCGGGTACCGGGGCGGGTGATGCACCCCTCGTTCGAGCCGGGTTGATGTCCTGTCTGTCTGATTCCATGAAAAATCCTTTCCCCGTGAATTTCCCTTATTCTAGCATCCTTTTGAAGAGTTGCCAGAGGAAATCCGAATGCATCGAAAGGCGTTGATTGATGAATTCTAGATTGTAATGATAACGTTTGGTTTCCATCATATCACCGTGGTTCAAGGCTTTGTATATGGCCGATTTTTATAGGCAAGGAGAATGTTGAATGCACGCAAAAAAACGTTATGTTCTGGTTTGCACCAACGAGAGGGAAGAAGGCCACCCCAAGGGGAGTTGCGCGCGTTGCAGCTCCGTGGAGGTGCGCGAACGCATCAAGGCTCTGGTCGCTGAGAAGAGTTTAAAAGGCAAGGCCCGCGTTCTCGCGACGACTTGTCTCGATATCTGCTCGGGCGGTCCGATCGTCTGCGTGATGCCGGATAACGTCTGGTATGAGGGTGTTCGTGTCGAGGACGCCGAGGAGATTGTGGATTCCCATCTTGAACGGGGCGAGCCCGTCGAGCGCCTTCGCATCCCCGAGGCCCCGGCTGGTTTTTCGATGATGTAGCTTAATTACCCGCAGAGGAGAGGGAGGTTCCCTTTCTCTTCCCCCTCCTCTGGAGTGAACATGAGACTATTGGCGAATTATTCGTTTCCGCTTGGGATGGACTGGCTCATGGGCGAAGTGATGATTTGCTTGTCGCCCGCTGGTAGGACTGCCTCAATCCGATACAGCGAATATTCGGTTGCGGCTGTAACATGAACCGCAAGATTGACACTTATATCCAAGATGCGGATCTGGAGATCGAGACGATAGAGCGATTCCTTATGCCCTGGACTCCCCGTCTCCAGGGGGAGATGGATCGGGGCGTGGCAATGGCCGCGAAGTAGTTCGCGGGCGGATGTGGTGGCCAAAAAAAGGAGGATTTCAGCGTGGATTTCCGATTGAATGAATTTCAACGAGCCCTGGAGTCGAGTGTTCGCGAGTTTGTCGATCGCGAGGTCATCCCGGTGGCGAGCGAATTTGAGCACAGGGACGAGTATCCCCAGCCGCTCGTTGACCGGATGAAGGAACTTGGCTACTTCGGCGCGATTATCCCCGAGGAGAATGGGGGGGCCGGAATGGACGCCATGAGCTTTGCCATTCTGACCGAGGAATTGGCGCGTGGGTGGATGAGTCTGACCGGGGTAATCGGCTCGCATTCGATGGTCTGCTGGATGGTGAGCCGTTTCGGCTCCGAGGCGCAAAAGCGGGACTGGCTTCCGAGATTGGCTACAGGAGAAATGCGCACCGGCATTGGAATAACGGAGTCGGGCGGCGGATCTGATGTCGCGGCGCTGCGCTCTACTGCCCGGCGAGAGGGGAATAAGTACATCGTCAACGGCTCGAAGATGTTTGTTACCAACAGCGAGAATGCCACACACTTCGGCGTGATGGTGCGGACGAACCCGAACGTCGACAAACCCCATCGTGGAATCAGCTGTCTGATGATGGACCGAAATCTCGACGGTTTTCAGGTGAGCCGCCACTTCGACAAACTTGGGTATAAAGGAATCCGCACGGGAGAGGTTGTCTTTGATGATTGTCCGGTGCCCGATGATTGTCTGATCGGAGAGGAGAATCAAGGATTCCAGCAGCTCATGGCCGCCCTGGAGCTGGGGCGCATCCAGGTGGCCGCCCGAGCAGTGGGGCTTCACAGGGCCTGCTTCGAGGCGTCCGTAAAATATGCTCAGCAGCGCCATACGATGGGTAAACCCATCGCCGAGCATCAGGCGGTCCAACTCAAGATTGCCGATATGGCTACTTCCCTCGAGGCGGCGCGCCATCTTACCTACCGCGCCGCCGTCATGAAGGACACCGGCGAGCGCTGCGATCTTGAAGCGGGAATGGCGAAACTATTCGCCACCGATGCGGCCCAGCGAGCCTCCGAGATGGCGATACACATTCACGGCGGCTATGGCTATATCAAGGAACTTCCCATAGAGCGTTACTATCGCGATGCTATTTTGTTGCAGGTGGGAGAGGGTGCGAACGATATTCAGCGCATTGTTATTTCGCAGCGGCTAGTTGAAAAGTATCCGGCGCAATAGCGGTCGGGCTTAACTGGAGGGGAAATGGACAGAGCTATCTGGGGAATTTTCTATGACCTGCCCGAGGAGGGCCGGGAGGCGTATTTTGATTGGTTTCATGGTGTCCACATCCCCGAGAAGCTGGCGCGACCAGGGTATCTCTGGGCCGCGCATTATGAGGTTGTACATCCGGGCAAGGCGTTTGAAAAAGTTCTGAGCCGCCTTGGAAGGGAAGACGATCCGGCGCTGGCCTCAGGAGCCGGTTTCATCGCCCTGTTCGGGGGCGAGTCTACTCGAACGTTTTTCGATCCGAGCCCGTCTCAACTCAAGGAGACACAGAACGCCGAGACGCGTGAAATGGTGTCGCGGCGTGTCACGCCTCTCGGAATGGTGTTTTGTGAGGAGTGGCGGGTTGCAGGCCCTGCAGCCGCCTCGCGCGAGGCCGAGGATATTTTGTCGCCCGCGATTCAGATGGGCCGGTACGATGCACAAGAAAATGATGAGGACCTACAAGCCTGGTACGCGCAGGAGCGGATGGCCGGCGTGGAGCGGACGAAAGGCTGCATAGGGGCAAGAAAGCTTTTAGCCGCGGCAGGAGCGCCGAGGCACTCGGTGCTTTACGAATATGTTTCGCTGGAGGCGAGGGAGGAGAACTATGTGGCGCTTGAGGAGACGGAGTGGACGCATAAAGTCCACGGCTACCTTTTGCATCCGCCGGGCTCGCCTCTGGTCGGCTCACGAATCTGGCCGCCTCAAAACCCTGACGAATAACTGGAATTCAACGGGAAGGGATCTCTTGGATGTTGGCGGGGAGTTCCGCCTACATTCTAGTTATGGATTCGAGTATCTGGTCGGACACGGTGACGATTCGGGCGTTTGCCTGGAAAATTTGTTGCGCCAGTATTAGTTCGACGAACTCCTCGGCGAGATCGGTGTTAGATGCTTCGAGGGCCTCGGGGAGAATCCTGCCGGCGCCGAGCGTGTCCGGGTTGGCCAATATTGGTATCCCCGATGCTGCGGTTTCTTTGAAGAGGTTGTTTCCTATCGCGTCTAGAGAGTCGTCTGCTGCAAACAGAGCCAGGGCCAGCCTTCCAATCGACTCGGTTGACCCATTCGTGAATGTCGCGTTTATATCGCCATTGGTGTTGATGGAGATGAAGTCGAAATCGCCTCTCTTGATTCCGTCCACACGGACTAGTCTTGTCTGGAATGCTTGTCCAGTTGCCGTATCGTTATAATCAATTGACGTGTCGCTCGAGGAGGAGAATTGCACCATGCCGTCATCGCCAGTGCCGGCCTCGGCGTCAGTCGATGTGCCGAAATTGAAAGTGATGGCCTGATTCGCCGTAGGCGCTATTCCACCCGGAACCTGCGGGTCGAAGTTGAATGGACCGGTCCCGGCCGTTACTTCTTCGCTTTCAAGCTTTCCGTCGGGGGTAAAGCGAATAAGTCCACTGGCCACTTCCTC
>Ga0115002_10005499_pt1 | contig 14921 bp, 12 predicted proteins | sample ArcticOcean_MG_C_8_FD_89576 | JGI IMG/M metagenome (GOLD analysis project Ga0115002, IMG submission 89576) | Marine microbial communities from western Arctic Ocean - ArcticOcean_MG_CB11_86 | ecosystem: Environmental > Aquatic > Marine > Oceanic | place: Arctic Ocean: Canada Basin | collected... | reverse complement strand
TGAGGATTTATATCATGAATCACTAATTCATGACCGCCGGATATGGCATTGTAAGCCATATGTCCGCCCATAGTACCTAGTCCTATAAAACCTACTTTCATTAGATTCTCCTCTTTATATTTATGGTAGAATTCTGATAATTATTATCCAGCCCCTTGCAGTATGCAAGTATTACCTTAATTTAAATAAGGGATTGATCTAATGAATATAGAAAATGTTTGGGATTATAATAAAGTTCAGATTGGACAAGAAGGCCCAACTACACAAGTAGAATTAACCAGAGAAAACATATCAGAATATGCCATTCTCAGCCAAAATCACGACCCTAAATATTCTAATACTTCTTCTCTTCTAGCAGTCCCAACTATGGCTTTAAGTTTTTCTCCTCTTCTACGATGGGAAATAGCAAAAAGTAACGGGTTTATCGCTTATGAAGATTCTCAAAAGATGAAAAAACAAACTCCTTTCGCAAAATGCGAAATAAAGTGGTTTACATCTGTAAAAAATGGGGATGTCATAACAGGCCACAGAAAAGTCTTTGATAAATACGAACGAAGAGGCAGTAAATTTGTAACCTTTGAAGTAGAATCAAAAAATCAAAATAACCAAACTGTTTCTAAATATTATTATACTTGTATTTTTGAATACGCTAAAGGCCAACGGGCGCCCAGAGAAGAATTAAATGCTATTCCATTTAGTAAACCTTCTCCCAGTATATCTCAGGCACCTGCTCTTCTAACCATCGATACATTAGCTGAAGGCGATAACTTAAACCCATTATCTGTTTCAGAATCAAATGAATTAATTTTGAGGCACAATGATTTTAGACTCGCTGGAGGAAAACGAGATAGCAATATCCATGTAGATGAAGAATTCGCAAAGAACAATATATTCGGCACAGCAGTTAATTCTGGACCGGCCACCCTCTCCTATGTCGGGCAAATGCTTGAACGTAATTTTGATATTTCTAAAATTTATAATAACAGCTCATTATTGATGCGTGCCATTACCCCTGTTCATGCAGGAGATCGAGTTTCTTTTACCGGAGTAATCTCACCAATAATAGACAAGCAACTCATAACTGGCAGAATTACGGGGACTAATCAAAACAACAATGTAGTATGTATTGCAGATTTTGAAATAAACCCATAGCAACCTTTACCGGTTGATGTCAAGGAGAAAAACCTTCATCATTTACCCATATAATAACTTGACGAATTAATCATTTTGTAGTTTAAGCTACCTTATATAAATAAAAAGGATCAAAATGACAACTACGTCTACTGTTACTTCTGAATTAGAATCTGCAGATATATGGTTAGCAACCCTCGGTGAACTTCAAATCGCCTTGCCTAAACACTCTTTCGATACCTGGTTACGAGACACTCAGATATTTTCAATTAAAAATAACCAAATAGTCATCTCAGTACATTCACCTTTCGCTATTGACTGGCTAGAAAGACGAATGTACCAAAGTATCCAAAAAACTTTAGAAAAAATTACCGGACATGTTTATGATATTACATTTGTTATTAAAGAAAATGTAATATCTCTCCCTACTTCACCTGTAAATATTTATCCGAACTCCGACCGGAAATATAACCTACCTGCATTAAATAAATCTTACACATTTAATACTTTTATTGTAGGAGATTCAAATGAACTCGCTTTTAATGCAGTCGACGCGGTAAGTAAAACTCCTGGCCAATCATATAACCCTTTGTTCATATATTCATCTGTAGGGTTAGGGAAAACTCATTTGCTGCATGCTATTGGTTGGCACAATTATAACAATTGCATAAGTACTCAATACACAACCGCCGAGAAATTTACTAACGAATTCATTAATTCTATTAGAACTAAAACGACTAAAGATTTAAAAGAGAAATATTCAAAGATTCAATGCCTCTTGATTGATGACATTCAATTCCTTTCTGGAAAAGAGCAAACACAAGAGGGATTTTTTCATATCTTTAATGAGCTACATAATAGTGGGTGCCAAATAGTCATCACTTCCGACAAACACCCTCAAAAAATCAATAACATCCAAGAACGCTTACTTTCACGGTTTGAATGGGGTTTAATGGTAGACATCCAGCCACCAAATTTGGAAACACGCATCGCTCTGTTAAAAGACAAAGCAGAAAGGCTTGGTTTATCTATTGGCCACGATATTTTTGAATTAATCGCTAGATATATAACTCAAAATATCCGACAACTGGAAGGATTCTTAAATAAACTAAGTGCACAACAAACTTTGATGAAATTACCTATAACCTATGCCACTACAGAAGCATTACTCTTCAACAATAAATCTCAATATTATAAAATACCTATTTCAAAAGAAGCCATACTTGAAAACATATCTTTATTCTACAAAATTAACCCACATGATCTAACAGGAAAACAACGGACGCAACAAATCGCACATGCACGTCAAATTACCATGTACTTATTAAGAAAAGAGCTTAACTTAACTTCAACAGAAATCGGTAGATACTTAGGCAACCGATCTCATGCTACTGTTATACATGCAATCACAAAAATAGGATTAGAATTAACTAAAAATCCAATAGTTAAAAAAGAAATCATCCAAATAACCGAAATACTCACTAACAATTAACTAACATGTTTTATATTAATCTACACAGTCCTCATTATTTATAACTATAGCATTTCAACATAGACGCTGTAGATATAGTGTAGATAACCCTATAAACTCTAATTATTCTGAGAATATATACAAAACCTCAAACAAGATATCAACATGGCCCCTTATTATATCAACACTTTTAAATGTAATATTCAAATCTCTATTTAAGTTATATACTTACACTATATATAAAAAAAGAGAATAATAACGTTATTAACACTATTATTATTATTATTATTAAAAATTATGATTGATACAGTAAGATTAAATTTATTTGCAGGTAAAGGCGGAAATGGCTGTGTAAGTTTTCTACATATGAAATTCAACCCAAATGGAGGACCTAATGGGGGTGATGGTGGAAACGGAGGCGATATATTCATAGAAGCTGATCCTTCTCTTAACACATTACTTCATCTTAAATTTAACAGTACTATTTATGGGAATCATGGACAACACGGCAAAGGTAAAGACCAGAGAGGTTCTAATTCAAGCAGCACCACTATCAAAGCTCCATTAGGAACAGTGCTGTGGAAAATAAATTCTGATGGTACTAAAACTTTTATTGATGATTTAAGTGAAATTAAAACTGTTTTAGTGGCTAAGGGAGGTCTTGGAGGTTGGGGAAATGCACGTTTTGTTTCATCAACTAACCAAGAACCACTTCTAGCTGAATCTGGAGAAATAGGTCAAGAAGTAATCCTTTTTCTAGAATTAAAATTATTAGCTGATGTAGGTTTGATTGCTAAACCTAATGCAGGGAAATCAACTTTTATTTCAAGATGCACATCAGCTAAACCTAAAGTTGCAGATTATCAATTTACAACTCTTGAACCAGTTTTAGGTGTTGTTGATTACCAAGAAAACAGTTTTGTGATGATGGAAATACCTGGATTAATAGAAGGAGCTAATGAAGGAGTAGGTTTAGGATTCCAATTTTTGAGGCACGCAGAAAGAGCAAGATTTTATATTCACTTAATAGATGGATTATCTATTAATCATTTAGAGGAATGGAAAATGATTAATAATGAATTAGAACAATTTAACCCTGAAATGGCTAAAAAAGCACAAATTGTAGTAGTTACTAAAATGGATGTAACTGAAGTAAAAGATTATGAAGAAATAATTTTACAAGAATTAGAAAAAGATGTTGTTTATCATAATTCAAATATTATATTGGATCCAGAAGCTTTAAGTATTGTTAATAAAATCCATTTTATCTCTTCGATTTCTGGACAGGGAGTTACAGAGTTAATTGGCGCTGCTGCAAACTTGTTGACAGTTTTACCCAAAAATGTAGAAAAATATGAATTTGATGAAGAATATTTTGACGTTGAACCTTCTCGTCCAAGCATAATAAAAGTGGATAATCATTATATTGTAAATTCCAAAAAACTTGAACGATTTACGTTAATGTCTGACATGAATGATCATAGAGTAATGATACAAATGTGGTCTCAGATGATCAAGTTGGGACTTTCTAAACAACTTGAAGAATCAGGTATTCAACCAGGAGACACTATAAAAATAGGTGAGTCGGAAATGGAATGGATTTAAATGAAGAAGGTTGGTATCTTTGGAGGAACCTTTGACCCAATCCATTGTGGGCATTTATCTGTAGCGAACCATATATATAGTTCCTGCGATTTAGATACAGTCATTTTTGTTCCTGCATATTCACCACAGTTACGTGAAGACAAACAGCCCGTAGCCTGCAGTATTCATAGATATAACATGACAAAATTAGCTATTCATGAGTCCAGTTATTTTGAGATTTCTGATATCGAGTTATTAAGAAAAGGCCCATCATATATGATAGACACAGTGGAAACGTTTTTAAACAGTTCTACAGACATCGAATTGTTTTTAATTATTGGTTCCGATAACATAGAGAAATTGCCATTTTGGCATAGAAAAGATGAACTTTTAAAACTGTGTACTCTCTTGGTTTATGAAAGACCCGAGTATAAAACAAATTTATCTCTAATAATAGGTGATGAAAGCTCTAGCATAATGATATCAGGCCCTCAGAATATAGAATCTGGAACAGAAATTAGAAAACAAATTTATCAAGATAATGATATTAGCCATGCTATACCTGAAATTGTCTTGAATTATATTAAAGAAAACAAATTATATTTAAAACAGGAGTGATGTAAATGGCCAATACAGAAAAAGTAGATAGATTATTAGAATTAGCTACTGAAACAGGAGCTCTAAAATTTGGGGAATTTAAACTCTCCTCAGGTAAGAAAAGTTCTTATTACTTCGATGGGCGATTATTAAGCTTGCACCCAGAAGGAATAAACTTGATTTCTGATGCGATGTTAGAAATAGTATCTCCTTTAAACCTTAATGCTGTAGGAGGACCGACGCTAGCAGCTGACCCTATAGTAGCAGGACTTTGTTTGAAAAGTTTCTTTCTTGGAGGGAAATTATCAGGATTCATTGTTAGAAAAGAAGCAAAACAGCACGGGATGTCACAATTAATTGAAGGAACATTAAATATAAAAGATGAAGTTTTAATTGTTGATGATACATGCACGACTGGAGGATCTCTTTTTCATGCAATTAATGCTGTTCAAGAATTAGGCGCAATCGTTAAAAAAGTAATGGTTGTGTTAGATAGAAATGAGGGTGGCTCTAAAACCTTGATTGATCAAGGTTTTGATTTTGAAGCATTAATTTCAGTAAACGAAGACGGTGAATTTATAGTTAACCAGTAATTCTTTATTATTGCTCTTCACCAAATAATAAGGGAATGTCTTTTATTATGGCTACTTGACCGGATGGTAGTTCAACAGGTGTTCCTATTTTAGCAGAAGCAGTATTTATATAAGCGAGACCTGCTTCAGGATAGCCTAATAAATCTTGCTTTATTGATGTTATAAAACCTACTTTTTTTTGGTTATAAAATAGTGGGTCATTAACAGAAGCCTCATTTGAATTTGAAAAATTTAATAAAACAAGATTTTTTTGTACTTTTTTATAAGTATCTAGCCTGGCGATTACTTCTTGTCCAATGTAACAACCTTTTCGGAAATCTATGGCTCCAATTAACCCAGCTTCCAAAGGATTATACGTTTCATTTAATTCAGCGCCATGCATAGGGAAAGCATGTTCAATTCTAATATTCTCGTATTCTTCTTCATCTATTTCTTGAAATAGATCTCCTAGAGTTGTCTCGTAGTGTTTTTTAAAAGCATTTGGCATTATTAAAATATAAGAAGGTAACGAACCCAGATTATATGGCATACACCAGCCGGTTAAATCATTAACAGTAATGGAATTCACATTGCCATTAGATGTTTTAGGGCTTATGAAAGCTGACAACTTATTAATAGAATCTGTTCCAATTAAATGATAAGAAGCGTATTTTTGTGTAACATTTTCATATTCAATATCTTCCATAATAGTATATTTGTCGAGCCATTGAAGGACTTGTGTATCTTGCCCTGTGCTTGTTAGCAAAATGAATTCATCTGTCAGACATACAAGGTATGTAATGTCTATTATCCGACCTTTGTCATTTGTTAATATAGTATGTTTAGAGTCAAAATTGTCGAGACCTAAGATATTATTAGTGGAGAGACGGTTTAATAAGTCGAGAATATCAGATCCCAATATTTTTAATTTCCCAATACTATAAACAGGATGAATTAAAGGGGAATTAATCGTAGACGCCATTGTATGTGTCCTTTAACTACTTAATTTATACTCCAAAAGAAGTACCGCAACCACAGGATTTAGCTGCATTCGGATTTGTGAACACAAATCCTTTGCCATTTAAGCCATCGGAAAAATCTAATGTTGTACCAACTAAATAGATATAGCTTTTTTTGTCCACCATAACTTTTACGCCATGCTGCATTACAATTTTATCGGAGTCACTAGATTCGGCAGTTATCTGTAAGTCGTAGGTGAGTCCTGAGCAGCCACCACCTTTAACAGCTACGCGTAACCCGATCTCATCAGTAGCACCATCCCGTATGGCGAAGTATTTAATTTTTTCTGCAGCTTTTTCCGTGATTTGAACTGTTATATCTTGTGCATTTTGTGTTACAGGCATATTTAAAATCCTATATTATTATTAATCCAATTGTAAATTTAATTTGAGGTTGGAGTCAAGTTTACCATTTTTCGATTACAGGTAGAACATGTTTTCCAAAAAGTTCAATGTTCTTCATAGTAGCTTCATGTGACATTTTAGATTCTTGCCCATAAAAAATTAAATTTCCCATTCCTAATTTAGTGTGTAAAAATTCTAGTTGTTTTAATACTGAATCGGGAGTTCCGCATACAATATGGTGGTTTTCTTTCAATTCTTCGAAAGTTTGTTGATTTAATGGTTTTGGCCCTGTGCGACGAGCTGCTAGCGCTGAGGCATTAGTAGAACGGTAGCCAACAGGATTCATAAATTCGCGAGGGCCTCTGAGAGTAGCTCCCATTCTCCAGATAAAATTCTTGGCTTGCTCATCTGCTGCTGCTTCAGTTTCTCCGACGTAACAGCATAATAAATATCCAAAGTTATCTGGAGAGGTTATTTTGCCTACTTTGGTAGCAGCTTCTTGGTAGTAGCCGAATAGCTCATGCGTTACGTCTACATCTGTTAAAAACGCACAATAGGTGTAACCATGCTCTCCAGCCCAGGTAGCTGTTTCTGGACTTGCAGATCCGGGAACCCATATTGGAGGATGGGGTTTTTGAATAGGAACCATCCAGGGATTAACAACTCTGAAATTATAATGCTCGCTTTCCCATCGAAAAGGCCCTGGTGTAGTCCATGTTTTGATGACTAGGTCATGGCATTCTTCAAATCGGGCTCGGTTGTTTACGGGATTACCGTTCGTAGCGATAGTTTCTACTCCTGTCCCTCTGACCATTCCAGCAATTAATCTACCTCCCGAAATGACGTCTATCATTGCTAACTCTTCGGCAAGCCTAATAGGGTTATCGTGAATTGGAAGAATGTTTCCGAGTATTAAAATTTTTGCTTGCTCTGTGATTCTAGCTAAAACAGCTGCTGATAAATTGGTTGCTGCATTCATACAAGAAGGAGTGTTATGGTGTTCGTTCAACATGATTCCATGGAACCCAAGTTGATCAGCGTAAACACATTCATCAAAATATCTTTTGAATAAATTATTAGCTTTCCCAGGATCAAAATAGCTGTTAGGAAAAGTCAATCTAAGAGAAGGATATTTATCTCCTTCTTCGTCTGGGTATTCATGATAAGGGAATTCACTAAAATAAAAAGTTTTCATGAGGCTTCTCCTGCAAATTATTCTTCAAGGGTAGTGAGGTCTCCTGGATCTATTCCAAGTTCTTGAGCTTTTAAAAGCCTGCGCATTATTTTACCAGAACGGGTTTTGGGTAAAACAGGAATAAAGTCTATTTCAGAAGGGACGGCAATAGGACCTAAAACGTTCCTGACGTGAAGCTTTAATAATTTATTGATTTCTTCTGAAGGCTCTGTGCCCATCATTAATGTCACGTAAGCTTTAATAGCTTCACCTTTGATTTCATCAGGTAGACCAATGACAGCGGCTTCAGCAACTGCGTCATGTGAAACTAGAGCACTTTCTACTTCAGCGGAGCCAATGCGATGGCCAGCGACATTAAGAACATCATCTGCTCTGCCTACTACCATATAATATCCATCTTCATCACGTAAGGCTACGTCTCCGGTTAAATAGACTCCAGGGATGGTGTTCCAGCTTTCTGCATATCTTTCGGGATCTCCATACACTGTTCTGTAAAAATGAGGAAAAGGCTTTTTGATTATTAATAACCCGCCTTTATTGGGTTCTGTTATAGAAGTACCTTCATTGTCTACTATGTCTAATTCTACACCCGGGAGAGGTTTACCGACTCTTCCTGGTTTAACGTTCATTATGGGTAAAGTTCCAATGCAAGGGGCTCCTGTTTCTGTTTGCCACCAATTGTCTACTATATGTCCCCATTCACCGTTACCACATAGTATTTTGTATGCCCATTTCAATGCTTCTGGATTTAATGGTTCTCCTGCGCAGGTTAAATATCTTAATGAAGTTAGGTCATATTTTTTGGAATTTTCATCCCCATATCTCATAAGCATTCTTAAAGCGGTTGGTGCTGTAAAAATGACGTTAACTCCGTATTTTTCGATAATATTATAAAAAATATCTGGTTCTGGATAATCTATAGTGCCTTCTCGAAAAATGGTTGTTGTTCCTGTGATTAGAGGGGCATAAACAATATAGCTATGGCCAACAACCCAACCAATGTCTGAAGTACACCAAAAGACATCATTTTCTTTAATGTCCCAAAAAGTCTTAAAGTGATAATAAGTTCCCACCATATATCCTCCGTGTACATGAAGGATTCCTTTAGGCTTCCCAGTAGTTCCACTTGTGTATAACACATATAGAGGGTCTTCTGAATCCATTATTTCGGCATCGCAGTGAGAGGATTGATTATTCATTAACTCATCAAAATCTAGTTGCGTTGGTTTTAAAGTTGTCTTTTCCCCAAGCCTTCTCCAAACGATAGTATTTGTAAGAGTAGGGCAAGATTTTATAGCTTCATCCGCTATTGCTTTTAGATCAATATGGCCACCGCGGCGAACTCCGATATCTCCCGTTATTAACACTTTTGCATCAATATCATTGATACGGTCCGTTAAAGCGCCCACACTAAACCCTGCATATACTACGCTATGTACTGCTCCAATTCGAGCACAAGCGAGCATTGCAAGGGCTCCTTCAGGAGTTAAAGGCATATAGATAACTACTTTGTCTCCTTTTTGAACGCCTATTTGTTTGAGTCCATTAGCAAATTTATTTACTAATGAATAGAGTCGGCCATATGTGAAAGATCTTTCTGATCCGTCTTCTGCTAACCACAAGAAGGCTACTTTGTTTTTATTATGTTCTAGTTGCCTGTCTAAGGCATTATAGGTGATGTTACATTTGCCGTTTAGAAACCATTTAAATGTGGGGTAAGTATTCTCGTAGACAGATTCCCAGGGAGAGAACCAACTGAGTTCTTTTGCTATATTCTCCCAAAAATCTTCTGTGTTATTGATGGAATCAGCATATTCTTTTTCGTAATTTTGGAGATTTGCTGCTTGTTTTAAATTGTCGGGTGGAGCTATTATGGACGACTCCTGAAGCAAATGATCTATTTGTCCTTTTTGAACCATATGAATCTCCTTTTTGCCTTCAAAGTGAGAGAAAGCTAATTTGTTCAATAGTTTCTTTGAAGGGTTTATATTGTGTGTGAGCCTTGTTTTGATGGCAGTAATGGGAAGAATATATCCTGAAACTCATTTTTTCGCCATTTCCTAGCGTATGTATTCTATATGGATCGTTTTTATCCGGCAAGGCAGAGCTGTTTAAGGTTGACCTACCAAGAGGTAATTAATACAATTCCAGCATGTATTTCCAAGGAGTGTGAATATGCCAGATTATATTAATGACGATTTATTGGTAGATGTGTCCTGGGTAAAAGAACATATAAAAGATGCAAACATTGTAATAATTGATTGTGATGCTGCTGATGCTTTTAACAGAGGGCATATTCCAGGAGCAGTACATCTGCCAACTCATCAGTATGTAAAAAGCGCGAAAGACAAATTATTTGTAATGGAACCTAATGAGTTTTCAGAAATGTGTTCTTCTATGGGAATAGATAATGAAAGCTTAGTGATTGCGTATGATAATTCTCAAAGTTTGTATGCTACTCGCTTATGGTGGGTTTTTGATTATTATGGTTATAGTGAAGTCAAAGTACTTAATGGTGGCTGGAAAAGCTGGATCAATGAAGGTGAAGAGTGTAGTTTTGAACGACCGAACATACAAAAAAATAAAACATTCATTGTATCTGCAGTTCCCAACATTACCAGATATTCAGATAAAGATGAGTTAAAGCAAGTTTGTTCGGCAGATAATGCGATAATTTGGGATGTTAGAAGTAATGGGGAATATAACGGAACAGAAACACGAGGAAATAAAAGAAATGGACATGTACCTGGTGCTATTCACCTCGAATGGTTCTCATTAATGGATCGAGAAACTCATAAATTTAAACCGCAGGACGAGATGAAAAATATGTTAGTTGATGCAGGCATATTTTTAGATAAACCAATATATTCATATTGACAAGCAGGAGTGCGTGCGGCGCATGCTAACTTTGTTTTGAATTTAATTGGTCACAGCGGTGCAAAGATGTACGATGGATCGATGGGAGAATGGGCTAACTTAGATGATACTTCATTGGAAAATTGATTAACTCCCATATAGTTTAAGGAGTTCTTCAGCGGTAAATGATGTCCCTCTTAAACCTCCGGAGGTTAGCTGCGCAGCTAATATAGTAGCAGCTGTTGCCATAGCTTCTGGAGTGCTCCAGGATGAGTAATCTCCATCAGGACGTTGTGCTATAAATCCTTCCGTTAAAACAGGTTTTAGTGGTTTCAACACGTTAACTGCTATATTGTGGCATCCTAATTCTGCCGCTAGTCCCCAACTTAGTCTCTCTAATGCTGCCTTAGACGCTCCGTAGGATTGGCCTATTATCTTTACTTCGTCAGTGTTATCAGTGCTTAATGTTGAGCTAAATATATTATTTGCCGCATGTGAGGATATATTAACAATACTGCCAGCTCCATTATTGATCATAGTGGGGATGATTTTTTGCATTAGCATGATCGGGGCTTTTATGTTTATGTCTAACATGAGCTCCCATTGTTTTAAGGTGGTTTCTTGGAAAGATTGGTAATTACCAATGCCAGCGTTATTGATCAAAATGTCGATAGTTTTATATTTTTTTAGTGTTTCTGAGATTAGGTGATCAATATTAGATTCATCTCGTATGTTGCAAACTATTGGAAAAGCTTCTCCTCCTGCGTTATGAATTAATTCAACAGTTTCATGAATTGTTCCAGGACTGAAATTTCCAGAAATTTCAGTCCTGGCTGTTACTATAACTTTTACTCCTTCCTGTGCGAGCTTGACTGCTATTGCTTTACCAATGCCTCTGCTTGAGCCTGTCACTATTGCAACTTTATTTTTTAATATAGATAGATTAGGCAAGTTAATCAGCTTCAGGTTGTTTGAAATTTATTCTTGTTACTTCTTCTACGCCGGTTATGCTTTTAGTAACAGTGAAGAGTTTGTTTAATTGTAAAACACCGTTAGTATGGATTGTTAGGTCCATCGTAACTGATCCGTCTGAATGTTCTTGTGTTATGACGGATGCAATGTTGACTCCTTGATTAGATATTTTATTTGTTACGTCTCTTAATAGGCCCACTCTGTCAACTGATCTAATTCGTATTCTGACTGGAAATAAATTTTTAGTTTCTCCCCAATTGACGGTGATCAGGTGATCGGTATTAGTTGCTGATTCTAATGTCTGACAGGTGGTATTGTGAACACTAACTCCACGCGTTCTGGTTACATACCCGATGATAGGGTCTCCGGGCTCGGGGTTGCAACATCGAGCTATCCGAGTTAAGAGATCTCCGGCTCCTTCTATAGAAATTCCTGTCGAAGGGCTTGAAACTGGTAAATCGTATCGTGCTGCATTAATATCAGGAATCATTTGTACTTGATTTAAGATTTGAGTCAGTTGGTTTTCCGGAAATTTGCCAGATCCCAAATCTTCATAAAAAGATGTTATGGTTTCATAATTAAAGTGAGTAATTATGTCGTCTTCACTAAAATCAATATTGAGTTTAGCTAGTTCGTCGTGGGCAATTTTTTTTCCCAAGTCTATATTGGCGCTGTGCGTCTGTTTTTTGAACCATTGCTTGACTTTTTCTCGAGCTAATGCTGATTGAATATATCCTAAATCTGGGTTTAGCCAATCATGACTAGGGCCTCGAGGGGTTTTTGAGGCTAATATTTCTACTGTATCCCCGTTGGCTAGTTTATGGTCAAGAGGAACTAATTTTCCATTAAGTTTACTTCCAATGCATGAATTACCTAGGTCGGTGTGTATTTTATACGCAAAGTCGACTGATGTTGACCCAGCTGTTAATTCTATAATTTTTCCCTTGGGTGTATACACAAATACTTGGTCTTGGAATAGGTCTTCTTTTACCGTTTCGACAAAAACGGCTGTCCCTTCGGTATCTCTTTGCCAGTCTAAAACTTGTCTAAGCCAGTTAATTTTCTCGTCGAATTCTGATGTGGAAGAGACACCTTCTTTATACCTCCAATGGGCAGCAACTCCATATTCAGCCAAATTATGCATATCAAATGTTTTGATTTGGACTTCTAATGGATGATTTTCTTTACAAGAAACAGTCGTGTGAAGTGCCTGGTAAAGTGTTTCTTTGGGATTGCTAATATAATCGTCGAATTGCCCAGGAATGGGACTCCATAATTTATGCACTAACCCTAATGATTTGTAACAGTCTTCCTCAGTGTTTAATAAAATTCTTAAAGCATATAAATCATATATTTCTTCAATTTCAATAGAACTAGTAGTTTGTTTGCTTAATTTTTGAAAGATGCTGTAAATGTTTTTTGGACGCCCACTTACTTCACAAGGTATATTAGATTCAGTGAGAATGGTTTGCACTGTTTCGACAACAGTGTCAATATATTCTTCTCTCTCAGTTCGTTTTACGGAAAGAAGTTGGGAAATGCTTTTGTATTGAACAGGGTCTAGGTGCTTAAATGATAAGTCGTCTAATTTCCATTTAAGTTCATAAATTCCGAGCCGGTGGGCTAAAGGAGAGTATATATCAATGGTCTCTTGAGCGATCCGTACTTGTTTTGCTTCTGAGAGCGCTCCTAGAGTTTCCATATTATGGAGGCGATCAGCCAGCTTAATTAAGACTACTCTGACGTCTTCTGCCATAGATATGAACATTTTTCTGAGGCTTTCTAGATGTATGTCAAATTCCTCGGGTAAGGCATCGCTAAATTGAGTGGTAGATTCAGGAAGGTCTAGCTGGGTTAGCTTAGTGACGCCATCAACTAATTTAGCTACGGCTTGACTGAAATGTGTTTCGATTTCTTGAAAAGTCACCCCACAATCTTCAATTACGTCATGTAACAAAGTGGCTTGTAAAGTTTCAGAGTCTAAATATAGATCTGCTAAAGTATGAGCTGCTGATAAGGGATGGGTTATGTAAGGCTCGCCTGATTGACGCAACTGACCTTGGTGACAATCAGCAGCGAATTCAAACGCTTTTTTAATGTTTGTAACTTCTTTAGGGGTAAGGTATTTGCTTATTTTATCTTCGAGAGTTAAATAATCTCGGTTTATGTCCACAACTTTTCCTTACTGGTTATATATTAAAAGAATAATACTAGCCCGATAGGCTAAAGTCTAGAATCCACTATAAATAACGATTCTTTACATTGACACTAAATATGAAGAATCTATATATTGAAAAGAATTAATGTGTGGAGGGCTTCGGTAGTGAAAGAATGTGATTTATTAATAATAGGCGGCGGTATTGCAGGGCTAACAGCTGGATTGTTTGGCGCAAGATACGGAATGCATACCATAGTGGTGGAAAAACTTATGACAGGATCGCAAATAATAAATGTTGAATCCATCGAGAATTACCCAGGTTTCCCGGAAGGAATTTCAGGCGCAGAATTAAGCCCAATTATTCAACAACAGGCCATGTCTGTTGGAGCAGAATTTGTTTTTGATGAAATTGAAAACTTGGTACAATCTAATGGTTTTAAAATGGCTACCGGAACGATGGACCGATATAAAGCAAAAACTGTAATCATAGCTACCGGATCGAATTTAAAAAAGCTAAACATTTCTGGCGAAGAAAAGTATTTGGGCCGTGGAGTTTCACATTGCGCGAGCTGTGATGGTCCTTTGTATATGAAACAAGAAGTTGCTGTAATCGGAACAGGAGATTCAGGGCTTGAGGAGGCCTTAACATTAACAGAATACACGTCTAAAATATATTTGATATGTAAGGGTGAAAAACTTACCGGCCAAAAACATTTACAAGACAAGTTGCGAAAACACCCATCAGTAGAAGTGCTATTTAATACAGAAGTTACAGCTATTCTTGGGGAAGAAGCTATGACGGGATTTAAAACAAAGAACACTAAAACTAATTTTGAGAATGAATTTTCTGCTAAAGGAATTTTTATTTATGTGGGATTATCCCCTCAATCAGGAATATTCCAAGGATTTTTAAAAATGGATAAGACGGGTCATATCAATGTTGATTTATCTCTACAAACATCAGTTGCAGGAGTGTATGCGGCAGGAGATGTTAGAGAACAGTCATCTTCTCAATTAATTG
>Ga0115002_10005497_pt1 | contig 14923 bp, 10 predicted proteins | sample ArcticOcean_MG_C_8_FD_89576 | JGI IMG/M metagenome (GOLD analysis project Ga0115002, IMG submission 89576) | Marine microbial communities from western Arctic Ocean - ArcticOcean_MG_CB11_86 | ecosystem: Environmental > Aquatic > Marine > Oceanic | place: Arctic Ocean: Canada Basin | collected... | reverse complement strand
TTGCCTACTACAAGAACCTTCACATTGGATGCCGCATTGTCGTTCAAAGCCTTCCCCTGCGTGGAAAAGATGGCAGCATTCGCCTCCAACAGATCTTTGCGCTCCATACCAGGGCCCCGGGGACGTGAACCGACCAATAAGGCATATTCCGTGTCCTTGAAGGCAACGTTTGCGTCATCGGTTTGCACCACGCTATCAAGCAGCTCGAATGCGCAATCGTCTAGCTCCATCACTACACCCTTGAGCGCGTCTAACGCCGGGGGGATCTCGAGCAACTGCAAAATGACAGGCTGATCGGCTCCAAGCATGGCACCGGAAGCGACGCGGAATAGCAGGGCATAGCCAATTTGGCCTGCGGCGCCGGTAATGGTTACGCGTACAGGGTCTTTCATCGCTTGTCTCTCTTGTTTAATTCGGCTAGAAAAGTGAGCCGCGTATTGTAGTGAATGAACCCTTTCAAGCCCAGTCTTTCAACGCTAGCGGCGGTCAATGGACGCCGCCATCAGGTACTATAGCTAATCAAATGTTGAGCAAACGCAGTGCCCTAAAGATGAGGGAAGCTAAACAATCTAAAGTTGCTTTGGCGCGACGCATCGAAGAGGCTTCGCTAAACGCGTGGCCCGCGATCCAACAGATATTTCTTGACGGCTGGGTATTGCGTTTTTCACGTGGGTTCACGAAACGCTCCAATAGCATCGTGCCGCTTTATCCGCCGATGCAGTCGACCCATTCTTTGTTGCAAAAAATCCGCTACTGCGAAAACCTTTATGCGCGCGAACAGTTGCAGACAGTATTTCGGCTTACCTCAATCAACGAGCCCGCGCAGGACCTATCGGCCATCCATGGAACGCTTGACCAAGTCTTACAAAACCGCGACTACCGGCTGGATGAAACCAGCCTGGTGCTCACGGCCTCGATCACAGACACCTCGACAAACGAGATCGAGCTATTGGCCCTGGACCGTTGGCTTGACGTGTATTGCGAACTCACAGGAATGACAGACCCAGCCCGATCGCTACACCGGCTTATCCTAAGATCAATTCAAGGTGAATGTGCGTTCGCCACACTGCGCAAAGGAAATGAACCCGTCGCCATCGGTCTTGCGGTGGTGGAGCAAGAGCTCGTCGGGCTTTTCGATGTCTACACCGCAGACCACCACCGTGGCCGGGGCTACGCCAAATCCCTCGTCACGGATCTGCTAAATTGGGCATCCCGTACAGGTGCGCAACGCGCGTATCTGCAAATGGTCAACGCCAACGAACCGGCGGCGGCACTATATACCGCCTTGGGGTTCGAAGAGATTTACAGGTATTGGTATAGGATTGCCGGCTAGCCGAGTTTGGCTATCACATGCCGATTTCAGTGCCAGTAAACATCCACACGCCGTTTTCCTTCTTGAGTTCGTAGGACAGCGTGAGCGCGCCAAGCGCCGTGTTATAAATTACCGAGGAGACGGAGGCTGAGTCGCCGTCTATAACCGTCTCGGCGTTGGCCAAATCGACCTTCATATCTGTGAAAAAACCCTGCGATGCAGCCTGACCCAGAAAGCCTTGCATCTGGGCTTTGTCCGCTCCTTGAGAATTGCTGTAATCGTCAGAAATTAGAGCCATGATCGAATCCAAATCGCCCTCAATCATGCTGGCGTGAAATCCATCCATCGCGGCCTGAACTTCCTCTTCTGGGGAGGGCCCACCTCGCCCCGCACATGCGCTTAACATGGCTGCCAACACAACCGTGACGACTACACTACCAATTTTTTGATTAACCAAGCCTATCTCCAAAATTTCCCTACCGAGCCGCATCATAGCAATTGGATCGCGCGGCGCTACCAGTTTGTCGGCTTTTTACCTGGCTTGCGCTTGCACGAGAAAACAACTGCGTTTACTTTCGATGGCTTTTCGCATGGGAGAACTTCGATGGATCTACGAGACCGGGTTGCAGTCATAACAGGCGGTAGTGGTGGCATAGGCCGTTCGATGGCTAAAGCGTTTTTGGCCGAAGGCGCCAAAGGCATCATGCTCGCCGATCTAGATCAAAAGGCCGTGCAAGCAGCAGCTGCCGAAATCGGTTGCGATGGGATGGTTTGCGATGTCACCAATGAAGCGCAAGTCGCGGCGCTTACCGAAGCAACCATAGCCAAATTCGGTAAGGTCGACCTATTCTGTTCCAACGCCGGGGCCGGCGGTTCGGGCGTACTCATCGACGCTGGCAACGACGTCTGGCAAAACCAATGGGAACTGCACGTCATGGCCCATGTGTATGCCGCCCGCGCCGTACTACCGTCCATGATTGAGCGCCGCGAAGGCTATTTGCTCAATACCGCATCGGCTGCGGGTTTACTGGCGGCCCTCGGCTCCGGGCCATATACGGTTACCAAAGCTGCTGCGGTAAAGCTTGCAGAGTTCATCCAGATCAACCACGGCGGTGACGGCATCAAAGTGTCGGTGCTGTGTCCGCAAGGTGTCAATACGGCGATGGCGCCGCGCGCGCTCGGTGACGGACAAACCGATGGTATCATTGAACCCGACGACCTCGCGCAAGTTGTTGTCGAGACCATTCGCGCCGAGCGTTTTCACGTTCTGCCCCACCCTGAGGTTGAAGAATACGTTCGTCGCAAAGGCGACGATATCGATCGCTGGCTCCACGGTATGCAACGGCTGCGAGCAAAGTCGCAAGATACGCAATAAATAAAGACTCGCGTGGGAGGGTCTTTAGGCCCGATGTTGGCCCGCAGAAGCAATGCCTAACAGCCAGCATTTGCGGCTAAAGAGGGTGTCGCAAAACACCCTCTTTAGTACTTTAGTACTTTTCCCTCGCGTTCCGCGCCCTCGCGCCGCTGCTGCGCTCCGCACTCGCACCTCCATGTGCTCTTTCGGCCCAAAATCAACCACTTAGCAGTGGTCGCTTTTGCTTGCCCATCCTTGGGCAGAACTTCTCAAGCCCCATCTGCAACGGGTACAACGGGCAAGCCGGACCAGGCGCCCCTATAGCCTAGCTGGCTTCCTCGACAACGGCCCAGCCCACTTTCGCGCTTCGTTCAACATTCGGCCGCTGCTCCAAAGCCGTGGCGGACGATGCGTTACCCTCCAAACCCCGCTTGTACACACCCTGACAAATCGCGGCTAAACGGAATTTGCAGTAGGCGATATAGAACGACCAATGGTCCACGCCTGATCGTCCGGATCTGTCGCAATAGATGTCGATCAATTCCTGTTCATCAGGCACGCCTAGGGCGCGGATCTGCTGGCGCGAATAGTCAGAGTGGTGGAAGAACTGACACGTATAAGCAAGATCTCCCAGCGGGTGACCGATGGTCGACAACTCCCAATCCAACACCGCAACTACTTTGGGTTGTGTCGGGTGCACCACCATGTTGCGAATCGTATAGTCACCATGGACGATCGATGTCGCATCATCTTGCGGAATATTCTTGGGCAACCAATCGATCAGTTGATCCATTTCCGGCAACGGACCGGTTTCACTTGCTCGGTACTGGTCGCTCCAACGGCTAATCTGGCGAGCAAAGTAATTGCCTGGCCGACCAAAGTCTTCCAACCCCACCGCCTTGTAGTCCACGCTATGCAGCCGTGCCAACACCTGCATGTAGTCGCGGTAGATGGCATTCAAATCAGACGGCTCAATCCCCGATTCGAGCGACGACATAACGATGCGCCCTGGCACCCACGCCATCACAAAAAAAGCCGTTCCGATGACCGAAGTGTCCTCGCACAACACGTCCACCCGCGGAACCGGCATATCCGTTTCCTGCAACGCGTGCATCACCCTATATTCTCGCTCAACGGCATGCGCCGACTTGAGTAGCTGGCCAGGCGGCTTTTTTCGCAGCACCCAGCGCGTGTCAGCAGCTTCCAGCAAATAGGTCGGATTCGATTGTCCGCCTTCGAACTGACGAACTGTTAGCTCGCCGGTAAATCCTGGTAAATATTCAGTCAAGTAGGTGCTCAAGCGCGCTTCATCGAGCCTATGCTCGGCTCGCACTTGCGTGATCTCTGGTGCGTTATCCACTCTTGTTCCCCAAGCCAACCAGTCAGCATCCTACAGCGAGGTGACTTATTGGATAAACAGTTAACGTACGCCTAGAGTCACCAATTCGCCCAGAATGTGCAAATTCGTAAGCGCAATCTAGCTCCCAAACCTTGCCTTTGCACATATTGCAAGGCAAGCCCGACTTGATTCATGGGCCCATTTTTGAGATGTTTCGCCTTTCGTGCTGTCCGCACACCGATTTGCTTGCGTTTTCGTACTAAAAACCAATAACTTAGCGACGGCGAAGCAGGAATCTCACGGGGATAAAGCCACTCATACGTTGAGTAACAGGCTCCCTCGCCCTCAGCGAAATGGACGCAGAGGGAGAAGCGGAGCTTAAGTGTCTTTAATAGGACACGCAGGGGAATGGACAATCAGCGTATTGCCTCACCGTAGTGACGCCTGCGCTAATCGGTGTGCATAGCGAGAGAGACGTTATGACAAAAAAAATTCAGGGTGGACGGCCGCAAGCTCACGGGTTGTATGACCCGCGCAACGAAAAGGACAGTTGCGGGGTAGGCTTTGTGTGCGACATCAAGGGTCGCGCAAGCCACCAGATTATGCTCGACGCATACCACATGAACTGCTGCATGGAGCATCGTGGTGGCGTTGGCTATGAGAAAAACACTGGCGATGGCGCTGGCATCCTCACCGCATTGCCCCACGGATTGTTCAGCAAGATCGCGCAAGATGAATTTCACACAACGATCCGGCGTGGAAGTTACGGGGCCGGCATTGTCTTTTTGCCTACTGACGAGACCGAACGCTTAACATGCCAAACCGTATTTGCCGATGAGATAGCTACTGCTGGCCAGATTCTAATCGGCTGGCGCGATCTGCCAACCGATCCCGACAAAGCCGACATCGGCCACGCTGCGCGTGCCGCCATGCCCCACTTCGGACAACTGTTTATCGGTGCCACAGATGGTGTCTCCGACGAAGAATTCGAACGCCAGCTATACCTAATCCGTAAGCGCGCAACCAACCGACTACATGCTGATCCGAGTCTAGAGCAGCGTCACCTGCTGTATGCGTGTTCGCTGTCGTCCAAAGTAATCGTCTACAAAGGGATGCTGACTCCTGATCAGCTATTTCCGTTCTACCCAGACTTGTTAGATGAATCCTACGAGTCGCATCTTGCAATGGTGCACTCGCGCTTCAGCACTAACACGTTTCCTTCGTGGGACCGCGCGCAACCCAATCGCTTCATGAGCCACAACGGCGAAATTAATACGCTCTTGGGCAACGTAAACTCGATGAACGCTCGCCAGGGAATCGCGTCGGGTGGGCCGTTCGGCGATGACTTGAAAAGTCTATTTCCGGTTGTTGAACCGGACTGCTCGGACTCTGGCACATTCGACAACGTGTTGGAATTCCTCCTGATGAACGGCCGCAAGCTGCAAGAAGCGGTGCTGATGATGATTCCGGAGGCGTGGCAACAGCATTCAACCATGGCGCCGGAAAAACGCGCTTTTTACGAGTACCACTCGTGCCTCATGGAGCCCTGGGACGGACCAGCCTCAATTGTATTCACCGATGGTGACTACATCGGTGCCGTTCTCGACCGTAACGGCTTGCGCCCGTCTCGCTACTACATCACTGACGACGACAAATGCATTATGGCGTCCGAAGTGGGTGTAATCGATGTCGATCCCGCGCGCGTGATCGAAAAGGGTCGTCTGCAGCCGGGGCGAATTTTTCTTATCGATTTTGAGGCAGGCCGGATGATTCCGGATGATGAACTCAAGTCGGAACTGGCTGGTCGCCGGCCATATCAACAGTGGCTAAATAGCGAACGGGTTGATCTCAGCGAGATCCCGATCGTAGTGGGCGAGGGTTCGACCAATGAAAGCCTGTTGCAACGTATGCAGGCATTCGGTTACACCCAAGAGACCATGCAATTCATGTTGCAGCCAATGGTGACAGAACTGCGCGATCCATTGGGCTCGATGGGCAATGACGCCGCGCTCGCCGTCATGTCTGACAAACCACGCATGCTTTACGACTATTTCAAGCAACGCTTTGCCCAAGTGACCAATCCAGCAATCGATTCGATTCGCGAGGAAGTCATCATGGCACTGGAATGCTACATCGGGCCCGAGAGCAACTTGCTCGAGTCCGATGAGAAGCACGCCCACCGGCTACGCATTGCACATCCGATCTTGTCCAACGATGAACTCGCATCGCTCAAGTACATGGACTATCGCGGGTGGCGCAGCAAGACGATCGATATCACTTATCCGGCCAATTCGGGTCGTGAGGGCATTCTCGCGGCGCTCGACCGCGTAAACGAAACGGCACGCAGTGCGATAGACGACGGCTATAGCCTGGTCATTTTATCCGACCGCGCCACCTGCCGAGAGCGTGTACCTCTTAGCTCACTACTTGCCGTCGGCAGCGTTCACCAGCACCTCGTAAGCGATCATGCTCGTACCCAAATTGGTTTAATCTTGGAGACCGGTGAAGCCCGCGAAGTTCACCATCACTGTCTGCTCGTCGGTTATGGCGCTGACGCAATAAGCCCGTATCTCGCATTCGAGGCATTGTGGGAAGCGCGCGCGAATGGTTATTTAGACGATGCACCGGAGCTCAAAGATGACGCGGACGTTGTTTACAACTACAAAAAAGCCGTCGCCAAAGGCATGCTCAAGGTCATGGCGAAGATGGGCATATCAACGCTACAGTCCTACAAAGGGGCGCAGATTTTCGAAGCGGTCGGTCTAGCCAGTGAAGTCATCGCCAAAGCATTCACAGGCACGGCCAGCCGGGTAGAAGGCGTCGGTTTCGAAGTCCTCGCCGAAGAAATGCAGCGCAAGCATGCGTTGGGCTTCCCGGCCCGCGACGTTACGCCAATCGACGTATTACCCAACCCCGGCGATTTCCATTGGCGCCGCCATGGCGACGCCCATATGTGGAACCCCGAAGCGATCGCCAACCTGCAAGTTGCCGCTCGACAAAATAACGAAGATGCGTATTGGGCATTTTCCAAACAAACCAATGAAGAAAACACCAAGCAAGCCTGCCTGCGCGGACTAATGGATTTTAACCGGCTGAGCACTCCACTAGACCTTGCCGAAGTCGAAGAAACGAGTGAGATAGTCAAGCGTTTCGCGACTGGCGCGATGAGCTTTGGATCGATCAGCGCAGAGGCTCACGAAACCCTTGCCATCGCGATGAATCGAATGGGTGCAAAGTCCAACACGGGGGAAGGTGGCGAAGATCCCAAGCGCTTCATTCCACTCGAGAACGGCGATTCGAAACGTTCCGCAATCAAACAGGTTGCGAGCGGACGTTTCGGTGTGACCATCAACTACTTGGCCAATGCCGATGAGCTACAGATCAAGATCATCCAAGGCGCCAAGCCAGGCGAAGGCGGCGAGTTGCCTGGACCCAAGGTAGACGACTTCATCGCGTCGATTCGACATTCGACGCCGGGTGTCGGTCTGATCAGTCCACCCCCGCACCACGATATCTATTCCATTGAAGACATCGCGCAACTCATCCACGACCTCAAGAATGGCAACCCTGACGCGCGCATCAGCGTCAAGCTCGGGGCAGAGATCGGAATCGGCGCGGTGGCTGCGGGAGTGACCAAGGCGCGCGCCGACCACCTGGTTATCGCCGGCGACACTGGCGGAACTGGCGCCTCGCCGCTCACATCGATCAAACATGCAGGCGTGCCTTGGGAATTGGGAATCGCGGAAGCGCACCAGACCCTGGTCATGAACAACCTGCGTTCGCGCGTCGTGTTGCAGACCGATGGCCAACTCAAAACTGGACGCGATGTCGCCATCGCTGCTTTGCTAGGTGCGGAAGAGTTCGGCTTCGCCACCGCTCCCTTGATTGCCCTAGGCTGCGTCATGATGCGCAAATGTCATCTCAACACCTGTCCCGTGGGCATTGCCACGCAAGATCCGCAGCTACGCAAAAAATTCACCGGCACACCCGAGCACGTCGTGAACTATCTATTCATGATTGCTAAAGAACTGCGCCAGATCATGGCGGAAATCGGGGTTAAAACGATCAACGAAATGATCGGTCGAGTCGATCTGTTGAATGTCGATACCGCAGCCGATCACTGGAAAACGCGTGGGCTGGACCTCACAATGATCCTTACGCCCGCGCAGATACCGGCAGAATTTCTCGGCTCATACGCCATCCATAGCCAGGACCATGAGCTGGATCGAGCGCTCGACAACCAGCTCATCCAACTCGCACAACCTGCAATCGACAACGGCGACAAGGTCTATGAGGAGCTGCCGATCATCAACACAAATCGTGTTGTCGGTGCCATGTTATCTAATAAGATCATTCGCGAGGTCGGCCCGCAGATGCTCGCAGACGACACCATCCACTTCAAGTTCAACGGTAGTGCCGGGCAAAGCCTAGGCTGCTGGCTGGCCAAAGGCGTCACGCTCGAAGTGGAAGGTGATGCAAACGACTACGTTGCCAAAGGCTTGTCAGGTGGTCGGGTTATCATCTATCCACCGAAAAACAGTCAGTTCGTTGCCGAAGACAACATCCTGATCGGCAACGTTGCTCTATATGGCGCGACTTCGGGCGAGGGATATTTTCGCGGCGTCGCGGCAGAACGATTCTGTGTGCGGAATAGTGGCGCAATCGCAGTCGTCGAGGGTGTCGGCGACCACGGTTGTGAATACATGACCGGTGGCTGTGCCATCATCCTAGGCCCAACCGGGCGTAATTTTGCGGCCGGAATGAGCGGCGGCGTTGCCTATGTCTGGGATCCGGACAACACTTTGTCCACGCAATGCAATATGGAGATGGTAGAACTCGAGGACTTGCAAGATGATGCGGACATCGATCAGCTGCGGCAGACCATCAGCAAACACTTCGAGTACACCGGATCAGCGGTAGCCGAGCGGATCCTCAGCAATTGGGTAAGCTCGCTGGGCCAATTCGTCAAAGTAATGCCGACGGACCACAAGCTTGCATTGCAAAAACGCAAACAACAAATCAGCGCCGGTTAGAACACTTCGGCGACTAATTTGACAGAATAACAAGAACGGTTACACGAAATATATGGGTAAGCCAACAGGATTCATGGAGTTCCCCCGCAACGCAGCGCCCTACCGCGATGCATCGGTGCGCCTGCTGGACTTCGATGAAATCTATACAGAGCACGACAACGAACGCCTGAAAACCCAAGGCGCGCGTTGTATGGACTGCGGCGTGCCCTTCTGTCAGTCCGAAGACGGTTGCCCTATTCACAACTTGATCCCCGAGTGGAACGATCTCATCTATCGAGATCAGTGGCGCGAAGCCCTCGACCGGCTCCACAAGACCAACAATTTCCCCGAGTTCACGGGCCGCGTGTGCCCCGCGCCGTGCGAAGGTTCTTGTGTGCTCGGCATTGCCGATCCAGCCGTTGCGATCAAAAACATCGAAATGGCAATAATCGACCGCGGATTTGCCGAAAGCTGGGTCGAACCACAATCACCAAAATCGCGAACCGGAAAGTCCGTTGCCGTTGTTGGGTCCGGACCGGCAGGGCTCGCGGCGGCCGAGCAATTGAACCGCGCAGGGCACACAATCACAGTTTACGAACGCGCTGACCGCGTGGGCGGGTTGCTTATGTACGGCATACCGAATATGAAACTGGCTAAAGAAGAAGTCGTGTTGCGCCGGGTTGAGATCATGCGCCAGGCGGGCATCGACTTTGTCGTCAACGCCAACATCAGCGACGGCCGCGACGGCCGCCTTTCGATCCTTGAGCTTAACGAAACTCACGACAGCCTGCTCCTCGCGACCGGCGCCACAGTGCCGCGCGACTTACCTATCCTAGGTCGAGAGTTAAACGGCATTCATTTCGCAATGGATTTTTTGACGCTCAACACTAAAAGCCTGCTCGACTCAAAGCTCGAAGACGGCGTATTCATCTCTGCCAAAGACAAAGACGTGATTGTGATTGGCGGCGGCGACACTGGGACGGATTGCATCGGCACCTCGATGCGCCACGGCTGCAAAAGCCTGGTGAATTTCGAACTATTTCCTCGGCCTCCGGATGATCGGGCCGCGCACAATCCGTGGCCAACCTGGCCCGTTATTTTCCGGACCGATTATGGACACGAAGAGGCCGCGAGCGTGCAGGGTGCAGACCCTCGTGTGTACTCAATTTCATCCTTGAATTTCATCAGCGATGGCAATGGCAACATAAAAGGCATCCGCACCGTTCATGTTGAAATGAAAGAGGGCAAATTCGAGAACGTTCCAGGTACCGAAAAAGACTGGCCCGCAGACCTGGTACTACTCGCAATGGGTTTCTTGGGTCCCGAGCATGATGTCAGCGACCCGCTGCAGCTCGCGTACGACCAACGTTCTAACTATGACGCGACCTATGGCCAGTACAAAACCAACATCGACAACGTCTTTGCCGCGGGAGATTGTCGGCGTGGTCAATCACTCGTCGTACGTGCGATCAACGAGGGCCGTGAAGCGGCGCGAGAAATCGATCGGCACCTGATGGGAACAACCCAACTGCCCTAAGACCCAGCTGTAGAAGGGTGTCTTGTGGGGGCCGTTGTGGGAGGGGCTTCAACACTTTTTCCCGCTGCGCTCCGCACTCGCACATCCATGTGCAGTTTACTCCCGGCACGCTGAGGGCTCATTTAGCCCAAAATCAACCACTTACAGTGGTCGGTCTTGCTTAGCCATCCTCCTGTGGTCATAAGGAGGCTAGAACTCAGAGGCTGTTTTACAACAGCCTCTTCAGCCCCGATCGCTCTGGGCCAACACGTCGGTCGTAGCCGTTGAGCGCACCGTGTCCTGCACCAGGTCCAAACTGACGCACCCAGGCCGCGACGCTGCCGAGCTCGCCTGGTAGCTGATCGGCGACCCTTTGTGCGGTGCCCGCGCTCGAAAATACGCCGTAAATCACAACATACAGCAAACGTTGATCACGAATAACGTGATAGATGGCAAACTCTTCGGGGTCGGCTTGCCGATTGACCAACGATTCCGCTCGATCTCGCGAGGAATAGGTGACCAACTGTAGCGTATAGCTTTGCGGGTCCTGACGCAGTATCCAACGGCTACTGTTGATGTTACTCAAGTTTGGCACTGGTGTTAGCGCGACAGATTTTGCCACGTCGGTTGTCTCGACCGACCTTCGTGCGTTGGCCCTCCTCGTTTTGACTGCAAGGGCGCAGGTGGCGAGTTGTCTAGCACTTGAGCCAACGTGCGTTCTTCATCTACGGGTGTCGCTTCGGTTTCTAGTTGAGTCGCCAGTCTCGGGGTGGGCGCCCCTGCCTGCGAGTCGACTTCTATGGAACCGATATTTGGGGGTAAGCTTTCTTGGCGAGGCGATTTGGGCGTTGATCGGCGGACCTTACCTGCCTCGCTCACCCCGGGCCTTGCAGTTTGCGCGGCATCAATACCGAGTGCGAGACCCGATTCCTTCTCGGATTGCCGATCGACTCTCGCCGTCTCCCGCGACGCTACTTTCGTCTTGGATAGCGCCGGGCTAATCTCGAGCTCGCGTGGCTCGGGCTTGGTTGCGTCGACCGCATAAGCGATCGGTGGCACCTCCGTTTGCTATGTGAGAGGTTGCTCTTGCAACGTTTGCTCTTTCGGCTGTGCAAGCGCATAGATCGAGGCAACCCCACACGCTATCAACCCGGCGAGAACGACGTGCAAGCCGGGAAACGCTGCTTCCGGCTTCTTTATGTCACCGGTCTGCAACCGCACAAGTAGCTCGCTGGCCAGACTATCAATCTTGCCTGGATTGCCCGCCGACCGAGTGGTGATGTGTGTACTTGCTCGTCTGTGAAAGGCAATAAACCGCGATACTGAGCTTGGTCAAAGCGCCACTCCAGATACTGACGCGCATCTCTCTTTGGGTATCCGCTGAGTCGATACTCGAACCATGCGACTGCATGCTTCTCGACGGCTCGCGCCAGGGTTGGAACAAAGGCCGGTTCGGCAAACATCACAAGCCGCATTGGCGAGGTCAATACAAGCTGTATCAAGCGATTTACCGAACGGGTGTCCAGCAGATGCGCATCGTCCACCATACAAACGCATAAGCGCTCTCGCGCCTCCTGGCCCAACACATGTTCCACGACCAGATCTGCCATTTTTTGCGATGTCGCTTCGGCGGACGCGGCGATGCCAAACCCGTGTATGAGGCCAACCAAAACATCTCGCTCGCCAGTCGCCACCAAGCCTGACAATCGAGCGGCTTTTGCCTTTGCGTCGACGGTATTCGACAGCTCACGGAACAAGGTTGATTTGCCGATCCCGAATGCGCCGGTGACCAACATTACACGTCGTGACCACTCGCGAATCTTTTGTAACTGCTCCAGGGGTGTTTTGCGGTCTGCGCCCGGATAGAACCCTTCACGCGGAGGCGCGAAAGGATCGTGGGTCAAATTGAGGAAATTTCGCTGACTCACATATCTCCCTTACGCGAACACTTCAAGCGTCTCAGTCAACAACGGCAATGCAACATCATCTGTGATTTCTACTGTGCCTAAACTCGCCGGTAAAACAAAGCGCATGGCCCCATCGACAACCTTCTTATCCATTCCCATCGCATCCAGCATATCGGCGGGTGCTAGCTTATTGTTGCTCGACAGCTCAACCGGCAAACCAAAGGTAGTGAGCAACCGCGTGATGCGCTGTGCGTCATCCCGGTGGAACAAATCGGTTCGTACGGCAAGCTCAGCGGCCATCACCATACCTATTGCAACGGCTTCACCATGCAAGAACGTACCGTAGCCACTGAGTGACTCAATGGCGTGACCGAAAGTGTGGCCGAAATTAAGAATCGCGCGCAACCCCAACTCACGCTCGTCCTGGGCCACAACGTCGGCCTTGATAGCACAGGAGCGCGTTACGGCCATGGCAACGGCCGCCGGTTGTTTCATCATTAAGTCGTGTGCATTTTCCTCAAGCCAGGCAAAGAAAGCTGCGTCTGCAATGACGCCGTATTTGACCACTTCTGCCAAACCAGCCGAATACTCACGGGCTGGGAGGCTATCGAGCGTCGCGGTATCCACTAGCACGCACCGTGGCTGGTAGAAGGCTCCAATCATGTTCTTTGCCACAACGTGGTTGATCGCTGTTTTGCCTCCAACCGAGGAATCAACTTGGGCCAACAAGGTGGTAGGGATTTGAATGAAATCAACGCCGCGTTGAAACGTCGCCGCTACGAATCCACACAAATCGCCGACCACACCACCGCCCAGGGCGATCAGGCAGGTAGTCCGGTTGTGCCTTTGGGTTACCAGGAAATCCAAGACCGCCGCATAAGTGGCCATGTTCTTGTGACTTTCGCCGTCATCCATTTCGAAGACATCGACGCTTGCGGCGCCAAGACCTTGGGCAAGCAAATCACCATACAGCGCGTTCACGGTCGGGTTTGTGACTATGCAGACTTGATGCCCGCGTATGTGCGCGGCGAGCAAAGAGGTAAGTGCCACCGGATCGCGCAAGAGGTTGCTGCCGATGTGAATCGGATAGGACCTCTCGGCGAGTTCTACGTTTAGCGTGTTCAACTCATCGCGCTCTAACTAATTCCTGTGCAGAAATTGCAGTCTCGCCAATCTACGATTGGCGCAGGCAATCTTCTTCCCAACGGCTTGCTTTGCAACCCTTTCATTTTCCCGTACATGCTTGCCCGGAGGGAAAATGGCTCGCGGAAGCAACTTCTGTCGCACCCGACTCCTGTCGCGACCCTGCGCTCGAAGTCTCTGTCCCGAAATTGCCATCCTGGCAATTTCACTCCAACGGTTTACTCCGCAAACCTCCCAATTCCCTAAGGAACTGACTCGGGCATCCATGCCCTCGAGTGCGCGACACCAAATACTTCGCATTCGGGACGCGCACTAACTAATACCGTCCTCACGGAGCTTTTTCGATATGGTTTGCACAAGCGTGTTCGCGCTTTGCTTGTCCGTCACGAATCGGTAGTCCGCAATCTCCGCATAAAGTGGCCCACGTTCACCCATCAGCTTATCCAAGATCTGTTTCGTATTGCCGCCTTGAAGCAAAGGACGCTTCTTATCGTGCTGGGTACGCGCGACTAACCGATGCAAAGTACAGTCCAAATGAATCACCACCCCGCGCGAAGCCAGATTTTGCCGATTGATGGGGCTCTTTACCACGCCGCCGCCGGTCGCAACAACGACGCCAGACATCTGCGTCAAATCATCGATCACCTGCTCTTCGCGTTCGCGAAATCCGGCTTCCCCTTCGACATCGAATATCCACGAGATCTCAGCGCCTGCACGCTTTTCAATTTCTTGGTCTGAATCGTAAAAAGGCATGCTTAGCGTATCGGCCAACAAATAGCCAACCGTGCTTTTACCCACGGCCATAAGGCCAACGAGGAATATATTATGCTGGTTCATGAAACAAAAACGGCGCCATGCAGGCGTCGCTAGTGTAGCTCATCTATTGCGATCTAACGATCGGCTAAGGAATTTAGAGCCCTCAGCGTGCTGGGCCCGGGCACGCGTAATCACGCGTGGAACATCGCGGGGACCACCAAGGTGGCGAAGCGTTGTTCCATGAAAGGCTGTTTTACAACAGCCTCTTTAGCGGTGCCTATCGGTCGGTTAGCGTATCCGCAATAATTCGTGGCGTGATAAATATCTGCAATTCCTGTTTATCATCACGTTCGATGGTGCGCTTAAAGAACCGACCCACATAGGGGATGTCACCAAGGAACGGCGTCTTCGTCGTAGAAATGTTTTTGTCCGTTCGGAAAATTCCGCCCAGCACGATCGTTTGCCCATTTACATACAGCAAAGCATTAAATAACAGACTAGGCTACGGGGCAATCGCAGCCTAGCGTATTTTGGTCGATTCTATGCATTAATTGGGTCAATAAATCCATTATTTGTATGCCGTT